>Ga0224496_10001685_pt1 | contig 13525 bp, 11 predicted proteins | sample SF_Jul11_sed_USG_2_FD_168127 | JGI IMG/M metagenome (GOLD analysis project Ga0224496, IMG submission 168127) | Sediment microbial communities from San Francisco Bay, California, United States - SF_Jul11_sed_USGS_8_1 | ecosystem: Environmental > Aquatic > Marine > Sediment | place: USA... | reverse complement strand
ATATTGTTATCTGCTTCATGGGAGGTTTCAATATTCACATAACCATTTGGTTTGTTATATTTAATGGCATTGGATAATAAATTAATAATTATCTGTTTTAATACTTTTTCATCGGCTAATACCCATGTGCCTGATTTTATATACGGTTTAAACTGAATATTGAGGTTTTTTGTTAGGGGAGTAGTCATCTCTAAAGCATCGATTATTAACTTGTCTATATGGATGGCTTTCATGTCCAGGCTCAGTTCCCCGGACTCTATTCTTTTAAGGTCAAGTGTTTCATTGATGAGTTGGAGGAGATGGTTGCCAGCGAGAAGTATTTGTTCGCAGTTTTGCTTGCTTGTATTTTCTTTAATTTCTTTTTTTAGTAATTGTGCAAAGCCGAGTATCGCGTTTAGTGGGGTGCGTAGTTCATGGCTCATGCGAGCAAGAAATTCAGACTTTGCCTTATTTGCCTTATTGGCTTTGTTACGTTCGATTTCCAGCTGGCGTGTACGTCTTGCCACAGCTGATTCAAGTGATGATGTGTGTTCATTGTGGTTTCTTATCATGAGTATGATGCTGGTAATGCCAATGATAGATAATATTAAATAAATGATTATTGTATTGTTAAGTTCAAGATTGCTTAGTGCGGCAGCCCTGTCTAGTGGGATTGTTATTTCAAGTACGCCCCGGATATCCCCGGTCTTCCAGTCTTTTTTCGGTGAGTCAGGATGCTGGTTGTGGCAGTCGATGCAGCCAGCATGCATGATGTCGGCTATGGCATAGCGTAAAACAGGCGTATTGCCTTTTTTGGTAAATAGATAGTATGGCTTTGATGGAGCTAATAAGAGTTGTTTCCACGCGGTTTTGCTAAAAATGTCATTTGATCGGTTACTTTGCCAGGGAAAAGGGTAAGGGCTGTAAAGTTTAAAAGCAGCGCCTGTGCCATCTTCACCGATACGTTTTCCAAGCATCATGCTGAGCGTGACAGGGAGGGGTATAGTACCTTTTCTGATAAAGTCATGGCTGGCATTGAGGCCATGGCGTTCAGCTGCGGTAATAACTTCTGATGTATAAAGTGTCCTGAATTCGGTGATCATGTCGCCAAATATTTTGGCTAAATGTAGAGCCGAGGCCTGTATGGCATATTGCTGTAGTTTCTGTGTGTGTAGTACAAGTCCTATGGATACACTGGAGAATATTACAAATATAAAAGCAATTGTTCGATAATTCATAGGCTGTATTTAATAGTGCTCCTCTATGATTTTCATCGATGCTGAATAGTGGTGCCGGATTTGCTCTTTGCTATAGCGTTGTTCTTCGGCAACTGGACAGCTGAGTCTCGATGGGCATTGGTATCGACAGGGTGAATTTGTTTTTTTACGAAAAGTCACGCATCTTTCCAGTTTAAATTCACCTTCTTCTATGGCCATGCCAGGGCACGTTTTAATACAGATTTTATTGTGGCATTGGTTACAGGGGGAATTCTCTCTAATCGTACTAGATACCTTATAGCATGTATTAGATAAAATAACAGCGCGATAGGCAAACCAGCTTCCCCATTGGGTATTTATGCCAATTTTAAAAGGAGAGGGGTGATGCCAGCCTGCCAGTTCCCCCAGGCGTTGTAACCCCAGTGGGGTATCGTCAGGGTATATGATTTTATATTTATGGTGTTCAGTTTGTGTGCTAAAAAAATCATGGATGGTTTTTACGGTAAAGTCATCAACAGGATTAACGGAATGAATACTGGATGTTTCCAGTGCCTGCCAGAGTGTTTTTCCACCGTTTCCCAGTAGTATTAACTGGCTATAATTGTCCAGTTTTTTATAATATGTTTTTAGTGTTAATAATATATCGTCTGGTAATTCATGGATATCAAAAATGGCCTGGAGGTTCAGTCCGTTCCTGGTCAACAGGGAGTCAGATAAATCAGCCGATAGGTACATTTTAGTGAGGTTTAGGTAAGCATGTGTTTTATTAATTGAATACCTTGCCTACCCAGTCGCCTACGCTATGCGTAAGGATGATAACAAACAAAGCAATGCCGAGGTGTTCGGCGATAACCCGGTGTGGTTTTTCCTGCTGGATTTTTGCCAGTTTGAAACTTAACAGGGTGAGTATCACTATGCCCCATGCTATACCGGCAACAATGGCTGTTTTTAGATCAAATATCAAAACAGGAATGATAAAACTCAGCGCCATAAACATTTTAGTGAAGAGTGTTGCCAGGGTCGCAATCCATACATCTTTTTTGCTGGCATCTTCTTCAGCTTCTTTTGAAATATGAATGCCCAGTGCATCAGAAAAAGAATCGGCAATGGCAATGGTGATGATGCCACCCAGTACAGCCAGGGTAGAATGGGTGCCCGCGTGCAGGCCGACCATTAGTCCCAGTGTTGTAATTACGCCGGAGGTTAATCCAAAAGTAACACCGGTTTGTATGGCGCCATTCATGTATTATTCAGAGACTGAAAATTCAATGCGTTCATTCAGTTTTTCCAGTGCCTTAAGGGCGCATGCTGCATCCTTGTCACCACCGGGTGCACCACTAACACCGACCGCGCCGATGTTGTAGCCACTGGCCACAATTTTAATGCCGCCCTCCATCACGATCAGGCCATTAATATGGTTTAGTTCGGGGCGTATATCACCGCGGGCGGTTTTGAACTGGCCGCTGTCTGTCCAGGCCATTACCGTCATATTCGCTTTGCGTTCAGCAATTTCCAGGGTGAAGCGTGATGCAAGGTCATCACGGAGAACGGCGCGAGTAAGGCCAAAACGATCCACAACCACGGCGCTGATATGGTAGCCGTCTTTACGGCAGGCAAGGATTGTCTCGTTAGCTATATCCCTGGCGAGTTCCATGCCAATGCTCTTATCGTTGACCACATCACCTGCCTGTATGGTCATGCTCGATAGCAGGAGGGTTATAAAGCTGGTGGTTTGTTTAAGTTTTTCTAGCATCATGATGGTTACCTGTGGCCATTGATTGTGTATAGGTTTAATTAGCAGTTTTGCCTGTTGCTATTCATGTCTAATTAAAGCAGATGTTGAGTTTAAAAACATTTAATACAAAAAGTAAATATTTTATTGGTTGTGTGTCATCGTCTTTTAGCATGCCATAAATAGTAGATAGTATGTCGGGTTATTTCTGGTTTTCGTTAGCCAGAGATTTTTCAGAAATATCCTTAAATAGATGAAATATACGTGATACCAGGGGGCTAAATTCCGGGTGACGGTCGAGCAAGGGCTTTATCTGGTTGGCATCCTTTATTGCCTCCTCCATAAAACGAATATCATATTCGCTCAGTTTTTCACCGCCATCAACCTTTGCTTTAAGTGCGAGTGCACGTGGTAATTTCTGGTTCTTGCAACGTTCCAGGACGGCCAGGATCATTCCTGTTTCTTTGCTGGAATCTATCATTGTGTTATCGACCTGAGCTGGTTTATATGGCAATTCTGTTAGTAGGAGTCTAGCAGTTACCAGGCAATTATTGTTACCTGGAAATTATTGACTTTCATATCAGGCCCGGATACCGCGTCATGGATTTAACTCACTGAATAATAAGCAAATATATTGGATGATAAGGCCTGTGGTCGTGTGTATATGTGATTTTACTTGATGTATTTGTAATATAGTATGATGGTTTCTATGTCGCCAAATAAGAGATTGCTTCGAATTCTTTCTTTTTATGGTTTTAATCTAGGCTACGAGATATCGCTTATGAAAGGAATATCTCGCTTAATGAATCCATCTTTATTGAACACAGTATGTGTGCAAAGCTGGAGAGGGATTGATGCAGAGAGCTGATTGTCTATTTATTTTTAGCGCTTATAATCCTGTTGACTAAATCCAGTAGTTTATCCAGGTCCAGTGGTTTCATCATAAAACCACTAATGCCCTGTTTTTCTGCTATGGTAGAATTTATATATTCACTATGACCCGTGCAGATGATAACCGGCACAGTGGGTTGTTTCTTTAGTATGTGTTGTGACATATCCAGGCCTGAAAGTTCAGGCATGGTTTCATCGGTAATAACCAGATCAATACTATCTGGTGTCTGCATGAAATAGTTTAGTGCGTTAACTGATTGATTAAAGGTCACGACATTTGCGCCGTACATACAAAACAGTTCAGAAAGCATAGATGTAATCATATGTTCATCATCGACGACCATTATTTTTTTACCATTTAATAGTGTATTAACAGCGTCCGTGGTGTTGTCATCATTAGCTGTTTCACTATTCTCATGGTCATTGGATAAGGGCAGGAGGATACTGATTGAGCTACCTTCATCTTGTTTGCTATTAAGGCTTATATGGCCGCCTGCATCATGGACCAGTCCATGCACCACAGAGAGACCCATGCCCGAGCCCTTATTTACTTCCTTGGTGCTAAAAAATGGATCAAATATTTGGCCCAGTATTTCATCCGGTATACCTGTGCCAGAGTCAGTGACCTTAAGTTCAATGAAATCACCGTTGTAGCAATCGTGGCATGACTGGCAGAAGCCGCTAAGCCTGTGTTGTGCCAGGTTTATATTAATTTTCCCGTATTCAGGTATGGCATCACGCGCATTTATACCAAGATTAAGGAGTATCTGGTGCAGGTTGGATGGCTGGATCCTGGCTTTGAGGGGGTCATTTTCAAAATGGTGTTCCAGCTGGATACTGCTTGGTAGCGATGAGCGTAGCAGGCTTAAGGTATCCTTAATTACGGGTTGTATGGGTATGGCAGGTGTTTCGTCCTGGTTTTGTTCAGGTAGCCTTCGACTAAATGCCAGCATTTGTGATATGAGTTCTGTTGCACGGTCACTGGCATTTACAATTTCATGCAGATAGGCCTGTCCTTTTTCTTTTTGTACTTCTTCCTGTTTAAACAAATTACCGAGTAAATGCGAGAAGCCCATGATAACCGCAAGCATATTGTTAAAGTCATGGGCAATACCACCCGTTAGCTGACCTATGGATTCCATTTTCTGTAGATGTTGTAATTGCTTGTGCAGGCGATCTTTTTCTTTTTCAGAATTATTTTTCCTGGATTGATCTCTAATGAAGGATACAAAGTATTCCTCTGTGTTGTCATTGCCGGGTATAAACTGGAAGTTGACCTCGACCGGGATAATTCGGCCATCTTTGGTTCGTTGGGTTGTTTCAAGCCGTCCGGGTTGTTCACGTAGCGGCCTGCATATTTCTTCAAAATGCCCGGCGGGGATGTTGGGATCGATATCCGATACATTCATGGACATCATTTCTTCATGGGTATAACCAAGCAGCTTACAGGCAAATTCGTTGACATACTTTAACTTGCCATTCGTGGCAACAAAATGGATGCCTAACCCCACCTGTTCCATGGCAAACTGGATGTCCTGCAGGCTCTTTTTGCATTCTAACTCAGCAATGCGTGTTTTTGCTCTGGCTAATTCCTGCTCTAGATTAGGTTGTGGCTTTGACACGAGGCATCCTTCTGTTTTTATTATGGCGAGGTAATTCCCTGCTTTCTGTATGAGTATAAATTACTAGTATCTCAAGGTTAAGCATTAATTATAGTGGTCAGTTATTGTTCTAAGTGATCAATTAAGCAGACATGGGCAGTAACTATATGTGCTTTCAACAGAATCTGCTAGTTACTGAGTTAGGTGCTGTAATTAGCGGCTGGTAATTCAAGGCATAAGTGAATGAAATAACCAGAAGCATTTTTATTATGCCCGTATCACAGGCAGATTAACCATTTATAGCAGACTTCATTAAAGTATGTTTTGACATACAGTATAGCGCCTGTTATAAACTAAGCAATACGTATGACTGAAATTTTAAAAAGCAGTCATGCAGGTGAATCATTAATCAATTAAGGAAGCCATAGATATGAAAAAAGTAGCCAGCCTGGGTGAACAGACAGGTCAATTAATGCAGGATTTTATGGCGAGCCTGCCAGAAGATGTCCGACAGACTATCGGTTCTGCCTTTGGCAAGCTACTGGTTTCAGATGTGGCCAGCAGTGCGCCCTTAGAGGGTCAAAAAGCAAACGATTTTGAACTGCCGAATGGACATGGTGGAATGACACGGCTTGCGGACCTGCTTGGAGAGGGGCCGGTGGTATTGAGCTTCTACCGTGGTGGCTGGTGCCCCTTCTGTAACCTGGAGTTTAAGGCCTTATCGGATATACTGCCCCAGATCAAAGCGAAGGGCGCGTCACTGGTGGGTATATCGCCAGAGACACCCGATACCTCGCTTTCCACCATCGAGAAACACAAGCTGCCGTTCGAGGTGTTGAGTGATGTGGGTAATATCATTGCCGGCCAATATGGCCTGGTAATGACCGTATATGAGGAGATTCGACCACTCTATAAGCAGTGGGGAATCGATCTGGCTGCGGCTAATGGTGATGATAGCTACCAGTTGCCTGTTCCCGCCACGTTTGTTATTAAACAGGACGGCACCATCCATGCCTGCTATGTGAATAAGGATTACACTCGTCGCATGGAGCCCGCAGATATTCTTGCCGCACTGGATAGCCTGTAATCAGGTCTTATAACTAAGCCCGCCTATCCAGAAAACGAATCTAAACGCCTCTAATCGCCCCTGATGGGATTGTTTAGAGGCTTTTTTACTTAAATTTGGCGAATATCCCCTTTAAGCCATCACTTTGTGGCACAATACGCGCGCATTAAAAACGCTCTTCAGCGCTGATTTTACTCCGTTTTACCGTATAAACTTCAATTTAATCAGTGATTTAAATACTATAGATTCATGTAGGACAGAACTTTGATCTCAACCGCTAATATCACCATGCAGTTTGGTGAAAAACCTCTTTTTGAAGATATTTCAGTTAAATTTACCCAGGGCAAACGTTATGGCCTGATTGGCGCGAATGGCTGTGGTAAATCGACCTTTATGAAAATCCTGGGGGGGGATCTAGAACAGACCAGTGGCACAGTTTCAATCGACGACAATGAGCGTGTCGGTAAATTGAAGCAGGACCAGTTCGCCTATGAAGCATTTAGCGTAGTCGATACCGTAATCATGGGTCAGCCTGAACTGTGGGATATCAAGCGTGAACGTGATCGTATTTACGGCCTGCCAGAGATGTCAGAGGATGAGGGCATGTTGGTTGCTGACCTGGAAGTCCAGTTTGGTGAGATGGATGGCTACACTGCCGAGTCACGCGCCAGTGAACTTTTACTGGGGCTGGAAATTCCTATAGAGCAGCATTACGGTCCGATGAGTGAAGTCGCACCGGGCTGGAAATTACGTGTGTTACTGGCACAGGCGTTATTTTCTAATCCCGATATTATGTTGCTCGATGAGCCCACCAATAACCTGGATATCAATACCATCCGCTGGTTGGAAGGCGTGCTCAATGAGCGTAAAAGTACGATGATTATTATTTCCCATGACCGTCATTTTTTAAATTCAGTATGTACCCATATGGCCGATCTGGATTATGGTGAGCTGCGTATTTATCCGGGCAACTATGATGAATACATGACGGCATCCACCATGGTCCGTGAACGCCTGATGTCCGAGAATGCTAAAAAGCAGACGCAGATTAATGAATTGAAAACCTTCGTTAGTCGTTTCTCGGCCAATGCATCGAAAGCAAAGCAGGCCACCTCGCGTGCCAAATTGATTGATAAAATTAAGTTAGATGAAGTGAAACCCTCCAGTCGTGTAAATCCATTTATTCGTTTTGAACAGGATAAAAAACTGTTCCGTCTCGCACTGGAAATCGAAAATCTTACCAAGAGTTATGATGATAATTTAATCATCAAGGACCTGAGTATGATGATGGAGGTGGGGGAGCGTTTAGCGGTGATTGGCCCTAATGGTGCGGGTAAAACGACGTTCCTCAAAACCCTGGTGGGTGATACGCCGATCAATAGTGGCGAAGTGAAATGGTCAGAGAATATAAAAATAGGCTACTACGCACAGGATCATGCGGCCGATTTTGAAGAAGATATGAACCTGTTTGAATGGATGAGCCAGTGGAAATCTGAAACCGATGATGAGCAGTCGATACGTGCCGTACTGGGTCGCATGCTGTTTTCATCGTCTGATATCGATAAGTCCGTAAAGGTACTCTCCGGTGGTGAGCAGGGACGTATGTTATTCGGTAAGCTGATGTTGCAGAAACCGAATGTATTGATCATGGATGAGCCAACCAATCACCTCGACATGGAATCGATTGAATCGCTTAACCAGGCGCTTGAGGATTATCCGGGTACGGTTATCTTTGTCTCCCATGACCGCGAGTTTGTATCCTCACTGTCGACCCGTGTTATGTCGATGACCGCAGAGGGTATAGAGGACTTCCGTGGTGATTACGAGTCATTCCTGGCGAGCAAGGAAGGCGCATAAATCCGGTTTGATAAACTGTGCCGGGGCAGGGCAGCCCCGGCTATAGCTTAGTGGCTCGTCCCTGTGGTTTATTTGGTCGCTGAGCGTAAAGTGCTTGATGATGGCAGGCTCATTTCGCTAAGTGCCTGTTTGATGATGGTGCCAATCAATTCGATATCATCCAGTGTAAACGTCATCGGCAGCCTTAAATCACAGGCGCATGAAATAATTTCAGCTGTATTATCCATGTCCGGTATTTCATCAAATGAATATTGCCAGTTACGGAAATCACGTGCATTGTCATCAAGACCAAAGATTTGAATCTTTACGCCCTCGTTCGAGGCCAGCTTTACAAACTCGTTTACCTGCTCGTTATCAAAATTAACAAGATTAAACTGTAAGCTATCACCAACGTGGTCTGCATTATCAACTGGTTCGGGAATATGGATGCAGTCTATATCCGACAGGATATCAATTAAACGATCGTGCTTTTCTTTATAGGAGGCAATGCGTTCATCAATCAAATCAATCTGGGGGCGCAGGATGGCGGCAGTCAGGTTGTTCATGCGCAGGCTGAAGTTGGGGACCTCAAATTTGATGTCTTCAAACAGCTTATCATCCATTGGGCGTGTGATATGTTTTTTATAGAGCTGTTCATAAGAACCCGCGGCAAGGATGCAGTAGGCGGCAAGCTTTTCATCATTGGTGGCGATGAACCCGCCTTCGCCCGAGTTGAGCATCTTATGGCTTTGTGAACTGTAACAGGCGATTTCACAATGGTGTCCAACAAAACTGTCCTTGTCGTCTGTATCTGTGGTCCAGCGCTTGCCCAGGCCATGGGCACAGTCTTCAATTAGACGTATGCCGTGTTCATCACACAGTGCCTGAATGATATCAAGGTCTGAAATATGGCCGCGCATATGTGACAGGATGAAATATTTTACATCGGGTTGCTCAGCAATCTGTTGCTTGAAGTGTTCAAGATCTATTACATACTGATCGTTGCATTCAAGATAAACCGGAATTGCATTGGCGTGGACAATACTGCTGGGTACCGCGGTAAAGGTGAATGCATTGGTGAAGACCTTGTCATCGGGTTTAACACCCATGGCCTTGAGGGCGATAAACATAGCGCTGCCACAGGAGTTTACGGCAACAACATATTTGTGTCCGGTGTACTGGCTAAAGGCGAGTTCAAGTTTGGATACTTCGCTCTTGTTGTCCAGGTTGGCATCATCATCATCGAAGTTGAGCTCACTATCAATAGGGCCATAACGATAGAGCATGCCATTTTTCATCAGGCTAACAGCATTGTTAATGCCTTTTTCAGGGATGGGATTTGGGGCGTCAAAACTTTTTGTGAATTTCATTGTAAAACCGAGGCTGCATATAAAATGCAAGAAATTGTAACACAGAATAGCTAGCGGATGACAGGTTGTCACTCCGAATCATGATGGAGACAGGGTCATAATTTAAACCCTATAGAAATAGGGCTTTCTCCTAATGGCTTTTAAATCAAAGGGTTAATTGTTTAACTTAGTGCGCTTTGGGAGTAAAAGAGTTTTTCTGTAATGCGCCATAGCAATTAAATGAATAAACCAGAGGCGCCACAATACTTATTTCAATAATGCATGTGATGCCATCCTTAACCTGTGTAGTAGAGGTGATGATAGCCAAAATCTTATAGAGCAGGTCGAGGGCTCCTATGGTTCAGGTTGCTGTCTTTGAAACGCTAGATCCCTCGACATATCAGGCATGTTCCCGCCTGGTTCTTAGCTTACCATTTTGTTAGTGAATAGCGATAAGCCATTATCGAGGGTAATAATGCCAGTACTGCAGCAAGACTTAAAATCCCGGTAAAATAATAAAGCATAGTATTTCCAGGTATATTTACATCGATCACTAAACCGTAGTGACTGCTAATCCATGACTGTGTTGTAGCCAATGTTATTGTCAGTAGAACCATGCCTGTAACAATACCCATGAAAGTAATGAGCAGGGCTTCCAGTTCTATCAATAAAAATATAAAACTGGCATGTGCACCTATGGTTCGTAATACGGTAATTTCTCTTGTGCGTTCTTTCATGGAGGCGAGTAACAGGGTGACCATGCCGAGTAAGGATGCAACGAGTACCAGTAACGATATTAGTGCGAGTACCTTTTCTACTATACCCATCATTTGCCAGAGTTGAGTGAGCGCCACACCAGGAATGATTGCTGAGAGGGCTTCTTCCCTGTAATTATTTACTTCTCGTTGAAAGTGGAAGGTTGCTACTCTTGATGTTAATCCCACCATGAATGCGGTAATACTGCCAGGCGTGAGTTCATTACCTGTATGATTATGCATATCATCACTGGTTTTATTAGTGGTGCTGCCGGCGCCAGGCCAGTCCTGGTGTATCGCCTCTATCGCCTCGAGTTTGACATGAATAGTCTGGTCTACTGGTGTACCAGTGGCATTCAGGATGCCAACAATTGTGAAGGGTTTATCATCATGTTTACTAAAACTGACGTCGGCCACCCCGTGAGACAATGCTATTTGGTCGCCCAGTTGATAAGATAGTTTTTTAGCAACCCCGGCGCCAATCACTGCATCGAATACATGATTAAATGCCTCGCCCTGAGCAAAATTTAAGGGCTGTTTTTTTGCATATTTATAATGCTTGAAGTAATCCGTTGTTGTGCCTAGTACACGGTGGCCCTTGTGTGAGTCACCTAGTGACAGGGGTATATGCCAGGCTACCAGAGGGCGCTTTGTCAGTGCCTGGTAACTTTCCCATGAAATATTATTGGATGCGTTGCCAATATGGAAAACAGAATAGAGTAATAGATTAACCTGTCCCGTGCGAGCGCCAATAATAAGATCAACACCCGATACAGTTTTACTGAAACTTTGCCTGGCTTCTGTGCGAATATGTTCAACGCCCAGCATCACAAATACACTAACGGCAATCGCCAGGGTGGTCAGCAATACAGTGAACCTGCGATTTAATAAACTGGCGAAGGCTACTTTAAGCAACATGTGTGACTGCCTCTGGTTTATTTATGTCATCAATATTAAGGCTGAGATCAAAATGCGTTGCTAGTGAGCGATCGTGGCTTACAAATATAACGCAGCTATTGTTTGTCCTGGCGCAATTAAGTAATAGCTCGATAAAGTTGTCACGCGAATCTGTATCCAGTGCCGAGGTGGGTTCATCGGCAATAATAATTTGTGGCTGGTTAATCAGTGCGCGAGCTACTGCAACACGTTGTTGCTGGCCAATACTAAGGCAGCCGGCCTGTTTGCTTAATATATGGCTGTCCAGTGATAATCGTGCAAGTAGTTCCTTAATGTCGTAATCGAATTGTTTGTTTGATGGCCTGCCAAAATGGGCGGCCAGCTGGATATTGGTCTCCACTGTGAGGTAGGGCAGCAGGTTAAACTGCTGGAAAATAAACCCCATATGCTGCGCGCGAAAACGATCACGGGCTCGTGCCCCCATAGTTGTCAGCTCGCTATCCAGTATCCTGATGTTACCCTGCTGGGGTCGTAGTATGCCCGCCAGGCAGTTCAGTAGTGTTGATTTACCGGAGCCTGAGGCGCCGTATAAAAAAATACCTTGTCCTTGCTCAACCTGCCACTGGGGAATCTTCAGTACCGGGGTTTTGCTATCGGGCCAGCTATAGCTTAGATCTTGTATGTCGATTACATATTTCATATATTCGTGACTTATCAAAAAGGTCAATAGTGCTATAATTTACCATCTTTGTGTCTATATTGGATGGTCTTTTGTGATGAAATTGCATCAGCTACCTGGCGCGCTAATATGCATCATTTTCTTTACTACCGCACAGGCCGGCGACTATAAAACCCTGGAGTGGACAGATTTGATCCCAAAGAATGTGCTCGACATCCTGCTTAATCCTCCGGAGGCAATAAAAAATATTCAGGATGGTACGCCCGAAGATGAACTGACACCGGAAATGTTAAAAGAGATTACCGGTAAACCTGATAGTCCCTATCAACAGGCGCTGGTATCCACCCAGGTGATGCCTGAATACAATAATAAAAAGATACGCATGCCCGGTTTCGTGGTGCCACTTGAATTTGATGATGACCAGGTGATCACCGCCTTCTTCCTGGTGCCATATTTCGGGGCCTGTATTCACCTGCCACCACCGCCACCTAACCAGATGATTTATGTGACCAGTAAAAAGGGATTAAAGACAGAGGTGCTGTATGAGCCATTCTGGGTTGAAGGTACGATATACACAGAAACAAAAAATACTGATATTGGCCTGTCTGCCTATACTATGACCGCATTTAGTATCAAACCCTACACTGAATAAAGAGCGGGTTATAAATTATCTATAAGCTGTATGTCAGGTTTAGCCTATTGTGGCCCTGTTCAGAATCGATGATGGTATTTAATTATTAAGTCTCCTGTTATTGACTATAATTAACGAGTGTAATTAATCATAATAAGTACTCAGTTTTTATGGGGTAATTAAACACTTGATTGGGTATGCTTATAATCAGTGGGATTCTGTTTGTAAAAGGGAGTGGATGGTGACTAATTTTGATAGCATTATAGATAAGCTACCGGATGTTATTTATACGGCCAATACGGTAAATAATCATAGTCGGCGTGTTAATAATGCCGTTTTTTCATTATATGGCTATACGCAGCAGGAGTGGGCGTGTCAACCTGATATGTGGCATGCTTGCCTCCATACAGATGACAGACAGAGGGTCCTGCAGGTCATTAGCGCAATAAAAGAGAATAGTGAAGGTTATGTCCAGTATCGAATTATCCGCAAGGATGGCTCAGTTCGCTGGCTAGCCGATCATTATAATGCGCTTGCTTCAGTAGAGGGAAACGGTCTTTGCGTATATGGTGTGATGACCGATATTACCGAATACAAAAATCAGATTGAGTATTCGCGGCAGAATCTAGATGAATTGCTCGAAGAGAGTGCTACTGTCATCTATCGTTGTGAGCCCTCCGGTAATTTTCCTGCGACCTTTATCAGTAATAATGTTACCCGTCAGATGGGTTATATGCCGGAGGATTTTATTACTGACTCCAGCTTCTGGATGAATCATATTCACCCGGATGAAAGGGATCACGTGCTTGGCGATCTCTCTAAATTGTTTGAACACGGGTACCATAGTCACGAATACCGATTCCTACATGCCAATGGCGCCTATGTCTGGATG
>Ga0224496_10001684_pt1 | contig 13530 bp, 10 predicted proteins | sample SF_Jul11_sed_USG_2_FD_168127 | JGI IMG/M metagenome (GOLD analysis project Ga0224496, IMG submission 168127) | Sediment microbial communities from San Francisco Bay, California, United States - SF_Jul11_sed_USGS_8_1 | ecosystem: Environmental > Aquatic > Marine > Sediment | place: USA... | reverse complement strand
CCATGCGAGTCTCCAGTGGACTCAACGTCGAAGATCTCATGAGCGCCGGGATGGTGGGGTTATTGGATGCCCTCACTAAATTCGATCCGTCTCGCGAAATAAAATTTCGCACCTATGCGGAGTTTCGCATTCGAGGGGCGATGCTTGATGAAATTCGAGCGATGGATTGGGTGCCACGATCTCTGCGCGAACGAATCGGCAAAATTCATCATGCCGCCAATGAATGGACCAAACGAAAAGGTCGTCCACCAACCGAAGCGGAATTGGCCGAGGCGCTTGGGATGGACACGCAAGAGGTTGATGAAACCCTCTTGCAAGCCAAAGGGGCTGTGGTGTTGAGTTTGGATGATCTTGGCAGCAATGAAGAAGATGCCCATCCGATCTTAGATGCTTTGGCGGATCGAGACCAGCCAAGCCCCTTGGAATCGTTGGTCTCAGAAGACGCCCGCCAGGCCTTAGTCGATGCCATTGAACGGTTACCGGAACGCCAACGTCTCGTCCTGACTCTGTATTATTTCGAGGAGCTCACGATGAAAGAGATCGGGGTCATTCTTGAGGTGACCGAATCTCGCATCTGCCAACTCCATGCGCAATCCATGGTGAAACTCAAGGCGCTGCTCCATAACCGGCTCTCCCGATGAGGGAAGAGCGTAAGGCGTAAAGCGTAAGGGGTAAAAAGAAAACCATCTATTTCGGTAATTCTACGCTTGACTAGGCCTGATCCATTCTCTACTTTTTTCGCCTCACGCCTCACGCCTCACGCCTCACGCCTCACGCCTCACGCCTCACGCCTCACGCCTCACGCCTCACGCCTCACCCTTTCCCCGAACGTCTTGCTTGAGTTTTAGGTGAAAAAACCCGAAGGAAATAGAAATCTTCCTCTTTCTTGTAATGGTATTGTAATGAGTACTCTAGAATCCCATAGTCCCAGTCTAGCCGTGACGCCCGAACTGCCCACAAGTGACAAACTCATGACCATCCTCCTGGTTGATGATGAGAAGTTGGTGCGCCTGGTTGCCCGACGACGACTGAGCAAGCTGCATCATCGAATCCTTGAGGTGGGGAACGGTCGGGAGGCTCTTGGGGTCCTGGAACGAGAATCCGTAGATTTAGTGCTGTCCGATTGGATGATGCCGGAATTAGACGGTCCTGCGCTTTGTGAGGCGATGAAGCGAAATGAACGATGGCAATCAATCCATTTTATTCTCATGACCGCGCTCGACCGGCCGGAGCAAATTGCCGAAGGTTTAAGGCGGGGGGCGGATGATTTTTTACCTAAATCGGCATCCGATCAAGAAATTCTCGCTCGCGTGGGGGCGGGCCTCCGGGCTCGTCAATTACGGTTGGAACTTGAGGATTCTTATCGAATGATCTCCCAAAAGCAGGCGCAGTTGGATGCCGAATTGTATTCGGCCTCGGAATTTGTCCGGTCACTGCTCCCTCAGCCCGGAGAAGTGGTTCCAGGAATAAAGCTAGCCTGGGAATTTCTCCCTTCTTCTCAGTTAGGTGGTGATTTATTTCAGGTGGCTCAGTGGGACCATGATCATGTGGGGATCATGGTTCTGGATATGTCCGGGCATGGCACTGGGCCGGCGTTACGGGCGGTCTCGTTGGCCATGTGGTTTAAGGGGACTCATATCGCCCAATCTTTTCCGGGTTTTGACCCCGGAGAAATTGTGACACGTCTGAATGCAGAAAACCCGATGTCTGATAACGGAGATTATTTTACGATTTGGATCGGGGTGCTTCAATTGTCGACACAAATTCTTCGGTTTGCCAGTGCCGGTCATCCCGGGGCTATTCTCGTCAGAAAAAATGCCCCATCGGTCGTCTTGGGAGAGAGAACTTGGCCGACAGGATTTTCTCCACATGAAATCTATTCCACCAATTCGATCAGCCTTGCCAATCATGATCGACTGTATGTGTTTAGTGATGGCATTTATGAGGTGGTCAATGCCAATGATGAAATTTGGGGGAGAGAACGGTTGCAGGCGGCTCTAGAGGGTGTGTATACACGCCCAATGAAATTAGGGTTAAAAAGTCTGATCCATTCCAGTCGAGCGTGGCAGGTCGATGGAATATTTGGGGACGACGTGGCCGTCATCGGATTGGAGTGGCATGAAAAATCTTCGGAAAGTGAAAGTCGTAAAGCGTGAGGCGGGAAAAAGACGTGAGGCGAAGAAGACGTGAAGTGTAATAGGACGGAAGGCGTGAGGCGAAAGGAAAAAGCGTGAAGCGTGGGATTGACCAGTCAAACGGGTTATCGCCTTACCCTTCACGGCGTTTCTTTCTCGCCTTACCCCCTGACGCCCCACGCCTGACGGATTATACAAAGATGCAGTCACACACCAACATTCATCAGTTAAGCAAATTGCTATAAGCACGTATGCTGAATAACCTACCACGCCTTCTGATCGTTGATGATGATGACCTGAATTTAGAGGTCCTCGTTGAATGCCTCAGGGAGGAACCCTATGAATTGGTTCAGGCCCGCAATGGGGCTCAGGCGTTGGATCTCTTACGGCAGGACCGAGAGGGATTTGCGGGGATGGTGCTGGATCGCATGATGCCGGGCTTGACCGGTCTTGACGTGATGAAGGAATTAAAGGCGGATGAACATTTTCAATGGCTCCCGGTTGTCATGCAAACATCGGCAGCCTCACCGCGCGAAATCTGCGAGGGAATGGAAGCTGGAGTCTTTTTTTATCTCACGAAGCCCTTTGCCCCGCAGGTCTTACGACGACTCGTGAGCGCAGCCGTAGAAGAAGGTCGAAAATGGCAGAGCGTTGCCCGAAATTTGCGAGTGCAGGTCAAGACTATCGGATCCCTGCAGCAAGGGCGGTTTCGCGTGCAAACCATAGATGAGGCCTATGACGTTGCGTTGTTAATCGGCCAAGCCTGTCCCGATTCTGAAAAGGTCGCGTTTGGATTGAATGAACTGATTATGAATGGCGTTGAACATGGCAATTTGCAAATTGGCTACGATGAAAAAACGCAACTCCAAGAAACCAATCAATGGGAAGAAGAAATTGCACGTCGACAAATGATGGAAGAACATGCTCATAAATTCGTCGAAGTGAGCTTTGAGCGGCATGCTGAACACATTCAATTAACCGTGACCGATCAAGGGGACGGTTTCGACTGGAGCGAGTATCAAGAAATACGAGCAGATCGAATCATGGAAAGTCATGGCCGGGGGATTGCCATGGCGAAAACCTTGAGTTTCGAGCATCTCGAATATCAGGGGAACGGGAATCAAGTGGTGTGTCGGGTGAAGATCCAACCTGAAGCATGTTCCGGTCAGGCGGTGCCCGAGCATGCCGTCCTTGAGCGTTCTTAGTCGGACGGCGAGAGAATGTGGCAAGTCTAACCGGATCAATATTCATTCAGATACATGCTTGAAATCAGATGGTGATCTATGGACATCATTTCACTGATCTGAGAGGCCAGTGTTGAGTTCTTACAATTCCGTGAAGGGTGTGATTGAAGACTGTGGAGAGGAACAGGGGCTAAAGGTGTTATGACGATTGTGGCACAGGTTAAAGATGGACTGGTTCAATTGGCTCTTGCCGGGCGAATGGATTTTAATACGCGGTCATCTTTTATGATGTCTATTGATCAGGCGGCACAACCGAAGCCTCATAGCATCATCTTGAACTTCTCTGACGTCACATTTATCGATAGTGCGGGACTCGGACTGCTCATGTTGGCAAAGAAAAAATTAGAGGAATTACAGATTCGTCTCAAGATCGAAGTCACGGAAGGATATGTGAAGGAGGTCTTCACGTTAACCAATCTTGGGGGGGAAATCCCCATCGTGCTCATTCCACCTTCCGTATCGCCGGTGGGACGGAAAAAACAATCTGGCGCATTCACGCCTCAGCCAAAACCGCTGCTGGTGTGTGAATCTGATGAAATGCAGGAGTTATTGCTGCCAATTTTAGAACAATTGGAAAAGAAGGATTTAGAACTTCCGCCCCTCTCGCATGTGGCCCAGCAAGTTCTGGCCCTGACGACAGATCCAGATGCCACACTGGATCGATTGATAACGCTAATCCAACAAGACCCCGTGCTCACGGCTCGAATTTTTAAGGTCGCGAATTCAGCAGCCTATGGGGCATCACGGCAAATCGACTCCTTATCCCAGGCAATTGTGTTCCTGGGCTTACATTCCGTGACGGGGTTGGCGTTTGCCCTGTCCTTACAATCAGGGGTGTTTCTGGATCGCGGATACGAGCGGGAGGTGCGAGGTTTGTGGGTCCATGCCATCGCCACGGCCTTTTATGGTAAGGCCCTGGCTTCGTTAATGGGGAAAAATCCTGATACAGCCTTTCTTAGCGGATTATTGCATAGTCTGGGCAAGTTTTTTGTGGTCCATACCGTCAATCAATCATGCCCGGTTTCCGATCCACCACTGCCATGGGCCACTATGCTCATGCTGATGGAACAATCCTCTATTGAAGTAGGGCGTCAATTGGCGGAGGCTTGGAATTTCCCTTTTCCCGTCAAAGAAGCGATTAACCTTCATCAACAGTATTCCTATCATTTGGCTGTTCACCCCTCCAAAAGCGCGGCCATCACCTGCTTGGCTCGACATCTCGCCACTTCTCATCTGGATGCCGTGCAGCTGTCTCACGACATCATTTTGGCGCTTCCCGTTGCCGCATCCCTCAACATGACCTCTGAAATGATGGATGGCCTCTTGGCCATGAAAGATCATATCCAACCACACCTCGATTCCCTCCTCAACTAAACGGGTATTGAAGCGTATCTTCCGTCTGGGAGTTTCTGAGATTCCTTCTCTCGTGAGGGTGAAAATACCAACCAGTGATTAAACGACGATCACCGCTATTCATAAACTGACTCAGGGTTCGGCTATCGGGGAATGCCGGGTGGGTTCGAGAAAAGACGGAGCGCGGAGGGTTGAAGAATGGCCTGTGGGAAAATTGGAAGGGCGGTTTCTGTTGGGATCGTGAGAGGGACCTCGGGTTTCCAAAAAAAACTCCCCCAAACTCTTAAGTCAGAAAAACTCTAATCCGATAGCACTAAGTATCTAGTGACACCTATGAAAACCATGGGTCACGAAGGAATGTAAACGGGACAGATACGGTTCAAGTTATAAGGGGAAAAAGAAGACATGAAAGGTAAAAAAAGTCGTCACAAGAAGGTTGAGGACACGATGCAAGAACACCAAGAGGAACCCACGGTTGCAGCCGATTCTGTGTTAAAGCCCATCGGTGATGTCACGATTTTTGAAGCGGCACAGTTTCATCAGGATCTCTGTTCGCTTCATCAGCAGGAAGGGCCGTTGGAACTGGATTTGTCGGAAATTGACCGGATGGATTCTTCGGGGGTGCAAATAGTTGTGGCCGCCACCCGTTCCGGACGACTGACCGTAAAGGGATATTCATCTCAGATTCGAGATCGATTTGAACAAATTGGCTTTGCACAGTTCCTGTCAACCGGACATAGTGCGGCCTAAGGAGATGGGATGAGACGCGACCGATTCACTGTGGTGGGATATTTATTAAAAGAGGTGATGTGTGGCGATTGATTGGATGATGTGGGGACTGTGTCTGCTTGTGGGTGGGGGTGTGGGATATGGCGTGGGGCGTCGTACCAGCCAATCCAAAGTCGGGAATCTTGAACGCCAATTGCAGGAAGCCGCCATGGTGCAGACCAAGGTTCAGCAGAATTGGAAAGAATTTTGCGCTTGCCTCGCGCCAACCTTCCCGGTCTTCGTCGGGCAGCTCAAGGCCGTGATTCAAGAAACGGAGCAAGCGGCCGGGGGCCTCATTCAGCGATTTCAACGAATATCCCAACAGGCCCGGGAATCGGCCTTTGAGACGGAAACGATCCTGAGTATGGGTGAAGGGGATGACGATGGGATGAGTGTCGAGACGATTCTGAATAAGACCAAAGATACGATGCAAATGTTTGTGGATCAAGTGACCCAAACGGCAACGGTTACCGTTTCGACGGTCAGTGTCATGGAGGAAGCCGTAGAAACCACCTCGCGCATTTCAGAAGTGGTGGAAGAAGTGGAGTTTATCGCGGATCAAACGCGCTTGCTGGCCTTGAATGCGGCCATTGAGGCGGCGCGAGCCGGGGAACATGGCCGAGGATTTGCGGTCGTCGCAGATGAAGTGACGAAACTGGCCAATCGTTCCGCCCAGGCGGCTGAACAAATCCGGGCATTGGCCACCGCTGTGAAAGGGACGACGGAATCAGCGATGGCTGAGTTGCAAGTTCTCGCGGCCTTGGATCTGGCGTCAACCTTGCAAGCGCAACAAAACATTATGGCTATGACCGAAGTGATGGTTGCGAAGAATTCGGCATTGAAAAAAAGTGTGGGGCAAAACTCGGGGCGGGCCAAGGAGCTTGGGCAAGATATTGGACAAATCGTCATGTCTATGCAATTTCAGGACATTACCCGACAAAAAATCGAACATGTCTATGAACCGCTCGAACGTATTTATGCCCCATTGCATGTGGCCGCCCAAGCAACGGGTGGAGTTGAGACGATGACCGACGTGATCGAAGAACTTCGGAACTTGAAACATGGCTATACGATGGAGTCGGAACGACTCACGATCGAAGCCGCCCATGCTGGGCAAGAGGCCGTCTTGGTGGGAACAACGAGTGGCACTGACGACGGCGATTCTGTCACCTTGTTTTAAAGACGCGAAGGGTGAAGCGAGGAAGATGTGAAGCGAGAAAGACGAAAGACGGGCAGAGAATTTGACGTAAGAAGTGGGGTCAGGGAAAACTCGCCTAACGCCTAACGCTTTACGAAAGAAATGAATGACATTGAGCAATGACGTGAGACCATATCCAAGTAACCCGACAACAGAGAGGGACAATCATGGGCAAGACCGTACTCGTAGTTGATGATTCCGTTTCCATGCGGCAAATGGTGAGTTTTACACTGACCGGGGCTGGGTATGAGGTGGTCGAAGCCGGCGATGGAAAAGAAGCCGTCGATAAGCTCAACGGGGGAGCCAAGCCGAATTTGGTTATTACGGATTTGAATATGCCCAACATGGATGGCATTTCCTTGATTAAGGCCATTCGCGCCATGGGGGCTCATAAATTTACTCCGATTCTCATGCTCACCACCGAATCGTCGGATGACAAAAAGAAGGAAGGCCAAGGCGCTGGCGCCACGGGATGGGTCGTGAAGCCCTTCAACCCCGAACAAATGCTCGCGACGATCAAAAAAGTTCTGCCCGGGTAGAAGACGTGAGGCGTAAGGCGGGAGGCGGAGAAGCCGTGAAGCGTAAGGCGATTAAGACGTAAGCCGAAATAAGTCGATAGACGAGGAGTCGGAGGTAGGATGAAGCTTGGAGAAGCCGCATAAAAAATTAGATGTGTGGAATATGGCGATGCAATTAGTTACTGACGTGTACGGTGTTTCGAAAAATTTTCCCGAAAAGGAAACGTATGGTCTGGTGAATCAAATACGCAGAGCGGCTGTGAGTATTCCTAGCAACATTGCTGAAGGGGCAGGTCGACAAACTTCAAAAGAATTTATTCAGTTTTTGCATATTGCGCAAGGTTCTTTAAGCGAATTGGATACTCAGTTAGAAATTACCAATCGGCTTGGTGTTTTGTCTCAAAATGATTGGAGTGACTTAGAAACAACAATGAATCGTATCGATAAAATGCTTAGTGGACTGATTCGTCTTAAGAAATCCCCTCACGCTTTACGCCTCACCCCTCACGATAAGACGCAAATTCAGCCCACCCACAAAGGAGTTAAATAATGGCTGTTGATCTCTCGCATTTTCAGGAATCGTTTTTTATGGAATCGGCGGAGCATGTCGAAACGATGGAGTCCGGGTTTTTGGAGTTGGAACAACGTCCCCAAGATTTGGACTTATTGAACCGGATCTTTCGAGCGGCACATTCCATTAAAGGCAATGCGGGCATGTTCAACTTCACCGCCATTGCGGGACTCACGCATAAAATGGAAAACGTGCTGGATCTCATGCGGAACGAAAAAATCCCGGTGACGCCCCATGGCGTGGACGTGTTGCTGCGATCCCTCGATGGCCTGAAAAGCTTATTGGATGCGGCTCAAGGGGGAGGGGAACCTGAAGAAGCCGTGATTCACGGGTTGGAGCAAGAACTGCAAGCCTGTCAAGACGGAGATAGCGGCAGTGCGGCACCGGTGCCTTCCGCTGAAGTCGCAGCCCCGGTGGCTCCACCCGCCAATCTGTGGCGTCTGATAAAAATTGCGTGGGTCCCCTTACCGGAATTGTTTCAACGCGGATTAGATCCGGCCCAAATTTTCAAGGAGCTGCATGAATTGGGCATGGTCAAAGCCCTTCAGGTGCAAACGGATCAGTTGCCGTCGTTAGAAAGTATGGATCCTGAGCGATGCTATTTAAGTTGGGCCATCGAACTGGAAACGGATGTGCCACTGGCCAAAGTGGAAGCCGTGTTTGATTTTGTGCGGGACGGGAGTGAATTGACGATGACCGATTGTGCGCCCAAACAGGCCGAACCGTATAAACGGGTTGGGGAACTGTTAGTCGAGGAAGGCGCCATCACCCCGGGAGACATTTCCGATAGTCTCGCGAAACAAAAGCCGTTGGGGGAAATTCTGGTCGACGAGAAAAAGGTCACCCCTCAACAAGTCGATAAGGTCCTGCAAAAGCAGCAACAGCTTAAAAAAGGCGAAGCGGCCTCCATTCGAGTGGATACCGAAAAAATCGATAAACTCATCAATTTGGTCGGAGAACTCGTGATCACCCAATCGATGATTACCGATTTGGGTGAGAAATTTACCATGAGCCAATTACCCGTGTTGCAAGAACGAATCGTGCAATTAGAGCGCAACACGCGGGAGCTGCAAGAGCGGGTCATGTCCATTCGCATGATGCCGATCGGGTCGGCCTTCCACCGCTTCCCACGTTTAGTCCGGGATTTGGCCGGGAAGAGCGGGAAACAGATCCAGCTCGTCATGTCTGGTGAAGAAACGGAACTCGATAAAACGCTGATCGAAGCGATCGGTGATCCTCTGACCCATTTGGTGCGCAATTCCGCTGATCATGGATTGGAGGGGCCAGAAGAACGCGTGGCTGCGGGGAAACCTGAACGCGGGACGGTGCGTCTCCATGCCTATCATGATGGCGGCAATATTTGTGTGGCAGTGGAAGACGATGGACGAGGGTTGAATCGAGAAAAAATTGTTAAAAAAGCGGTTGAGCGGGGCCTGATTGCCGATGGAGCCTCCATGAGTGATCAAGATATCTATCAACTCATTTTCCGGGCCGGGTTTTCCACCGCCGATACGATTACGGATGTGTCCGGCCGTGGTGTAGGCATGGATGTCGTAAAGCGGAATATTGAGGGTTTAGGTGGATCGGTCTCCATTGAAAGCACCGCAGGGAAAGGGTCAAAACTGATTCTCAAGTTACCACTGACGTTAGCCATTATTGATGGCATGACGGTTCGAGTCGGAGAAGATAATTATATTATTCCGCTCATTACCGTCACGGAGTCCATTCGCCCCAAACCTAGCGATTTGCAGCGTATTGTCGGGAAAGGCGAAGTGGTGAATTTACGCGGGGAATGGGTGCCCTTGGTCCGACTCTATGAGGTATTCAATATTACGCCGGAGTATACCGACCCAGTACAAGCTTTATTAGTCATTGTGGAAGCCGAAAATAGGCGCGTGGCGGTCTTAGTCGACGAATTGACTGGCCAACAGCAGGTGGTGATTAAAACGCTGGAGCAAAACTATCGAAAAGTCGAGGCCATTTCGGGCGCCACGATTTTGGGCGATGGACAAGTGGCGTTGATTCTGGATGTACCAGGGCTGGCGAAACTCGCCAGGGTGGGCCATACGGCAGCAGCGTGAGGAAGACAGAAGACGTGAGGCGTTAGGCGAGGAAGGCGTAAGGCGGAGAAGATGTGAAAAAGGAATTTCCCCCTTACGCCTAACGCTTCACGCTTTACGAGGAAATGATGATGAGGAATCAACTATTTTGATGATGGCATACATAACCAAGGAGCGCACCCATGTCCACGGCAACGATTGAATCGGCTGAGAAGCAAGACATTCGGACGAGCTATTCCAGCGATGACCAACAGTTTCTGACCTTTAATCTGGCTGAAGAATATTATGGCGTGGACATTCTGAAAGTCCAAGAAATCAAAGGCTATACCAATGTCACCAAAATTCCCAATACCCCAGACTATTTAAAAGGAGTCTTAAATCTGCGTGGAACGATTGTGCCCATCGTCGATTTGCGAATGAAATTCGGGATGGGGGTGACGGAGCCGACATCTTTTACCGTGGTGGTGGTGGTGAATGTTCGTAACCGGGTGATGGGGTTTCTCGTGGATGCGGTGTCCGATGTGTTGGACTTGAACGCGAAAGAAATTCAACCGCCGCCAGAGCTCGGTAGTACCGTGGATATCACCTTCGTGGCGGGGATAGGGAATTCCAATGATCACCTCGTGACGTTGTTAGATATCGATCGGGTGTTAACCAATGACGAAATGAAAGCCGTGGCCGAGATCCCAGCAGACGTGGAAGCCGTTGAAGCCTCAGCCTCACAAACGAAATAGAGAAGGAAGAGTATGTCCATGAGTCAACTTTACAGAACGCATAAAAAACGTACTAGAGGCGTATTGGTGATGGAAGGACGGTCGGTCACACAACGCGAGCAGTAAACTTTCAATCAAGGATGAACAAGCCATGAAGAATGTCATGAGTACATGTTTGAGTTGGGGAATTGCCACAAAGTTGGTGGTGTTGTTTGCCATCTTCGGTATCGTGCCGATGGCGGCGGTGGGGTATTTAGGAAATTCAGCCACCGGAGAAATGGAAAAGGCGGCCGGAATACGGGTCGAGTCTACAGCGGTCACCGTTGCAGATATCATCGACCGAAATTTGTCCGAACGGTATGGGGACGTTCAAGCCTTTGGGCTCAACAAGATCGTGGGTGAACGATACCATTGGTATTCCAAAGAGAATAATGCCATCGCCCATGCCATGAACCAATATGTTGCCACCTATGGGATTTATTCCTTAATGATTCTGGTGGACCCGGTGGGGGATGTCATGGCGGTTAACTCCAAAGATGCCAAAGGCAATCCGATCGATACCACAGCGATTTATTCCAATAAATATGCAGAGGCGCCCTGGTTTAAGGCCTTACAAGCCAAGGAATTTACCACGAAACAACCTTTTACGGCTCCTGGAAATGATACGCTCACGGGAACGTTTATCGAAGATCTTCACATTGATGAGGATGTGAAAGCTGCTTATCCCGGTCAAGATGGGCTGGTGATGGGATTCTCGGCTCCGGTGTATGTGGATGGGGATTTGATCGGCTATTGGTCCAACCGAGTCGATTTCTCATTGGTCGAAGGCATTGTCCAGACATCGTATCAGCAACTTAAATCCGCCGGATATCCAGGAACCGAGATCACCCTTCTGGGTGATAAAGGTCAGGTGCTCGTGGATTATGATCCCGTTGCCCAGGGCAAAGAGGAGGTGACTCATAATCTTGAGGCTGTCTTGTTTAAGCTCAATCTGGCGGAAAAAGGGGTGGAACCCGCGAAATTAGCCGTTGCTGGAAAAACGGGCAATATGATTGCTACGCACGCACGAAAGGGCATCGACCAGCTTGCCGGCTATACCCATTTGAAAGGGGCCCTTGGTTATCCGGGCATGAATTGGTCGGTGTTGGTTCGGATGCCGAAAGAAGAAGCCTTGGCTGCCGCGATGGCCTTCAATCGTAATTTAATGATGACGGCGATCGTGTGTCTGGCTTTGATTGTGGTGATTGGTTTGTGGGTCGGTCGTCGAGGTGCCGCCAGCATCATTCAAGTCAGTCAAGTGGCTCAGCGAGCCGCGGAAGGCGATTTGACCTCCCGCGTGACTGTGTCGTCCAAGGATGAATTAGGCACATTGGGGTCCGCGATGAATGTGATGTTGGATAATATTGCCAATGTCGTGGGAGAGGTGCGCCAAGCGGCCGATCATGTCTCGACCGCCTCCAGTGAAATCACGCAAGGCAATGAGGATCTGTCGCAACGCACGTCGGCGCAAGCCGGCGCGTTAGAAGAAACCAGTGCCTCGATGGAAGAGATGACCTCCACCATCAAGCAAAACGCCGATAATGCCAAGCAGGCCAATCAGTTGGCCGTTGCCGCACGGGAAGTGGCCGAAAAGGGTGGCGCGGTTACGGATAAAGCCGTCAACGCTATGGATGAAATTAATAAGAGCAGTAAGAAAATTGCGGATATTATTAATGTGATTGATGAAATCGCCTTCCAAACGAACCTCTTGGCGTTGAATGCGGCGGTGGAAGCGGCTCGTGCCGGTGAGCAAGGTCGAGGGTTTGCCGTGGTCGCCTCGGAAGTGCGGAACTTGGCACAACGCTCGGCCACAGCCGCCAAAGAGATCAAATCGCTGATTAATGAATCCGTTCAGAAAGTCGGGGATGGCAGCGAATTGGTGAATCAATCGGGTCAGACCCTCTCTGAGATCGTCAACTCGGTGAAGCGGGTGACGGACATCATTGCCGAAATCAGTGCGGCGTCGCAGGAGCAGGCGAGCGGCATCGACCAGGTGAATAAAGCGGTGATGCAAATGGATCAAGGCACGCAACAAAATGCGGCGCTCGTGGAGGAGGCGACCTCCGCCTCCCAATCCATGAAACAGCAAGCCGGAGCACTTTTGGAGCAAGTGGCGTTCTTTAAGGTCACTGAAGCCAGTTCGGGCTTGGCCCCACGTGAGCCTATGCGTCCAACCGGCGGAAGCAAGCCGGCTGCAGCGCCAAAAGCGAAGTCCCCAAGCCATGCCAAGGCGCCGGTTAAGGCTGCGCCACAACCGGTAGGCGTCGGAAGCGGCAATGGGAAGAGTGTCTCGAAAGGGGACGATGACTTTTTTGAAGAATTCTAATGAAGCGTGAAGGGTGAGGCGTGAGGCGATACATGCTTATTCGCCTGACGCCTCACGCCTTACGAAATGAATCGACATTTTAATGGTTGGAGGAGGACCAAGGATTATGAACGTGGGTACACAGGGAAAATGGAATGAATTAGGCATTGGCCCAAAAGTGGTCGTGAGCACATTGATTGTCTTTGCCGGGCTTTTAGTTGCTGGGGCCTATTTTCTCGGACAGCAATTACAAGCTGACCTCAATCGTGTGTTAGCCACGCAAGCTTCGATCATTGAAAAGCAAATTCAAGTCACTCGTGCGTATGTGGCGAAACAATTTGTGGTCAAGGGCAAGGGGGCGGGCATGAAAGTCAGTATGGAACATGACGCCCCTGATACGATTCCCTTCCCAGCGACATTTACCCGTGAAACCTCCGAAGCCTTAGCGAAGGAAGGGGTTTACAATGCCCGCGTAATTAGTGCGACCCCATTGAATGTGGCCAATGCTCCTCAAGATAGCTTTGAACAGCAGGCATTAGAAGCATTAGCGAGTGGGCAATCGGAATTTACCAGCATTGAAGCCGTGAATGGGGCCATGATGTTTCGACGAGCCACCACTGATTTTG
>Ga0224496_10001683_pt1 | contig 13548 bp, 12 predicted proteins | sample SF_Jul11_sed_USG_2_FD_168127 | JGI IMG/M metagenome (GOLD analysis project Ga0224496, IMG submission 168127) | Sediment microbial communities from San Francisco Bay, California, United States - SF_Jul11_sed_USGS_8_1 | ecosystem: Environmental > Aquatic > Marine > Sediment | place: USA... | reverse complement strand
CCAAGGGCAGGCCCGCGCCCGCGCCCCGCCTTAACCGGTCCTCCATGATGAACACGGGGAACCGGAAATTCAATTCCGAGAAAGCCGCCCAAAGTTTCGCCAAGGATATGATGTTTGAACTAGGGTATACAGACCAGGATATCCATGTGGGGCAGACAAAGAATGGGCAATGGTACGCATACCCCACCGAGAAAGCGATAAAGGAGACTCCCCTGGACTGAAAACTGCTGGACAAGACACACAAATCGGTATCCCTGGCCCACCATGCCGCCCGTCGCGGAATGGGGCTTGTTAAAGGTGATTACCAGATCACCGGCAGCCAGAAGGAGAACAATGTCCGGATAGAGCTGACAGAGCAGGGGAAGCTCAAACGGGAAGGGAAACCAGGCCCCATACCAGAGACCAGGCCGGAAACGAAAAGTAAGCCTTCGCTTGCCACTCCAGCTCCCGCAGCGAACGTTGTCCATGATGACGTGGGGGAGAAGATCGGCGGGGCCAAGAAGGATACATGGAAGGGGCGCGGGCTCCATTTATCCGACCTGGAGGGGATGACCGAGAAGGAGAAATATGAATACCTGACCAAGGACGCGATATGGCCGAAGCCGGACCAGTGTCTTACAAGGAAGCGCTGGAACAACTGCGGGAATGGAGGAACAAGGACATCCTGAATAAAGATACGGGGTGGGCCTTGCGGCTGAACAAGAAAGGAATAGAGAAAATAAGATCAATCCATCACCCGACTGATGACGAAATCAGGGCGATACCCCATATTCCGGAGCTGGTGGAAAAGGGTGTGCTGGTGTTCTCCGAAAAACCGAGTATTGAAAGCAGGCAAACTGCGGAAATCGACTTTTACCATAATTTTATAGCCCCTGTTGAAATAGGAAAAAGGCTGTACAGCATGCGCCTGGTGGCCAGGGAAGTAAAAGAAGGGGGGAGGCTTTTATATTTCGTTGAGCAATATAAAATCGAGACTGATATCACCGGTCGGAACCTATCGCCTCATGTCAGGCGGAGGCACGACCAGGATTCAGCCTCTAAGGTTACGATAAGGGATTTGCTGAAGGATGTCAAGAAGGACACCCTGACCAGAAAGCCGGATATACGGTACAAGATCGCCGGGGCCACGGAGCGGTTCGTGGCCGATCCCACGAAGGACGGCTGGGGTCTGTCCGCCCTGGAGATCGCCGGGGGAATAGTGGAGAGCATGAAACCGATCCGCCGGTGGGAGGTGAGTTTCATCGATGTGAATGGGGAGGAGGCCCGGCTGGTGGTGGATACCCAGACCCAGGCCAGGGCCGAAGCCGCCCGGCTGAAGAAGGACGGCGCCAACGAGATCACCTATCAGGAGATCGAGGTCAGTTCCTGGATACGGAAGATAGCCGCCTCACCAGAATACTTTAAAGAAAAACCGATGCGCGAAGCGGTGCGCGTGGCGGCGGAGCGGACCGACCGGGCGGCGGAGATATTCAACACAAACAACACCATCGAGGGAGAGCAGGTCCATCAGGCGCTGGCTGGGCTGAAAAAAAGTAGCGCTGACGATTACGACACCCTGGCCGGGTTATTGAACTGGGCGGACCGGACGAAGTGGGGGAACAAATCCGCCGCCGACAGGATGAAGACCACGGAGCGCCTGGCGCGGGAAGTGGGGCTGGGGGATGACGTGATAACCATGTGGAAGAAGATGCGCCAGGGGTATGACAAGGACCTGGATATGCTGATCGATGAGCTGACCCAGTTGAAGACCCAGGCTGAGAACGCGGGGATCCCCGAGGAGGACATTGGAGGCAATGAATCCCCGCCACCGTCACCACAAGAAACCAGGATAATTGGAAGAGGAAGAGGAAGAGAAAGAGAAAGAGAAAGAGAACCCGTTTCATGACAAACCATCCTAGAAGTGGAAATATTACCCCGGCAAGGAGGTTATAGGGAATTTGGGGGGGGTGTCAATGTAATAAGAGTAAGAATATGAGGTATAATGTATAAAACAAACAATATAGGGAGTGTCATATGTCTAGTGAAAATAGAATAGCAGGAAACGAAGGAAGTATAACAAGCAATGGGGAAAAATTCTCCAGCGGGAAATGGACTGTGATCACAACAACCGAAATACTTCAAACACATTCGGGCCCTGTGCGTGGAAAGCAATCTAGCAGGGGGACCTTTTACGGATCACCAGATATAATAAATAGGGCTCAGGGTAGTGTAGATATGTTACTTGTAGACCAAAATAGGGATGGATATAAATTTAATGCAATAATAACATCTCGTGGTGAATTTACAGTAAATGGTGCGATGGTAATAGAAAAGCATATCCCAACGGGGCCCAGATGATCCCCACCACCCGGCCGAGAATGGAGATATGGTCCGCCTTCAGGTTATAGGTGACCGGAGGGTATTTCGGATTGAGGGGAACCTGGATCAGCAGAATGGTAGATACGAATGACATCAAATTCTTAATTCGTGTTCTTGGAGGTATTAGTGCTATTGACCTTCTCCGACCTTCCACTAAATTCTGGACGGTTTACAGAGTGAGTAAAACTAAAAAAGGGAGGTTTACAACTCCGCCGTATTTGATTTACCCTCGCATGCCAAAGAAATAAGCTCCGCGGTTCGGCCTGGTTCCACAGCTCAAGATTGTCCTCGTTGTCCTCTACTATAAGCACAGTGGATCTAGCTTCTGCCGCGTTGAGGATTCCCCTATTATGCGTGGGGGGAAAGTATATGAAGTTCTGTCCCATGCTGGATAGGGCTTACTGCGCGAGGCGCCCTGTTATTGCCTCAGTTTCTCCAACAGTTCGCTGGCGGACCTGGCGCCGGTGGGGTAGTCCGCGGCGTTGGAGACGATAAGCGCCCTTTTGGCGAACAGCTCCGCCGATTCGATATCCTTCATTGCGGCGTATCCTCGGGCCAGGCCCAGAAGGTCCATGGCGATCTTGTTGCCCAGTTTTTCTTCCCGGTCAATCACAAGAGCCTTCTGATATTGTTCATTAGCCTTTTCCCTCTCCCCGCGGGCCTCGGCGGTCTCTGCAAGTAGCCTGATGGAGTTCGCGGTCTCCACCTGGTTTTTGTTCTTTCGATTCTCCGCCATTGCCCCGTTTGCCAGGGTTTCGGCTGTATCGTGGGCGTCGGCGGCCAGGGCCACCCTTCCCCGGACGTTCATAATCCTTCCCTTGTCGATGCATCCGGACTTTTGACAATACACCATGGCGCGCTCGGCCCATTTCCCCGCTTCCTCATGGCTGCCATTGTCCAGCAGGATGATCGCCTTCAAGGTTGTGACGTGGGCCATGGCCTCCTGCATCGCTTTTTCCTTTTCGCGGCCCATCCCCATGCGCGCTTCTTCTTCATACAGCTCCATCGCATTGGACAGGCTGCTTTGGGATGCGTCCAAGTTGTTCATGCGCAAATGATCCACCGATATGTTGTGCAGTTCCATGATCGCCCCGGAAATATCGTCGGCGGCCAGCCTGGCCTTCAGTGCCATCTCGTGCAGGCGCAGGGCCCTGGGGTGATTGTCCCTGCTGGAGGCGGAAGCGCCCCTGACATTGTACTTCAGCGCGTTTTGGCCGGGATTGTCATCGGCCATGGCTGCCCAAGGGCTGGCTAATAAAAGAGCCACTACTGCAGTCAGCCACCGGCTCGGCATGCTGTTACCTGGCGCCATAGCTATCCACCTCCAGTGGAGCGCTTTTAGGCGGTTTTATATTGGAGCTGACGGGCCAGGTTTTTTTCAGGGATTCCATGACCTGATCAGCGTCCCGGGAGACATCCACGCCGGTTTCCACTATCTCGGGTAAATCAGTAGTGAGCGACTCGGTGAGTTTCTTCATCTCCGCCACCACGTTGGAGATGGAGTCGATAGACTCCTCGATCTTTCTGAACGTTTTTGGCAGGGCGTCATTGGTGGTGTTCAGCGCCTTGTTCAAGTCTTCGATGGCCTTCTGGGTTTTCTGGCTCATCTGCATGACTTGTTCATTCACGTTAAGAACCGTCTTGTCCATGGTTATGAATGACTGGTCGATTTTTTCCCTGGTCTCCACCAGGCCACGGGTGAAGTCGTGCAAGTTTTCGAATGCCTTTCGCACCTCTCCGTTCGGGTCGTTAATATACTGCATGGTCTTGGCCGCTTCTTCCTGGACCTTTTTCACCTCTTCGGAAATCATCTCGAAATAGTCGTTGAGAGTCTTTTCCTTTTCGAATTTCACATATTCGTCCGGCTTCAGAGACACATGAGACACGCCGGGGATGAACTCTATAATCTGGTCGCCGATGACGTTTTCTTTCCTCAAAAAAGCGTTGGAGTCCATTGGGATCCATTCCAGGTACCGGGTTTTGATATCCAGCGTCACCTTCACCGCCAGCCCGCTCAACCCTGCAGAATGCCTTTTTTCCACCTTGGACATGTCCCACAGATCCTGCTGTAACACAGAGCCTATGGAGAACCCGGAGAGCTTCACCGGCATCCCAACCTTGACTCCCTCGCCGCTCTTCACGAAAAAATATACAGAACTGGAGGGGGAGAAAAGATCGCTTCGTTTAATTACATAAGCCATGAGCGCCACCATGGCGGCAATGGAAAGAACCGCGAAAAGCCCAACTTTCAGCTCCAACCCCCTAAAGCGCCTGTCGGTTTGCGAATAGAAAGCCATAGCGTCTATTCTCTTGTCTCTTGGCGCGACGCATCCAGGAAAATCGCGCCAGCTGTGGGAATCGATTTCAATGTCGATTCGTCGCAGGTTACGAACATGGAGACTCTCTCCTTGCTTTGCCGATGAAACTCCATCGCCAATTGTATAACATATTTTCCGATATCGTCAGGGAGCTGATCGGTTAATTCCCCATAGATCATCAGGACCGGTTCCATGGCGTGGGCTCTGATTATTCTCAATATCTTTTCCTGGTATGGCTTTAACAAATGCGGCCTGGTCCTCATCATGGTTTCCCCCAGGTCCATGGGGATGCCCAAACCGGCCAGAACATGGCTGGTAAAGGTCTCCAGTTCCTCGATAGTTTTCTTCCCATGATACAGGGCCGGCAGGGCAACGTTCTCATATGTTTGCAGATTGCTGATCATACCGCCAGACTGTGTAACCAGGCCCACGTCCTTCATCAAGTGGACATATTCCTCCTCGGTGACAGCGTATATGTCCTCTCCTAGCAGCTTCACTTGCCCACTGTCAGGCCTTGCCAGACCAGCCGCCACCCGCACGAAGGCATCCGAGGCATCTCTGGAGGGGGCGACGATTTTCACCGGGGCTCCGGCCACCGCGTCGAAAGTCACAGGGCCAAACCACTCCGTTCGGACATTGCTGAAGCTGATCACAGGAACACAAAATAAGCGAATAATCCGTCAATGACGAAGATCATGAAAAGACTGCGCATCTGGGAGCCGATGATGGCCCTGGGTATCTCTGTGATTGAGCCTTCCACAAGGCAGCCGTGGGAGCAGGTTATCGCGGCGATGGCCGCGCCGAAAATCAGGCTCTTTGAGACGGAAACGCCCACGTCAAAAACAGAGACGGAAAGCAGGATAGAGGATATATGCTGGTGAAAGGAGACATCGATTATCGCCATGGAAAGGACGAAACCTCCCAGGATGGCGGCGGCCTGGAAATAGGCGTTTAGCAGGAACAGGGATATGATGGTGGAAGCCATTCGGGGAATCACCAGGTATTCGAGGGGATTTATTCCCATGGATCGCAAGGTGTCGAACTCCCTGTTTATCTTCATGGAGGAAAGCTCCGCAGTCACGGCAGCTCCGCTACCGGAGATCAACAGGATGGCGGTGATAAGCGGGCCCAACTCCCGGATTACAGTCCACATCAGGGCCTTGCCGATCAGCTCCGGGTCATAACCGAACGCCTGGGAAATCTGTGTGATGACCACCATGCCGGTGAGGGCGGCCACGATGGTAATCCGGTGGACAGATTCCACTGTGTTGAAGTACACCTGGCGGAACAGAACTTCCCGCACGGGGCGCCTGGCAAGGACGGTCAGGCTGGTAAAAAGAAGAATCAGGAACTGGTAGTAGACTAAAAGTCGGGCGCCTGGCCTGCCTGTGTTCATGAATACGACCGTGTCCAACTATATCCGTCCTTCCGTTTATCAGCGGCCGGTGTTGGCCGCCCCTATCAGTGATTATTCTACCATGTCAGGGCTCGCGCCATTATATCGGCTTGAATCTGTGGGCTGGTCTCGGTTAATGTACCTTATGATACCAAATGACGCCCGGAAGCTGCTGGAGAGGCTGTACCCCTCTGGCGCCTGGACATGCCAGCCGGAGGATCTGGTGGCCTACGGTTTCGACGCAGCGGCAGCGGCGCCTGAGCATGCGCCAGAGGCGGTTGGATTCCCCACCACAGTGGATCAGGTCAGCGCCTCGATGCGGCTGGCCAACGAATACAGATTCCCCGTCACCCCCAGGGGCGCGGGTACCGGGGCCGTGGGCGCCTCCGTGCCGATCCATGGAGGTATGGCGTTGATCCTCACCCGCATGAACCGTATCCTGGAGATCGACACCAATAACCTGACCGCCCTGGTGGAGCCTGGATTGGTGACCGGCAAGTTCCAGGAGGAGGTGGAAAAGCTGGGGCTCTTTTATCCACCAGACCCCGCCAGCCTGCATGTCTCCACCCTCGGCGGCAATGTGGCCATGGGTTCCGGAGGGCCCAGGGCTGTGAAATATGGCGTCACTCGTGATTATGTTCTTGGCATGGAAGTGGTGTTGCCGGACGGATCGGTTATCAACACCGGCGCCAAAACCATAAAAAGTGTGGTGGGATACGATCTGACCCGGCTAATGGTAGGTTCTGAGGGGACTTTGGGAATAGCGACAAAAATCAGGTTGCGTTTGATTCCCAAACCGGTGGCGCTCAGGACAGCGGTGGCTTCCTTTGCCCAGGTCTCCGACGCAGCCCGCGCTGTGGCCGCTATTATCGGCGCCAGGATCATCCCCAGCGTCCTGGAGCTGATGGACAGGGGGTCTGTGCGGGCGGTGGAGAAGCTTTTGAAGACAGGCTTGCCAGACGCTTCCCTGCTGCTGATTGAGACTGATGGTTCTGAAAGGCAGGCCACCGAAGAGATGGCGATGATCGAAACGATATTGCGCGAGCGCGGCGCGGAAGGAGTACGCACCGCATCCACCCTGGAGGATCGCGCCCTGTTGTGGAAAGCACGCCGGAGCATGTCCCAGGCTACATCGATGCTGGCGCCTGACAAGATAAACGAGGATGTCGCCGTTCCACGGTCCAGGATCCCGGACCTGGTGGCGCGGCTGGAGGAGCTTTCGGAAAGATCTGGCGTGACCATTCTGAGTTTCGGGCATGCAGGCGACGGGAATATGCATGTAAATATCCTGACGGACAAAAGCGACCCCCAGCGCTACACCATAGCTCAAGAGGTTGTGGAGGAGGTGTTCCGTATAACGCTGGAGCTAGGTGGCACTCTTTCAGGCGAACATGGTATTGGACTTGCCAAGGCGAAATATATAGAATCTGAAATAGGGGAAAGAGGAGTTGAGATCACCCGGGCGATAAAAAAGCTGTTCGACCCGAACAATATCCTGAATCCCGGCAAGATAATACCTGAATAGGAGTAGCTATTATTATGGACGTTCTTATTTTTCTGGGCAGCGCCTCTGATATGGAAGTGGGCGAAGAGATTGTTTCCACTCTGGAGAGGTTTGGAGTGTCCTATGACCTTAGGATCACCTCCGCCCACAGGACACCGGAGAAAACCAGGAGCCTGGTGCGGGCCGCAGAGGAGAATGGCGCCAAGGTTATTATATGCTGCGCTGGCCTTAGCGCGCATCTGGCCGGGATGGTGGCGGCGGAGTCGTTGTTGCCGGTCATTGGTGTGCCATTGGCGGCCGGGCCGCTGCACGGGTGGGATGCGCTTATGTCCACTGTCAACATGCCAGGCGGGGTACCGGTGGCCACGGTTTCTTTGGGCAGCAAAGCCGGGGGGAAGAACGGCGCTTTGCTGGCGGTCCGGATTATCGCGCTGACCGACAGGATAGTGGCGGAAAAGCTGCGGGAGTACAAGGTGGAGCTGGCGCTGAGCGTGGAGGAGTCGGACCGCAAGTTCTCCAAGCACTCATAGGGGAGAAACAGGGAGGGGGGCGTTTGTTCAGACCATGAACACAGACCGGCGCCTTTGTGCCCGACAGGGCTCTTCACCAAGAAGATGGGAGGGAATAATCCCGGTTTCCGTCAAGCCGTCAGCTTATTAACCATGTTTATAAAGTCTTTTGTTTCAATCGGTTTTGTGACATACTCAAGCGCCCCCAAGCCATGTACCGATTCTATGAAACTCTCTATGTCCCCATGGCCCGTCATGATTATGGCCTTCTGTCCCTCCCGCACTTCTCCAATTTTTCGCACGAAATCCAACCCGGACATACCCGGCATCAATAAGTCCGAGATTATAAGGTCATATGAGCGGCAGTTCAGCATTTCCAGCGCTTTTTCAGCCGAAATTGCGGCGTCTATCTCATATCCGTTCTGGCCCAATATTTCCTTGGACCATAGCAGATGCGCCTCGTCGTCATCGACGACAAGAATAGTTTTCACCGGTTGAGCCATTAATACTCCGAATGTATGACAAGCGACAGTATAGAGAAATTGGCATGACATTCCAAGGAAGTAATTTCATCAAGGGGGGCTAGCCGAAGGCGTGGATCGAAAGGCGGCCACTGCCGCTCACTTCCCTGTCAGTCAGGGGAAGCCGTCTCCTATGAACCCTTGCGGGTTGTCGTAATGATCAGGTTCCGGGTGGGTTATTTCTATAAACGACTTATCGAAAATCTCCCCGGCATCCACGAGGCGGCTGATGTAACCCAGGCGGCCAAGTGTTTCCACGAATTTCATGGTGGAGGTGATATAGCTATCTGGCAGGGCGGCGCAATACCTTGGGGATATCTGGTAGCTGTACTCGAAAAATTCCGGCGGCGCCATTCCCACCAGCCCTGCGGTGGCTAGGGCAGCTTCTTTTGGCCGGGTCTTGATAAACCCGGTGAGGCTTTCGTGGATTTTCAAGAACTCGAGCAAGGCCTCCGGGCTTTGTTCCATAAAGCTGCGGGCGGCTATGATCCCATAGCTGGGATTGTCTGGCCATAGCTTGTCCGGAGGGATAATTGGCTTTACACCGACTTCGGAAACCAGCGAAAGTGAGGCCTGCAATGAAGGTGTCCCCACCGCCGCCTCGATTTTGCCATCTTCCATCGCCTGTCCCACCAGGTCTGTCCAGGGGAAGTTTTCCACCACTACTTTCTCCTCCAGGCCGTGGTGGCCCAGAAACGCGCGCAGTATGACATCATGGATCGAACCTTTGGATGGGGAGCCGATCTTTTTGCCCGCAAACTGCTCCAGCGCAGCTTGCATGGAGCCTGCCTCGGCGGAATTCTGGTAGCCAGAGCGGGCGATGAGTATAGTGCCGTCCATGTGTCCCCCCGCCACACATCTGATGGCGGCCCCTCTGGCGATCCCGATCACCGCCGGGGGAAGCCCTATATAACCGATATCAAGCTCCCCCTCTTCCAGCGCCTTTACAATGGGCGGTCCTGTACCAAAGAGGCGCCACACCGGGTCCAGCCCCGCATGCTCCAGCGCTTTTAGGGCGATGGCGCACAGGGCGGTGTGATATCCGGTGGAGAGGTGGCCGATTCTGATGGTGGTCATTGCCGCAACAGGAACTCAGCGCATCCCACGGCTTTTCCGGATGGCGTCGTAGGATTCATTAATCTCCGACAGTTTGGCGTTGGCGAACCTTGTGAACTCTTCCGGCAGATCCTTGGAGGCTATCTTGTCCGGGTGGAAGTCTGCCACCAACTTGCGGTATCTTTTTTTTATGGTTTCGTCGGAATCCGCCGGGTTGACACCCAGAGTCTCGTAACGCTCGGCCAGGCTTCCTTTTGGCGCTCTGGCTCTCTCCTCGCCGCTGGCGGTCTTGAACCTGTTCCTGATAGGATCAAAATCCTCCTTGCTGATAAGGAATATTCTTGCGGCGGCGGCCACTGCCCGATCCTCCGCCTGGTTCACCGGGCCATCGGCGGCGGCCATATTCAGCATTGCCTCCAACATTTGCAGCAGCCTTTCATCCTCATAATTGACAAGGCGGAAGAAGCTTATGGCAAACTGCTCCAGGCTGTATTGGCTCCCTTCAGAAGCCTTGAACATCACCGCGGCGTCCCCTCTTGCGGCGCCTTGCGCCCCGCGCCTGTCCAGGAACTCCACAAAGGCCCTAAGCTCATCCTTGTTTATCCCGCCATCGCAACATGCAACCTTTCCCAAAAGGCCGTAAGCCGCCACATCCTGATCCTCTGCCGTGGGCTCCGGAAATAAAACGCGCAGCGCGTCCGGTGCGGCGTCGATCACAGCTCCCGCCAGAGCCCCCGCCACTGCGCCCACAGGGCCGCGGAGGGCAAAGCCCAAAGCGCCTAAAGTGACTTTTCCGATCCAGTTCATGTGTAACTATCCTAAGGTTTTACTCCTCCGCCCACACCCGCGAGCCCACGCCTGTGAGTTCGCGCCTACGCGTCCTGGCTTCAGTATACGAAACGGCTTATCAGGATTGTAGATAATCAGAAACGCCACGGCGGATTTCGGCCGGGCTTTTTGTGATGTTGGGGACATCCGCATTGCCCGGCAGCGCCCTGGCATGCAGCAACAGGGGGCCGTCTCCATCAAATCCCGCCACCGCCTCGGCAGCCTCCTCCGGATCGATGGTGCGCAATATCCAGTCGATACCAAAACCCCGAGCCACCTGGGCCAGGTCCGCGGATTGGCTTGCCGCGGTGGGTTGGTCGCCAGTGGAGCCGTAGGAGCCGTTGTCTATCAGGAAGATCAGCAGGTTGCCTGGGGATGTCCTGGCCACAGTGGCCAGGGTGGAGGGATTCATCAGGGTGCTACCGTCGCCGTCGATGGATATGACAGTCTTGTCGCAATTCAGCGCCGCCCCGAGGGCGATCGGCGTGGCCATTCCCATGGAACCGAGCATGTAGAAGTTGGACGGCTGATCCATGACGGCGCAAAGCTCCTTACTGGGAGCGCCGATGTTGCCCACCACCGCTTTACCCTCCAGGGCTTCGGCTGCGGCTTTTAAGAAATCGTAGCGGGTGGCTTTGGGCTTGGACATGCGTCCCTCGAAAGGGGGCAGATGGATATTGCGTTTGGCGGCGGGGAAGGGGGGTGGCGCGAATTCACTCCCTTTCCACACACCAGGCTCGAACAGATACCCGCGGATTTCGTCATTTTCATATACTCCAGAGAGGGTCTGCTCCAGCGAGCTGATAGCGCCAGCGGTATTGATCTGGTGGTATGGGATTTCCATGGCGTCCATTATTTTCGGGACGTACTTCCCCATCCAACGCTGCGCCTCGATGGTCTCCGAGGCCATCCCACGCCAGCTCATCAGGATGGGCAGGGGGAACGTATAGTGACGCGTGAGTGACGCCATGGCGTTCACCATATTCCCCAGTCCGGAGTTCTGAATTAGCATGGCTGGTCTTATACCCGCCAGCGCCGCCCCGGCGCAAAGGCCCACTCCCTCCTCCTCGCGGGATATCTCCACGCACTTGAAGTGGCTGAACATAGCCTGGTACAGGTTTTTGTTCCTGTCGCATGGCAGGATCGCGGCCATTCCCGTATCCGCTTTTTTCAGCGCCTGGATGGTTCTCTCTTCGGGGGTCATACTGGTAGCTCCATCAGTTCCTCGTCGGTGATTTCTCTTGTTATGGTGTGGTTCGGTTTTATTGGCAGGATGGCCAGGTCGCGGCGCCTCTGTTCCTTGCCTGCTCCGGTGATGTTGAGCAGGATGATGTCTCCTTTTCTCACCTTTTTCTCCTTCACCGCCTTTATCAGAGCGGCAGTGGCCACGGCGGCCGGTGGATTCACATCGCGCCCCTCGGTTCTTTTGAAAACATCCCCCGCCTCATACAGCTCGTCGTTGGATATACCATACATAATCCCACTCGTGGCGCGGAGTCCGTCATAAACACCGCCGCGGATTCCGTATGCCGGATATTTATTGGTGAGCACTGGCGCGGCCACCAGGTCCAGGATATTCTCCACCTGGGGCACATCCACCTCCTGCTTGATGAAGTTTCTGCCTGCGGCCCAGGCGCTGACCATGGGGGTCATAGGCTTGTTCTGGGCCAGGTGGAGCCGGGTCAGATATGTTCCATAGGAGCCGCTGGAGATGAATAACATGTTGGTGTGCCAAGCGGCGATGGCGCCGGTGCCGCTGCCCACACCCTGGAAGTAGTGGTCCGGAATCCTGCCTATGGTGGTGACCGCGTCCATGTAGGTTATGCCCAGTCCTGCGCGGCGGGCGAAGTTTTTGGCGCCCCCTTCATATGTCCACCCCTTCAGCGCGGCCAGGCGGCGGGAGACGTTGAGAGCGTCGGAGTAATCACCTCCTGTCAGCATGACGATCTTGGAGTTTGAGAAGAGCATGTTCGGGGCCAGGACTGCTTTCATGCATTTTTCCGGAACCACGCAGACCACCGGGAACTTGAGGAATTCGGCAATATATGAGAACGCCACAGCGGTGTTGCCAGCGGAGGCCAGCACCAGTTTTTCCACATTGTGCTCCTTGGCGTACTGGATCACCACGACGGCGTGCAACTCTTTGAAAGTACAGGTCTTGTAATAGGCCCCAAAGTCCGGATAGTAGCCGTTGAAGCTGATCCACAGGTTGTAAAGCCCCAATTCGGCGGCCAGCCCCTGGCTTTTATAAGTGACCGGTCCAAAGGAGTATTCGTTGGGGTTGTTGACCGGGAGCCAGTTGATGTATTTCCAGAGGCCGGGAAGGTCCTTTCTGATCTCCAGCCTGTCCTGGAGATACACGGTTTTGAGAAGGGAGTTTTCATGGCATCCGGTTTGGAAGTCAAACGGGCTTTTGAGCCTGACCTCCTGGCCATCAGCGCAACAAATGAGCTTATATTTGTTCATTGCTTACTAGCGTTTTTAAATAAGTCGCATACGGCCGTTATGGCCCATTTCCGGATGAAAGCGGCTTTAGACGGCCACATCATCTTGCTAAATGAGAAAAAAACGTGAAGTAATTTCGCGCTCCACAGTGTAAGCCGTGGATCATCCATCAATCTGTGGTTATTTTATCGGTAATCCAGTGAATTTGTAAATGAATGCTCCTTCGGGTGTAAAATGTGGAAAGATGTACGATACAGACAATTAACGGAAATATATATGTTTTACATTGCCATCGTAGGCAGGCCCAACGTGGGCAAGTCCACATTGTTCAACAGGATTGTAGGGGGCCGACCGGCCATCGTGGATGACACGCCCGGAGTCACCCGCGACAGGAACATCGCCTTTGCCAAAAGGGACGGGAGAAAGTTCGGAGTGATCGACACCGGAGGTTTCGAGCCGGAGAACCAGAATGACATAATCAGCCAGACCAGGGAACAGGCGCTGGTGGCTATGGAAGAGGCGGACGAGATATTTTTTGTGGTGGACGGGCGCGAGGGGCTAGCCGGCGCGGACGAGGATCTGGGCCGGAATCTGCGCAAAGCTGGCAAGCGGG
>Ga0224496_10001682_pt1 | contig 13551 bp, 11 predicted proteins | sample SF_Jul11_sed_USG_2_FD_168127 | JGI IMG/M metagenome (GOLD analysis project Ga0224496, IMG submission 168127) | Sediment microbial communities from San Francisco Bay, California, United States - SF_Jul11_sed_USGS_8_1 | ecosystem: Environmental > Aquatic > Marine > Sediment | place: USA... | reverse complement strand
ATTCCCGGCAGGATCGGGCGCGTGGTGGTGCTTCAAGACGGGCCCAGCCCGTCGGTGGACATCTATCTGCGCTCCCGGCTGTCCGCGCTCGATGTTCCTTTAATTCGCTACATCGACATGCGCTCCCGGCGGCCCGATCCCCGTGAATTGGCTCCGGATGGGTTGGGCAGAGCGTTTGTGATCGTGTGCCGTTACATCCGCTCCGGATGGCTGACGGAACTGGAACGCTCCCGAAGCGGCCTGGCGGGGGTCGCCTATTTCGCGGATGATGACCTTCCGGCCATGCTGGCGGACGGGTCGTTGCCGCTACGGTACCGGTTCAAAATCTGGCGTCGTTTTGCCCGGCACACCCGGCGCATGTCGCGCCTGGCGTCGGCATTTTGGGTGGGCACCGAGGGGCTGGCGACCAAATACGCGCAAAATGGCGCAACCCTGCTGCCACCGGGCTATGTGCCGGCGCTTTCGGGTGCCGGGGGTCCGGTGCGTTATTTCTATCACGGCACTGCATCCCACGGGCCGGAAATCCGTTTTTTGGTGGACGTGGTGACCGAAGTGCAGCGCCGTAACCCGCACGCCGTGTTCGAAATCGCGGGAGGCCGCGACGTTCGGGACCTGTTTCGGGGCATCGACCGGGTGATTGTGCTGCACCCGATGAACTGGACTACCTATCTGGCCCACTCCAGCACCGCCCGGCAGGACATTGGACTGGCGCCCCTGTTCCCTTCGGAGGTGAACACCAGCCGCGCGCCGACCAAGGTGTTCGACATCACCCGCAGCGGGGCCGTGGGCCTGTATTCCAACCGTGCGCCGTATTCCAACGTGATTCGTGACGGGCTGGACGGCATGCTGCTCCCGGACCGGAAAGACGCCTGGGTGGAAGCGATTCTGGGCCTCGCGGCGGACGCGGAGCGGCGGCGGATGATGACCCAGGCGGCGGGGGCGCACCGGCAGGAGCCGGGTGACGTACTGGCGGACCTGATCGGCATTTCGCGCGTGGATGCAGGCGAAGTCGAGGTGATATCCGTATGAGTGCGTTCCGGGCACCATCCAGACTGGGGCGCAAGTGGCGAAAATTCCGCCGTGATCCAGTCCGGTTTTTTTCCGATGCGCGCAACCCCCTGATACGAGAGGCGGGCTTGCAATCACTCGCCGTTAAGCATGTGGTAACCGGATTACCATTGGCAGTGCGGATGATCCATGACCAGGTTCAGAACCCTCGCCGGTCCCGCACGTTTGACCTGACCCCGGTCCACGAATTAAAACCGGATGGGGACACATGGGAAAGCACCGGAAACGATCCACAGTTCCGTGTTACTGCAACACCCCCGCTACCGTTTGGAGGGTGGGCGATGCTGTCCATGGAGTTCGCGGACCTCGGGGAGTGGGTTGAGCCGGTTCTTTATGTGGATGATGGAACCGGTTTTTCTGAATCCCTTGCGATTCGCCTTCCTTCCGCGCGGGGTGGGCGGATATCCCGTTTGGTCCACCTGCCCCCCACGATCCATGCCCTGCGGCTGGATCCCATGGCCAAACCGGGGCGTGTGCGGGTAAGCGCCTTTTCGATTCAGCCGATAACCTCCTTGGCAGCCTTGCGCCACGCATTGGATGAATTGGATGGCGACATGGCCGTGGCGCTGTCCAGGTGCGCTGGTCACCATCAGGAAAACAGCCGTAAGGTGGGGATTTCCCGCGACGAATACGCCCAATGGATCGCGCACCACGATACTCTGTCAGAGGAACAGCATCGGGAGATTGCTGAAGACATTTCCCACATGAAGGCCGGCCCGACGTTTTCTGTGGTAATGCCGGTGTACAACACTCATCTGCCGTGGCTGAAAGAAGCAATCGATTCCGTTACCGGGCAGCTATATCCGCACTGGGAACTGTTGTTGGTCAATGACGCCTCACCCAACGCGGACGTTGCCCCATTCCTCGACGGAATCGCCGCCACCGACCGGCGCATCCGAGTTGCGCACCGAAAGGTCAACGGCGGAATCGTTGCGGCCAGCAACGACGCCCTCAGCATGGCAACCGGCGACTGGGTGGTGACGGTAGACCACGACGACCGGATGCCCGCACATGCGTTCTACCATTTGGCAACGGCCGCCATTGGAAATCCTGACGCGGGCATTTTGTATACCGATCACGACCATCTGACACCGGCGGGCGAACGGGACAACCCCTATTTCAAGCCCGACTGGAACTACGAACTGGCGCTCGGGCAGAATCTCGTGAATCACCTTTCGGCGTTCCGCCGCGAGGACGTGTTGCGCGTTGGGGGCTTTCGGGAGGGTTTTGACGGCAGCCAGGACTGGGACCTTCTGCTGCGGCTGGTAGAGAAGGTTCCGCCGGAGGGAATTATCCATATCCCCCACGTGCTCTACCATTGGCGCATCGCGGGCGGTAATTTTTCGCAGACACAGGCAAAGCGTTCCTGGGATGCCGGGCAACGGGCCGTCGAGGAACACCTGGCCCGGACCGGGCAGGAAGCGGAAGTGCATTCCGGGGCGAACAGCGCCGGTCATCTGGCAATTCGGTGGCGACTTCCTGATGATCCACCCCTGGTGTCGATCGTCATCCCGACCCGTGACCGGCTGGACCTGTTACGCCAGTGTGTGGACGGTCTGCTGCACCGAACCGATTACCCAAAAATAGAAATCCTCATTGTTGATAACGGCAGTGTGGAACCGGAAACCCATGCGTGGTACAAGAGCATGGCCGGGGAAGCACGGCTTCGCGTGCTGGATGCCGCAGGTGAGTTCAATTTCTCACACCTGTGCAACCGTGGCGTCGGGGCGTCCAACGGGGATGTCTACCTGCTATTGAACAACGACATTGACGTGATCCATCCGGACTGGCTTTCCGAAATGGTTTCCCATGCCTTGCGGCCAGGAATCGGTGCGGTGGGGGCCAAGTTGTACTATCCGGACGGCACAATTCAGCACGGTGGCGTTATCCTCGGCATCGGGGGGGTGGCGGGGCATGCGCACACATTCTTGCCCCAAGGGGCGGACGGTTATCAGGGGCGGGCACGCCTGACCCAGCGCCTGTCGGCAGTGACAGCGGCATGCCTGGCTGGCCGGAAAGATGTTTATAACAAAGTCGGGGGCTTCAACGAAAAAGACCTGAAAGTCGCGTTCAATGACGTGGATTTTTGCCTCCGCGTGCGCGAGGCAGGGTATGGAATCATCTGGACCCCGCTGGCGGAACTGTTTCATCATGAATCTGCCTCCCGTGGTGCAGATACGAATCCGGAGAAGGCGGCGCGGTTTGCGCGGGAGGTCAACTACATGACAAGGAAGTGGAATAAGCAGCTACAAAATGACCCTTTTTACAGTCCACACTTTAGTTTGTCTGGACACATGCCGGCCTTCAGTGTTTCTTTGGACCGTGACTTGGGATAATTATAAAAATCCTCGGATTAACGATTTCAATTGACTAATGACGGAGAGGAATGCAATGAAAAGAGTATATGGTATCGGTATTTCGAAGACTGGTACAACTACGGTAGAAAGCGCGATACAAATCTTGGGGTTCGTTGGATATTCCAACGAAGACACTGCTGCTCGGTTTGAAGAGTACGACCGTGACTGGCCAGGGAGTAAGTTTATTTACACAGTGCGAGAGACTGAGTCGTGGTTGAGGTCGGTTGTTAATCATTGGGAATGGGAGAAAAGGATTAAACGCGAAGTGCATCACATTCAAGTGGCCGCACTACACAGCCTTTTTGGAGGTGGGCTTTTTGAATTTGATCGCGAATCGTATATTAAAGCTTACTATCGGCATGAGCAGCGCATCCTTAGTTACTTCAAGAACCGCCCGAGCGATTTATTAGTCATAGACGTGTGTGCAGGTGAGGGGTGGGAAAAGATCTGCCCCTTTCTTGGTGTTCCTATCCCAGATAAACCGTTTCCAGCATCAAATGTGGGTGTCTCCCCTGCCAGACTGGATTCGCCAACAGTTGCTGCCGCCCCTGATGCCACCCAAGGAATGCAAACGAACTAGCGGTTATTAGTGGATTGTTTGCGATTCATAATATTTGACAAATACAGATCACACCCAATATCTGTAACAAGTGGAAAAATGATTCGCTATTCTAAAAGGCAAGCGAATTGTTGGTTGAACCTCGTGGCGAACGATATTTTTCGAGTTGACTGGCATAAGCACGTGAGGTTTACATGTTCAATAAGACAACGAAAATTGAATACTCGGAACATGGTGAAATTGCCGCGAGACAGAAGAAATTGCTTTCGTGGATAAATCCACAAGAATTGACCGGGCTTGAGATAGGGCCATTCGACCGACCGATTGTTGACCGGAAAATGGGCCAAGTAAAATATCTCGATTTCTTCAGTGAGAGTGAAATCCGGGAAAAATATGCCCATACCCCCGAACGAGTGATGGAAAACATAGTTTCACTCGACTACGTGATTAAATCCGGAAAGTTCAGAGATGTAATAAATGAACGGTTTGACTATATCGTTGCATCCCATGTTATCGAGCATGTCCCGAATATGTTGGGATGGTTGCGAAGTCTTGAGGAAATTTTAAACCCATCAGGGCGTGTTTTCCTGGTTGTTCCGGATAGGCGATTTACATTTGATATTGATCGGCCTGCCACATCCCTTGGGGAGATCATTGAAAATGATTACCTTAATAGGGAAAGACCCTCGCCGCGATCAGCATTCGACCAGTATTACTACCATAGACAGGTGCGTGCCCATGATGCTTGGGTGAACCCGGATATGGCTAAACAAGTGGTAAAGACCCACACCATGGAACAGAACCTGTCATTTTTTGAGAGGTCAAAAACGGAATATATTGATTGCCATTGTAATGTTTTTTCGGGTGACGAGTTTGTCGAAATCGTCGATCAAACAAGGGCTTTGAACTTACATGGGCTATCTATTGAACAGGTGGGATATACTGAAAAATATACCCTAGAGTTTTATAGCCTTCTCCGTCGCGGCGGCTAGCCAGTCACTAACGAGAAAGGGGGACTCTTTTAACGATTTCCATTTGTTCCGTGTTGAAACAGGTTACGGATGCCATTTGATATTTTTCGAATTGGCGTGGTAAGTCGCCACGAGATGCTTGTTTTTAATGCATTCAGTTCCGTTGCCAACTTTGCAACCACAGCGTCCCGCTCATAAAGTAAGGTTTCAATTTTTTCCGTCCTGATATCCGATGAATTAATGTGGCACTTCAATTCGGCTATTATTTTGGATTGGCTCTGTATGGATGCCTCTAATGCATCTTTTTTATTTTGTGCCACAATGGCAACCGCTTCTAGCTCTGCCACCTCATTTAATCGGAACTCCAATTCCTTTTCCAATTCTTCGGAACGGGAATGAGCGATAGCGGCGTTCTGCTCAGAATGTGCGACCCTATCGGTAATGGCCTGCAGATCATTCGTGAGATTGTCGATGTCAGATTCTGCTGCAGCGATAAGTTGCTCAAGCTTTGCCACATGGAGTGACCGGGCATTCAGTTCCCTGCCCGCATGCTCCAAATTGGTTTGCAATGTGACGATGGATTTTTCTAATTGCACAATGTTTTTATGGCTGGCTACTAAAGCTGCTTGCAAATTTCTGGAATGGCTCTTAGAAAGCTCAAGTGTGTCCTGGTGCTCAGAAACCTTTACTGCGGCCTCCTGATTTCCCAATCGGTCACTCAACGCTCCACCCAAGCGGGAATAAGATAGCCGGACCTGATCCGCACCATGTTCGTCCGCTGAGGCTGCGAACAACTGGCTTAGTAACTGTGGTAATTGTCTTCCGGTTCCTAGAACACCTAGCCCGTGACCATGGACAAATTCAAAATGGGGATACTTCTGAACAACATCCTCCCACAGCTTGAACACACCAAAACCCCGCTCCCTCACCTGGGTGTCATGAAACAGAACAATCCCCCGGCCCGAGAGTTTTGGAAACCAGACTTCAAAGTCGTGCTTTACGTCCTCATAAAAATGCCTTCCATCGATGTGGAGGAGATCAATGGAACCATCCTCAAATTCCGCCAGCGCATCATCAAATGTCGAGCGGATAAGGCGGGAAAACGCTGCATATCGTGGCTGATGGTACTCTTTCAGTTCCTGAAAGACCTCTTCGCCGTAAAAACCGGCGTGCTCGTCCCCCTGCCACGTATCCACCGCATGGGCGCGGGTTTTCAGCCCCAATTTCTGGATTGCCTGGCAAAAGGCCAGGTAGGAATACCCGGTGTGGCTGCCTAGCTCCACCAGCACACGTGGCTTGTGGGCTTCAATCAGCCAGAAGGCAAACGGCGCATGCTCCAGCCAGCCCGAGGGGGTAAGGCGATCGGGTACCCAAAAGGATGCTTCTGTCAAAAAATCATTCATTCGGTCGCGATTGCCTTGGGGAATCGGTCAATATGACCATGCAAAGTGTTTAAACATGGCATAATTGGCCCGTTTGTTAACCGTTGTTAACAGTATCAGTGGATCCAGGGGCGCGGCAAGCAGGGATTTTTTGCCGGTAGGGTTGAATTGAAATACTCGTTCTACCGTTTCATACCCTGGATTTCCGCGGTGTTTCTGGTGGCGCTTTCCGCCCCTTCCGCCCACGCCTCCCTCTCCCTCGCCATCCATGGCGAGCGCTGGGCCGACACCCGTCTTCCGCTGCTTCCCAAAAACCTGGTCACCGGAAACCTCACCTTTGATGACTCCTGGCTCGGCGGGTTGGTGGTGAACTGGGTGGCGGTGGACGGCTGGAAGGTGCCGCTGCCGTTCACCGGCAAAACCCTGGCCCGGTGGGATGTGGAGCTGGAAGGGCAGGTGATCCGCCATTATGGCTATCAACACCATACGGAAAGCACGGCGGCCGTGGTGCTGCGTACGCGGGATTTTTTGGCGCTGGGGCGCCTGCCGGTGAATTTTTCGATGGGCAACGGCCTGTCGTGGGCGCATTCCAAACCGGCCTATGAAAAAGGGGTGACCAACACCCGCGGGGTGGAAACCCGGCAGCTTCAGTACCATCTCTCGTTCGAGACCGAGTTCTTCCGCAGCGCCGCTTCGCGTTTCAGCCCGTTTATCCGCCTGCACCACCGCTCCGGCATCTGGGGGGTGATCAGCCCGCAACATACCGGCTCCAACTACCTGGGCATCGGCGTGCGCTATGCGATTCGGTAGCCGGAACCGGAGCCAGGGCGCCCGCCAGCCAACCGCTGCGATTTGCAAACGCGCACGCCTTGCTGGAATAATGAGCAGTGCCCGCCGCACGTATTCAGGCGATTGATTTTATTTGGGGAATGCACCGGGCGTCCGCAACATGTTAAAACGTGCATCACTGGTCATTCAGGTCATCAACGCCCTGATCCTGCGCGAGTTGAAAACGCGGTTCGGGGGGTTCCGTTTTGGATATCTGTGGGCGGTGGGAGAGCCGGTGGCCCACGTGGTGGTGCTGTCGGCCATTTTTGGATTCCGCTCCCCCACCACCCCGGAGGGCATCGACTTTCCGGTGTTCATCGCCACCGGGATCATTCCGTATCTGTTTTTCACCCGCATGGTCACCCGCGGCATGACCACAGTGGACGGCAACCGCCCCCTGTTCGCCTATCCCCAGGTGCGCCCCTTCGACGCCCTGGCGGCGCGGGCGGCGCTGGAGGCGGTAATCCAGAGCGCGGTGTTCATGCTGGTGATCGGGCTGGGGGCGTGGCTGGGGTATGACGTGGCGTGCCAGAATCCGCTGGCGGTGCTGGGCATATTCATCGCGCTGGGCATGTTCGGATTGGGCATCGGCGCCCTCGCCTGTGTGGCCGACACGTTTGTTTCGGATGTTGGACAGGTGATTGGAATCGTCATGCGGGTGCTGTATTTCACTTCGGGAATCTTTTTCTCGATGGAGCGCATCCCCACCGAATATCACCCCTGGCTGCTGTGGAACCCGGTGCTGCACGGCCTGGAACTGCTGCGCGAAAGCTATTTCCGGCAGATTGATTCCAGCTTTGGAGATCCCGCCTATCTGACGTGGTGGATGGTGGCCAGCCTGGCGCTGGGACTGCTCACCTTTCACGTGTACCGTAGCCGCATGGTGGCCACATGATCACGCTCAACAACGTGGCCAAGTGGTATCCCACCCGCAACGGGCGGAGCTATGTGTTCCGCGATGTGACCGCAACGCTTCCGGCCGGAAGGCACATCGGCGTGCTGGGGCGCAATGGGGCCGGCAAGTCCACCCTGCTGCGGCTGCTGGGCGGCATTGACCACCCCAGCCACGGGCACATCCGCCGACAGGGCCGGGTTTCGTGGCCGGTGGGATTGACCGGCGGCTTTCAGGGCAGCCTGACCGGGCGGGAGAGCGTCCGCTTTGTGTGCCGCATCAACGGCGTTTCGGACCGGGAACGCATGCGTGAAAAAATTGCGTTTGTGGCGGAGTTTGCGGATATCGGCGACTACTTTGACGAGCCGGTAAAGCATTATTCCTCCGGAATGCGCGCCCGGCTGGGATTTGGACTGAGCATGGCGTTCGATTTCGACTACTATCTGATCGACGAAATCATCGCGGTGGGCGATCCGCAATTCCGCCTGAAATGCCAGGATGAACTGATGAAAAGACGGGGCCAGAGCACGTTCATTGTGGTATCCCACAACCTGCCACAATTAAAAGCCCTTTGCCAGACCGGGGTGATCGTGCGGGATGGCGAGGTCTCCGTCTATTCCGATATCGAGGAGGCGATCGATGTCTACCAGCATCCATAATCCGGGCGGCATTGCCGATTCGCTCCCGCATCGTGAGGGCGCGGAACCAGTCGTCCCCGCCGACATTCCGGTGCACGGCCTGAAGCCGGAAACGACGCCCCTGTCGAGCCCGGAACGTCCCCGGAACGAATCCGCCTCCTCCCCTCGGCAACGCCCCATGCGGCAACTGCTCGGCAAGCGCCCTCCATGGATGCGCGGCATGCGCGGCCTCTTTGCGCTGCTGGTGCTGTTGCCGATCGGCATGGCCGCGATCTACCTGTATGGGGTTGCTTCCGACCGCTACCTGTCCGAAGCCCGTTTCACCATTCGGGACAACGGCTCTGTAAACGAGCCGGCGTCGATCGATATCGGCACCCTGCTGGGCGGAGGCGGGGGCGGCTCGCGGCAGGACGCGTACATGATTCGGGACTACATTCTGTCCCCCGATCTGCTGGCCCTCCTCGAACGGGAGATGGGCCTGCGCGCCGCCTGGTCGTCGCCGGACATCGATCCCCTATGGCGCCTGGCTCCAGACGCATCGCAGGAGGATTTTCTGGAATATTACCGTGACGTGGTATCGGTGCTGTACGACACCGAGTCCGGCATCATCCGCGCCGAGTTGCAGGGCTTTGAGCCGGAATTCACCCGCCACATGCTGGACATGATTCTGGTCGAAAGCGAACATCTGGTGAACGACATTTCCCACCGCCTGGCACAGGAGCAGTTGAAGTTCATCACCCAGGAGATCGACACCAACACGGCGCGCCTGAAAGCCGCAAAGACCGCATTGGTGGCATTCCAGAACGAAAATGAAGTGGTCGACCCGAAGGGGGAACTCGGCGTGGTAACCGGCGTGATCAGCCAGATGGAGGGCAATCTGGCGGCCGAAAAAACGCGCCTTACCGCCATGCAGGGCTATCTTGACCCAAACGCCCCGGAACTGGTGGCCCTGCGCAATCAGGTGGACGCGCTGTCCCGGCAGATCGCGGTGGAAAGGAACCGGCTGACCGGAAGTGGCGGTCCGCAGTTGAACACGGTGATGGCCCGCTACGAGGAACTGCTGTTTGACGTGGAGTTTGCCAACGAACGCTTCCGCATGGCCCTGATGGCGCTGGAGAAGGTTCAGATCGAAGCCGCCAAAAAGGTCAAGAGCCTGGTGGTGGTGTCGCGACCGAACCTTCCGGACGAGGCACTCCTTCCCGACCGCACCTATGTGCTTGCGACGATGGCGGCCTTTCTGTTGATGGGCTTCGGTATTTTGAGTGTGGTGCTCGCAGCAATCAGGGAACGAATGGAATGATCGTGATGCGCTTTTGGAATGCCGGGCAGTTCCGGCGGATTGTCTGTTTGTTGATATGCGCGGGGCTCTGCATGGCCACCACCCTCCCCGCCGTGGCCGCCACGGGAACGCAGCGGCCCGCTCAGGCATCCACTGCCGAAACCGTCGAAGATACGGTGCGGTCCCCGGGTCCAGCCAGCGCCGAGACCGAAATCACCGACGACTGGCCACCGGTTTTCGGTTCCCGACTGTTTACCGGGGCATTTTCCAAACAGCCGTTTGCCGGGTTCAACCCGGATTACCAGATCATGATTGGCGATCAGGTGCGCGTGCAACTGTGGGGCGCCATTGAGTTCGGCGAGGTGCTCCAGGTGGACGCCCAGGGCAATATTTTTCTGCCCAAGGTGGGGCCGGTGGAGGTGGCCGGTGTGCGCAACGACGCGCTCACCCAGGTGGTGGAGCGGCAGGTCAAGCGCGTGTACCGCAGCCAGGTGCAGGTATACGCCAACCTGGAAAGCGCCCAACCGGTAAGTGTTCTGGTGTCCGGGTTTGTTCGGCGTCCCGGAATGTACCGGGGGCTGTCGTCCGACTCGGTGCTCTACTTTATCGACATGGCGGGCGGGATCGACCTGCGCAGGGGCAGCTTTGTGGACGTGCGGATCCAGCGCAACGGTGCGGTCCGCGAAACGGTCAACCTGTATCAATTTCTGCTGGAAGGCACCCTTCCGGCAGTGCAGTTTTCCGATGGGGATGCCGTTCATGTGGGACCCATCACCAACATCGTCGGCATAGAGGGCGCGGTAAATAACGGTGCCAGCTTCGAGTTCTCCGGGCCAAGCATTTCCGCCACCGAGGTACTTGCCTGGAGTACCCCCCGGCCCGAAGCGACGCATATCCGGGTGCGCCGCAATAACGCGGGTGAGGTCACGGCCGAATTCGTGCCGCTCACCGACCTGGGCGCGGTAACCCTGAAACCGGGGGACCGGGTGACGGTAATTCCCGAAGACCGGCGCCAGGAAATCGTGGTCGGAATCTCCGGAGAACATGGCGGCGTCAAGGAGATCGTGGTTCCACAGAATACGAAGCTGGAGGCAATCCTGGATCAGGTTGTTCTGAATGACCGCTCCCACATCGAAGCGGTGCAGTTGTTCCGGGAGAGCGTCAAGGAGCGGCAGCGGGGGCTGCTTCAGCAGGCGCTGAACCGGTTGGAGCATGAGGTGTGGGCATCCCGTTCCAGCACCGACGAGGAGGCGTCCCTGCGCCTGAAAGAAGCCGATCTCGTGCAGTCGTTTATCGACCGCGCGCGCACGCTTGAGCCCCAGGGGCTGGTGGTTTTGGGTGAGTCGGTCACGGCCCGAGATCTCTACCTGGAAGACGGCGACGTGATCTTTATCCCGCGCAAAAGCGAACTGATAACGGTGGCCGGAGAGGTGAATTTCCCGACTGCCGTCACGTGGCGCTCGCGCATGAAGATCAAGGAGTACATCACCAAGGCAGGGGGCCTCACCCGCACCGCCGAGCCGGATGACGTCTTGCTGCGGCGTGCCAACGGCGAGATCGAAAAAGTGGGTCGTGGCGCACGCCCGGAGCCGGGTGACGAGATCATGGTACTGCCCAGACCAAACGTGAAGAACCTGCAACTGGGCAAGGCATTTGCCGAAATCCTGTTCCAGCTGGCTGTAACGACCCGGGTGGTTACCGGGCTGTAGACCATGGCGGATCGCTCGGGCACCCGAACGACAATGCGAGACACTGCACCAAAAGGTCTTGCAAGGAATCCAGTGCTTGGTCGATGGCAAGAGCGGCGAACACCACGTAATCGGGAGTCTGCCGGTCAAACCCGATCGACCGCCTTGCGAACTGAAGGACACGGGCCTCGTCCAACTGGTCGGCTGCCTTGTCGTATTCAAGACTGCCGTCCTCGTGCTCGAACCAGTTACACGTGGAGTCGTAGGTGGACGCGTAGCTGATGATGTCCGCCGCGCGACGGAAGACTGCCCGGACCGAATTCAGGATGGGCGCCGGATAGTCGGGAACGTCGTCAGCCTGTGGCCAGTTCGTGACGTCACCCAGCCGCTCCGAATACGGCAGGTACTCCGCCAGACCCACACCGAGAAGCTGGCGGGCCTCACCGATGACCTCCAGGAATTCCGTGTAATAACTGCTCCACAAACTGCTCAACCCGACCTTGGAGATCAGCCCTGCAAATGACCGCGATGTTGAGGCACTTCGGATTGAATTGATAGCGGTCGAAGGGACCATGTTGATCGAGGCCACCCTGGTTCCAACGGTTGGTGCGACTGCCACCGGTGTCGAAAATCAGCGCCGGCTTGGTAACGATCTCATGAGACGGACAAGATTGCTCCGAAGCCACAAGGCTTCCGAATTTCCCGGATATTCCAGGGGCAAACACGACAGTCTGTCGCTGGAGGTATGTCGCTAACGATCGCAGTCGACCAAGCCGTTCATTTCCAACCGCAATCCCTCCCACAGCCGTGCGAAGTTGCTCGAGCATTGATGGGGCGCCCGCCGGGTTGCCGCGAATTGATGCGAGGACGTGAGCAAGCACTTCCATTCGGGGCTCGAGCGTAGCTTGGTCAGCTTTGATCGTTGGCCATCCATCTTCGTGGTCCGTAAGCTCCAGTTTGCCCTCTGCTGCGTGTGTGACTTGGCCAGTGAGACGCCCACCGTCAGCAAGTCGCGGGTCGTTATCGGGATTGGGCCGTTGCACGTAGAGTCCCTCGACCGGCACTCCGAGGGCCAAGAGTTCTGCGACCGACGCGTCGATGCAGGGGCGAGCAAACGCATCGATGGTGAGGAGCACCCTGGAGCGGCCATGCAGCCGCTCCACCCGTGCAGCAAATCTGTACGATGCGCGCAAGCCAAGCCAAGATGGTGCTGAGAACCCCTGAGGCAACGCTTGGCGGAGCAGTTCATCCTCCGCCTTTTCAGATACGAGAATGAGCGTTCCTTTGCGCCGGTACACGCGGCGGCTAAGCGCGACAAAGTGTTTAATCAACCACTCCGACAACAGGTCCGTGACCAATCCGGTTACATTGCCAGCAGAGACTTCCTCGACTTCGCCCGGAAGGTCGGCGCCGGGAGTGGTGGCGACCACCTCGACTTGATTTCCATGTCGGCGTACCACGCATACGCCACGCAGCTTGTTTCGCAATTCACTGAGCGCTTCGTGGCCCTCGTACGGCAGGCGTACAACCCGCAGTGGCGCCTGGCGGTCGAATTCAAGTGGAACCGCATTCAGCACTAGGCTGGGCGGGCGGATATCTCGCGAGCCGTTCATATGGAAAGCGCCAGGAACACCACCGTTAACCCATTACGAAGTACAGGAAACCAAGGTAAACAGGGATAGCCCATTTCCAATGATCACGGTGAAAATCAACCACAAGATGGACAGATCTCGAAGACGCGCTTCGCTTGTAGTGACCCGGCGAAATGATAACGATCTGGCTATCCGGATTATTTTCTGGGAATTCCAGTTCACCCTCGTACCAACGTTTGATTTTTTCTACAAAGCGGTTCTTCATCAAGGACGTCACTCTACGATTGCCTTTAGCAA
>Ga0224496_10001681_pt1 | contig 13553 bp, 9 predicted proteins | sample SF_Jul11_sed_USG_2_FD_168127 | JGI IMG/M metagenome (GOLD analysis project Ga0224496, IMG submission 168127) | Sediment microbial communities from San Francisco Bay, California, United States - SF_Jul11_sed_USGS_8_1 | ecosystem: Environmental > Aquatic > Marine > Sediment | place: USA... | reverse complement strand
TATTTCAACGACCCCTGATACAGCGACTTGATCCGGATAAGGTCCCCATCCAGCGCGGGGTGGCCGTGCCACCATTGTCGGGGGATACTTAACCGCTTATTTCAACGACCCCTGATACAGCGACTTGATCCGGATAAGGTCCCCATCCAGCGCGGGGTGGCCGTGCCACCATTGTCGGGGGATACTTAACCGCTTATTTCAACGACCCCTGATACAGCGACTTGGTCCGGATAAGGTCGCCATCCAGCGCGGGGTGGCCGTGCCACCATTGTCGGGGGATACTTAACCGCTTATTTCAACGACCCCTGATACAGCGACTTGATCCGGATAAGGTCGCCATCCAGCGCGGGGTGGCCGTGCCACCATTGGTAGTCAGGGGATTGGTGGGCGATTCCCATCCGAAGATTTTTCAGATGGTAATACTTCATCTTTTCATAGGTTTCATTCATGTCGGCGAGAGTACGCTCGTCCTGATCGGCCTTGCGGAACCGCTCCACCAGGGCCTCCGCCTCACGACCCTTCATAAGCCCTATCTGATACATCCGCTCCCCGGTAGCCATGTATGTGGAGATGAAACGTGGTGAATGACAATCGGAGCATACTTCCTCTACCCTGGCCCTGGCCGCCGCGCCGCGTCGGGACAATATGCCGCCCACATCGTGATCTCCGCTGTGAAGATGGCAGTAGGCGCATGTGGGAGCGCGGTAATTCCCCTCCATCAACGGCTGCGTCCAGTCCCACGTCGCTTGCTCCAGCAGGGCGATGACCCCATGTTTGGATGTACGATAGCTATGGACGGCGGCGCCTTCGTTTTCGTGGCATCGGATACAGGCGCCGTTGGTCCGCGCCGTTGGGGCGGCTATTTCATGCGTGCCGCCATGGCAATCAAAGCATGTAACCATCCGGTCCGGTTTGCCATGGTCACCGGCCTTCCATTGTTCCACCACTGCCGGTGACTTTTCCAGATGACACTTCACGCACTCTGTATCGGCGAAATCCCCCTCCGGCGCCTGGGCAACAGCGCCATGAGCCAGCAAACAAACCACCAGAGCCGCCGCCGCAAAAATACGCCATCCAGCCATCAGTTATTCTCCCGGTTGAAGTCTGTGTATTCCCCCCTCAGCCACAGGTCACCAGGCTCCCGCTTCCCCGGGCGGCGCAGCCTGGCCGCTTCCGCCCGGATTCTCTTCATGCTGCGCTCCATCTTCTGATGTTGCAAGTTGGCGAGTTCATCCGCCCCGTGGGCCGCACCCTTGTATGCGCCCAGGTTGTCAAAGTACCACATCTCGAAATAGAGCCTTTCGATGAGCGAAACGTTATAGAAGGCGGAAGCCTGCCCCTCGTGAAATCCGATTCTGATTATGGGCCAGATTGAATCAACAAAATCGGCCGGGTAGGCAGGGCGCTGGCCGGGAGCCGGGGTGATCACTTTTCCGGAGCGCAGATCCTTTAACAAGTCCTCCATCTCGTACAGCTTGGTCCATGCTCTTTTTCTCTCTTTTGCCAGCGTGGAGAATGCCTTTGCGGAGGTTTTTTCGTCGTGGCAGTCGCGACAAACGGCCATCCACTTCGCCTTTTTCACCATATTCTCAGAGGTGTTCGGGTTCACTTCCCGCAAACCGAACTTCCATATGGCCTTTTCCGCCACCTGATGCTTGCCACGCATATGGCAATAGGCGCATGTGGGAGCGGGATAATTGCCCTTTGCCAAGGGTTTGCTCCAGTCCCATTTGGAGCCTTCGGCCAGATACAGCTTTCCATGGGCGGAGCTGTAGTATGTCTCGTCGTCCGGGTGGGGCGGGCCGGAGTGGCATGTGACACACGCCTCCGGACGGCGGGCCTCGGCGGCGCTGAAGAGGTGGCGGGTATGGCAGGAGTCGCACTTTGTCGCCACGGAATGGCATTGCATGCAGGAGGCGGTCTCCGCCTTAGGCTTGTCGACAAAATGCTTTGCGTCCACTGCCCGTTCCATGGCCAGCGCGTGGCTGGGGAAGCCGTATCTTTTCTCATCCATGAACTCGCCATGTTGCTTTTCATGGCAGCCGGCGCAAGTTTCCGTCGTGGGGAATATGATCTTCTGATGATCGGCGCCGTGGCATGCGTCGCACAAGACAGGCTTGGCCGCCGCGGCGTGACGGCTGGCGCGCCATCCTTTCACTATGCCAGGAGTAATCCCCTCGTGGCAGTCCACACACTCCTCACCTCGATAAATCCCCTCCACCAGGTCGGCTCTGGGTGTGTAAAAAGATTTCGGATCCCAATACTCCGACATCGGGTCGGGGCTCCACTCGCCACCGTATAAGCCAATACCCTTGCCTGCTCCACCGGCCATGGCCACTGAAGTGTATAGAAACAACAGGGCCAACAAAAGTGACGCTAGTGACCGCATACCAGCCCCACCAGGTTGTTCGACAATTCCGCCGGGCTTCCCACAGAGGTGAAGAACCACCCAGCCATGAGGCCAACCGTCAGCATCATGAAGGCGAATATGGCCGCATGGCGAAGGAAAAGGGGACTGGCCAGCCCGGAGCTTTCTTTCAACATCCGCCCATCCTGACGCAAAGCCGGGAAGGCCATGTTTCGGATGTCGTGGAAAGCCAGACTGCGCGAAGGGCATTCTGTGACGCAGCGCCCACAGCCCATGCACTCCGTGGTATCCACCCTCCCCTCCGCCTTTCCGATGGTGACCACTGGGATGCCCATGTCGCACACCTTCTCGCACAGGTCACAATCGGTGCATGTCTCTTTGTTGAAATCTATCCGGAAAAAGCCGACTTTGTTAAGCAGGCCAAAGGTGGCGCCATATGGGCACAGGTAGCGGCAGTAGAACCGGTTTCCTGTGATTGGAGAGAGAAAGAATGTGGCAAAGTATGGAATCACCACCAGCAGCGTGAAGAGCCCCAGGAAAGTGGAGGTCCACGAGTTAGGCGCCCAACGGAATATTGCATAGGCCGCCGCCACATATAACGCGAAGAATATCCACTTCACGTGGCGCCACTTCCATGCAGTGGGGCCTGTGATCGTCCTGCTCCTGAAGGGAAACCCAACAGATTCCCGGATTCCCACGCAGGGGCACCCCCATCCGCAGATTACTCTCCTGCCGAAGAGGAACACCAACCCCAGCGTGAGAAAGAAAGTGAGCGTGCCGGGAGTGTGGAGCGATGGGAACACAGGCTGGCTGATCATGTGGCCCGCATAAGGCTCGTAAAACGGGATCAGCCACGGGATGAGCCACCAGAGTACGGTTACAATCGCCACCAGGGTAGCCAGTCGTTTTTTTGTGTACGGATTTTCTTCGGCGGATATCCGCCAAACCCCGAACGCAAGGATCATGGCGTATTCCGTATAACGGTTGAGCCAGATCGGATTTTCGAACCAGTAGAGGTATGACTCGTTGACCCAGCCGAAAAACGCCCAGCCGAAAGCGGCCAAAGCCAGCGCCTGTGTGACGATGGAATAACGTCCCGCCAACGACCTTTGCCTGGAAGCTGGCATGATTCTGGAGCCGTTGGTCTTATTCTCCGTGGTTTCTCCCGCCGTGGCGGTTGTGGGGCGCATCACTTCTCCAGAAAAGGAATGAGCGTCATCCGGCCCAAAGTGTTATCGGAGGGTTTGTTATCAAGGATCGGTTTTTCCATCAGTCGCCTCTTCAGCCCAATTCCTCATTGACCCGCGCGTTAAATGGCAATAGTGTATACGGACTAGTATTAACGTCCCTGTTGCAGTATTCAATTGATTAATTGAATACATCCTATTGTTAGGCTAAGATAATGTCAAACGTAAATTCCAAGTATTTATTGTTCGAGCAGCTGGCCCGAGTGGCAAAGGCGCTGGCCTCGGCCAACAGGCTGGAAATTCTTGAGTTCCTGGCCCAGGGTGAGCGCCATGTGGAAGCATTGGCCAAGCTAACGGGCCTCTCCGTGGCCAACGTTTCGCAACACTTGCAGCAGCTAAAGGCGGTGGGACTGGTCTCCGCCCGCAAGCAGGGGCTGCGCGTCCATTACTCCCTGGCGGACCAGGGTGTGGTGGATCTGGTGGGAGCCATGCGCAACGTGGCGGAGAGGAGCATGGCCGAGGTGAAAGTCATACTCGACACATATTTCAAAGTAAAGGACGACCTGGAGCCGGTGCCGGCCGCGGAGCTGTGGAAGAGGGCCAGGGAGGGGCTGGTGACAGTGCTGGATGTCCGTCCGCAGGAGGAATACGAGAGTGGGCATGTGCCCGGCGCCATCAACGTCCCGCTTAAGGATCTGGAGAAATGGATCAAGACTCTGAAGCGGAAAAAGGAAGTGATCGCCTATTGCCGGGGGCCCTACTGCGTGCTGGCCTTCGATGCCGTGGAGAAACTGCGGATGAAAGGAATCGCCGCTCGCAGAATGGAGGATGGCTTTCCCGAATGGAAAAGAGCCAATATGCCGGTGGAGAAGGGGTGATAGAGGATTTACACCCCATTATTCGCACAACATCCACGCCACCGACTTTGACACTCTCTTTATGGGCGGTTGCATAAAAGGCGGTCTCAACAATCAAGCTAGCGCTTTTGATACTTTATTTTGCATTGAGGGCCGAGTGTTGAAGTATCAGACGAGCGGTGGCAAGGCGGGGCTCCATCTAAAAGCTACACCACAGGCGCGCCGCTAGTCCCCGGTGGGGAAGACTTTTTTGGCCACCATGGGATTTTTTCCCAATGTCACAACTATCTCATCCACTGCGGCGGAGAGGATATCTAGTTGCCTGTGGGAGATGGATCCCTTGGCCTGATACTCAGATGCTATGTAGAATACTCCGAAAAGCATGTTATTCCACTGAACAAAGAAGCGCTCCAGTATTCTGGACCGGCCCTCGGAGGGATTGAACGCCACGGAGAGCCTTACATGAATTTCCCGCATCCTCCCTGTGAATTCGAGGACGGATTGCTGGTCGAGTTCCTCCACGCTCTTTCCCGTGTAGAGAGATTTCAGCTTCTCGGCTTCCCAAAGCAGGGCGGTCATGCACTCCTGCATAAGATCGGTTTCTCGTTTTACAGTCATCCTGACCCTGCTACCTGCCATGGGCGGAAAACACCCCCGGACCACCAAACCACTCTCGCCACGGCTCTTGTTTTCTCGTTCCGGCGGGTCCCGTTCCCGCCATTTCTCTTGTACTGTATTTTACCCACGGAATGGCGCCAAATGTCAATTTTTCAGCAGTTAAGTGCAGTTCATTACGCATCGTCTCTTTTGATTCGGCGATATGAAGAGTGACGGAAGCACGGACCTTGCCCCTCTATCCAGATTCTGCCGGCTAGCTCCCCGCCCAGATCAGCCGTAATAGCGGCATGATCTCATCTGGTTCAAACACTGGACGGGGGTTGTATAGCGCCGCGCCATCGGTCATGGCAGCTTCCGCCACCTCGCCGAGCGAGTCCTCAGCCACACCAGCGTCTTTCAGGGTCGTGGGCAGATCCAGCCGCCGCGCCATCCCCTCCACCCAGTCGGCCACCTCGTCGCCTGCGCCCAGCCCCAGCGCCTTTGCCGCCTGGTCATAAAGCTTCGGCTCGGCTTCCAGGTTGAACCGCATCACATGGGGCAGGGCGATGGAATTGGCCAGCCCGTGGGGAACCCGGGCCACACCGCCCAGGCCATGGGCTATGGCGTGGCACAGGCCCACCATGGCGTTGGAAAAGGCGGCCCCGGCCAGATTGGAGGCCACCAGGGTGTGCCCCCGGGCGGCAATGTTCGCAGGCTCGGCCCATGCCACAGGCAGCCATCGGCCCATCAGGCCTATGGTCTGCAGGGCCAGCGCGTCGGATACGGGATTTTTCATCATGGAGTGAAGCGCCTCTATGGCGTGGGTGACGGCGTCCATCCCGGTGGAGGCGGTGACGGGCGGGGGGAGCCCGAGCAGAAACTCCGGGTCCAGCACGGCTGTGTTCGGATATATGTTATGGTCCAGCAGGTTCTTTTTCCGTTTCTCCAGGCTGTCGTATATCACCGCCACGTTGGTGACTTCGCTGCCAGTGCCGGAGGTGGTGGGCAGGACTATATGCGGTGTCTGGGGGCCGGGCAGGATGTTCACCCCCATATGATCGCGGATGCTCCCGCCGTTTTTCAGGGCCACACAAATTCCCTTGCCGGTGTCTATCACGGAGCCCCCGCCAACGGATACCACGCAATCGGCGCCAGCGTCGGCGGCCATCTTCGCGCCCTTGTCGATAATCTCGAATCCGGAGTCCTGGGTTACTTCATTGAATACCCCTGCCAGCCTGGGACCCAGCCCTTTTATCAGCTTGTCGAAAGCAGGGCCGCTGGCGGCAATATGACTGTCCGTGACCAGGAACGCGCGGCGGCAGCCAAGCTCCGACATCTCCGCGGAGACATCCCCCCCGGACCCGGCGCCAGAGACGATCTTGACCGGCATGCGGAAGGAAAAGGGCGGTTGGGCTTCCGTCTCCATGGCAGCTGGGCTTTACGCCTCATCCTGAAAGATGGTGTCCACCTGCGCAGCGCACTCCGCCAGCGATTTGGCCGCGCCGATATGGCGGACGATGACGGTGAGGTCTCCCTTAAGCTTGAGCTTTCCGGTGATCAATCCCCGCACCGGTTCGAGGCTCCCCCGGATCACAGACTTCCACCATCCATATTCCGCCCTAATCATGAAGGGCGCTTTCTCCGCCTCGGCCAGGGTGCAGGAGCGGGCGCTGCGGCATTCCCCCTCGTGCAAGTCCAGGAACATACCGAAATCCTGGGTCATGCCGATCTCCGGCGCGGCGGTGACAATGAAAGAGACGGCGCCGGCGCGCCAGTTTTTACCCCTTTGCTTATAGTCGGCGCTGGCGTTTATCACACGGCCGAAACTTTGGGTCCATCCATCGGAAGGGAATTTTTGGCTCATGTCTGCTCCTTGTAGCTTTATATTCATTGCGGCGTCACCGCTATTTGCGGTCCATCACCCATACGCCGTCCCATTCCGGCCCTGGTGGATTCGCCTTCATAGCCTCGCATCTTCGGATATACATCCGCGAAAGCTCATCGCCTGGATGGAACGACAAGACCTTTTTGAAAGATTTCACCGCTTTGTCCCATTTCATTTCGCGATAGCTTTTCACACCATCGCCAAAATAGTTTACCACTTCCATGACGGAGGGGAAATTCTTCTCCGTGTAATGGTCCAGCACTTCGAGCACACCCACCGGCTCTGTTTTTCCCTTTACCAGCACCCGGTCCACTTCCCGGATGCGGTATGTACCTTTCAGGCGTTTGTAGGTGTATTCGCTGATGAGGATGCTGGCGTGGTACTGCTTGCAGGCGCTCTCCAGCCGGGACGCCAGGTTCACCCCATCGCCGATCATGGTAAAATCCATCCTCTTAGGCGATCCTATGTTTCCGGAGACCACGGTGTCTGTATTCACGCCAACCCCCATGTTCATCGGCTTTTGTCCGTGGGTGACGCGATCCTGGTTGAACTTGGCAAGATCCCTTAGCATGGCGATGGCCGCCCGCACGGCGTGGTCTTCGTCATCCTCTTTTGGGAAGGGCATGCCGAAGGCGGCCATGATGGCGTCGCCGATGAACTTGTCCAGCATCCCCCCCTCGCGCTGGATACAATCCACCATGATGGTGAAGTATTCATTTAGTAGCGCCACGGTCCCCTGCGCCCCCAGCTCCTCGGTCAAGGTGGTAAAGCCCCTGATGTCGGAAAAAAGCACCGTGGCCATGGCGCTCTTGCCCCCCAGGATATCCTCCTCCTCCCCCAGAAGCTGGCTGGCTATCACCGGGTCCATATACCTGCTCATCGTGGACTTCATTCTCTTCTCCGCTGTGATGTCATCGATCATGATCATCATCCCCAGGTTTTTATCCTCGGAGCTCCTCAACGGCTGGAAGGAGACGTTGGCGGAAAGACTCCTGCCGTCCATGCCCAGCTCAACATCCATGGCCAGGTCGTCCTCCCCCGTCTCTATGGTCTTCTTTATCTTCTCCATCACCCAGGATGAACCCTCGGTGAAAAAATCCTTCGCTTTTTTGCCCACCACATCATCGCGGGCTTTGCCCATCATGGAAAGACCGGCGGTGTTGCAGGTGACTATCACATTGTCAGAGTTGAGGGTGAGCACACCGCTGGGCATACTCTCCAAGATGCTTTCATTATAGTTCTTCATGTTCTGGACGTCATTGAACAGCTTGGCGTTCTCCAGCCCGATGGAGACCTGGGCCGTGAACGCCCGAAGCCGCTGCTCGTCCTCCGCATTAAAAGCGCCCCCTCGCTTGTTGAGCGCCTGGGTCACCCCGATTCGCTTGCCGTTCTTGTTCACCACCGGCACGCAGAGAATCGACCGGGTGAAATAGCCGGTCTCCTTGTCCATTTTCGGGTTGAACCGCAGGTCGGCGTAGGCGTGGGGAATATTAACGGTTTTTCCCGACTTGAAAACAGTCCCGGCGATCCCCAGATGGTTGGGAAACCGTATCTGGGAGCTTTTCAGCCCTACTCCCAGTTCGCTCCACAGCTCGTTTGTCTTTTCGTCGTTGAGGAACAAGGTTGTCCTGTCCGCCTTGAGCATCCGGGCGGCCTCCATCATCACCTTCTGGATCATCTTGCTCAAGTCCATCTCCGAGGTGACCTCGCTGACCACCTCCAGAAACTCCATCTCCAGCAGGCGCGATTTCTTCATCGTCTCCACATATTGGGTGGCCTGCAGGAATATGGCGGCCTGGGTGCCCATATCCTCTAGCAATTTAAGGTCGCGGATATGGAACCGTCCCTTGATCTTGTTGAGCGCCTGCACCACACCGATTACCACACCTTTGACAGTGCGGATGGGGGCGCAAAGAATGCTGCGTGTCTTGAATCCGGTCAGCTCGTCGGAGGAGGGATCGAAAAATTCATTGGCGTATGCGTCATCCACGATAGCACTCTCGCCGGTTTTGTATACCTGCCCGGCCACACCCCTGGTGTCCAATATCCGGATCTCCCGTTCGAACCCACCCTGGGTGACCGTTGTATACAGCTCGTTGGTTTGCTGGTCGTGCAAGAATAGCGATCCGCGCTCGGCCCCGGTCTCCTCCATGATTATATGCACGATGGTCTGCAGCATTTCGGAGAGATTCTCCATCGCCGCAAGCTGCTTGGAGACGTTCAGCAACGTCTCCATCTGCCGCAGATATGAGGGCTCCGGCCCGGAGGATTTGGACAGGACACTGGAATGTCCCTCGCTTACGATGCCATCGTTAACGTTAACCTGGTTGTCCGACATTCCCCTCCATCCTTTCCCTCAAAGCCAGGATCGTCTCTTCCATCTCGCGCATCCTGTTAAAAAATTCGTTTTCCAGCTCCTGCACTTCCGCTCGTTGTTCCAGGTCTCGCTCTTCCATGCTGGAGCGTAATGTGGATATGGTTTCCCTCAGTTGTTTGATCTCGTCCTGGGTTTCGTTCACCGCCTCCCGGAGGGCGTCCTCCATGTCGGTAAAGGATTGTTCCAGCTCCTGCCGCAGTTTCTTTATGGTCTGGGTAAGTTGGGTTTTTTCTTCGTCATGCTCGCCGAGCAACCTGCGCTCATCGTTTTCCGCCTCGCGGATAGCGTCCTCCAGAGCGATTCGCAACTCGACAATTGTTTTGCGAAGCTCATCGTTTTCGGCCTGGGAGGCCATCAGAGCTTCCTTAAGCTCATCTTCCTTCATAGGGATCACAACTCCTGGATATGCCCGATCATTATTCGTTCCCACCCCCTTGCGGCCGACTCCGGCAGACGCAAAAGAACACCACACTATGATACTGCTTTCCCGGATGGATAACTCCACCGACAACCCGGCGCGGCCTAAATCGCCAAACTGCATTCCCCTTTGTCCCATACTATCACAGTTATGGAAAATTTACTTCCCGGAGATTATCGGATGAAATTCCCCCCGCGCATCAGAGTACGACCGGACCGATTACATCCTCCAGGAGAAGGCGGCTTATCGTTTCGTATTTTGGGGCTATTCAAAGCATCGGGGTGGTTATATTCAGATACAAGTATCTTTGAACATCGGAATGATTTGAACCTTGCAATGAAAAGAATATCGCCGCATGTTGCTCCGATCACTTTAGCGTGATTATATAGCCAGCGCGGTGCGATAATTACCCATCCGGACGGCAATATTATGTTTACAAAAGGGTTATATTCAATCTGAGGGCTAAAATCACGGCGGTCTTCTATTTGCGTAAACAGCGGAACAGGGGTATCATGAACCTGATTTGCCAGGATGGCTATTGTACCGGTGTTATCGCCGCTGAGGTATATTCTCATGGAGTTGTATCGATATGTCGGGGCCAATCTACCCATGGATAGAGGTCATATCTTTACTCTTTTTGGCTGCTTGATTGGCGAGAAAGCATATGACTGGGCCTGAAAAGCAAACCGGCTCGCCAGAGCGGAATTCCCCGGCGATTGTCAACCCTGACCAGGAATGCGGCCAGACCCATGAGCCTGCCATAACAGAAAAGAGTGTTGGCCAACCATCCGGCCCTGAGCGATTAACGCAAGATATGGCTTTGACGATACTGGGCCTTCTGCCGATGCTTCTGGGCGCGATGGTGGTGATTGGCTGGCACACCCACAGCAAGCCCCTTATACAGACCTTGCCCGGCCTGGTTCCCATGCAATACAACACAGCCTTGGGATTCTTGATGTCGGGAGCAGGGCTGATATTTTTCAGGTACGGGCAAGGGAAAGCGTGCCAGGTGGCGGGGCTTATCGTTCTTTTTCTCAGTGGCATGACATTGCTGGAGTACCTCTCTGGCTTGAACATGGGCATCGATGAGCTCTTCATGACCCATTACATAACCGTGGAAACATCCCACCCCGGCCGCATGGCGCCCAACACAGCCTTGTCATTTTTCCTCGCCGGTATATCTTTGGCCCTCTCCCCGGCCATTGGCTCCACAACCAGGCGCGCGTTTATATTCGCGGTGCTGGCTTCCCTTATCCTGGCCATGTCCGCCATGGCGTTTTATGGCTACCTGGGCGGATTTGAAGCCGCCTATGGCTGGGGGGAAATGACACGGATGGCTCTCCACACCTCCCTTGGCTTCATTATGGTGGCCGCCGGGATGATCCGGGTGGCCTGGCTTGAAAGCAAGCCGGATGGGGATATATTGCCTGTCTGGCTTCCCGTGCCCCTGGTTGTGGGCGCAGCAGCGATTCTTATCCTGACGGAGCATGCTTTTTTATCCGTATACTTCTGGCATGGTGAGGCGACCGTGGTCTCCGCCCTGGTGTTCGGCTCCTTTCTGGCCATGACGGTGGCCCTGGCCCAGATGTATCAGCGAAAGGCCACCCAAACCCTGAAGATGAACCGCGAACTTGAATTGGGGAAAAAAGCCATCGAGCGAAGCGAAGAGCGGCTGCGCGCCATAACCTCGGCGGCCAGCGACGCCATCATCCTGATAGATAGCGATGGAAAGGTCACTTTCTGGAGCCGATCCGCGGAGAGAATTTTCGGTTTCACCAGCGATGAGATATTGGGGCGAGAAATGGCCGATCTCATCATCCCTCCCGAATACGTCGAGGAGCATAAAAAGCGCCTTGCCATGTTCAAGAATAGTGGGGAAGGGCAAATACTGAACAAGGCCATGGCATTCAAAGGGCTGCACAAGAGTGGAAGAATCTTTCCTGCCGAATTGAGCGTATCAAGGCTTCATCTGGATGGGCAGTGGCATGCGGTGGGGATTGTACGGGACATCTCCGACCTGGTGGCAGCAAGGTCTCAACTGGAAAAATTCTTCGAGGTAAGCGTCGGGGCCATGGTTATCGCTTCGACTGATGGTTATTTTAAAAAAGTGAATCCCTCATTTTTAAAAATGCTGGGATACACCGATGAGGAGCTTTTAAGCCGCCCGTTCATTGAGTTTATTCATCCCGACGACCGCGATTCCACCCTAAAGGAGGTGGAAAGACAGATGCAAAAGGGGTACACCCTGGACTTTGAAAATAGATACCTTGCAAAAGACGGCGACATCTGCTGGCTTTCCTGGAAGGCTTTTGCGGATATGGGCACAGGCTATGTATACGCCTCCGCGGAGGATGTGACCGAAAAAAGGGAAACCGAATCGAAGCTGCGCACCCAGGCGGCGATCATCGAAAACATCGCCGAAGGAGTGAACATGGTCAGTGTGCAAGGCAGTGTAATCGTCCACACAAACCCCAAATTCAACGCCATGTTCGGGTATGAACCGGGGGAGCTTATCGGCAAGCATGTCTCCGTGCTCAATTACCCGGATCCGGACAAAAGCCCGGAGTTGATGGCCAAAGAAATAGACATTGCCATACTGGAAAAAGGGGAATGGGATGGGGAGATCCACAACATAAAAAAGGATGGAACCGGCTTTTGGACCCGCGCCACTGTGACCCGATACCAGGACTCCGAGCATGGGGACGTGATGCTCACCGTCCAGAAGGACATTACAGAAACCAGGATTATCGAAGCCAGGCTCAAGACCCAGGCGGCGATCATCGAGAACATCGCCGAAGGCGTGATGATGGTAGGCGCCGATAATGGCAAGATCGTCCATACAAATCCCAATTTTGACCGGATGCTGGGATATATCCCCGGCGAGCTGGTCGGCAAGCACGTCTCCACTATCAACGCTCCCACCGGCGGCAAGACTCCGCAACAGACCGCGGCGGAATTAATCGGGGCGTTGCGCAGGCAGGAGGAGTGGCATGGGGAAGTGCTCAACGCAAAAAAAGATGGAACGCCAATCTGGACCTTCAGCTCCGTGAACCGATACAGGGACGAGGAATATGGCGATGTGCTTTTGACGGTTAAACGAGACATCACCGAGGACAAGAAACTTCACAATAAGGTGGAGGAGAGCGAACAATGGCACAAGACCTTGTTCAACAACGCCCCGGACGCCATCTTGCTGGCGGATCCGGAAACCGGGATACTTTTGGATGTGAACGAGGCGGGGATGTGGCTGCTGGACAAAAAAAGGGAAGATATTATAGGAGCGCACCATTCGACCATCCATCCCCCGCGAATTGGAGACGAAATCCGTAGCCTTTTTATCAGGGATGCAAAAAATAATTCTGGGATGCCCGTGGAGACGCTGGTCCTGCGGGGTGACGGCCAGGAGATACCTGTGGAAATTTCAGCCCACACCCTGATGCTGGGTGGTAAAAAAGTGTTCCAGGGTATTTTTCGTGACCTTTCGGAGCGGAAAAAGGCGGAAGAGGACCTGGCGAAAAGTGAGCTGAAATACAGAAAGCTTGTGCAGAGCATAGACGCCGCGGTGGTGGTCCACGCCCCGGATACAAGCATATTAACGGTGAACAAAACCGCCTTGAATCTGCTGGGAATCACAGAGGACCAGGCGCTGGGCAGGATGTCCATGCACCCGGAGTGGCGTTTTATTGACGAGGATGGCGCCCCCCTGCCTCTGAAGAGATACCCTGTCAACATGGCCATCAACGCCCAGATGCCAATACATGATATAGTCTTGGGAATCAACCGGCCCGTCACAAAAGACCTGGTGTGGGTTCTTGTAAACGCGTTTCCGGTTATCGAGGAGGGGAATATCCAGGAGGTGATAGT
>Ga0224496_10001678_pt1 | contig 13569 bp, 9 predicted proteins | sample SF_Jul11_sed_USG_2_FD_168127 | JGI IMG/M metagenome (GOLD analysis project Ga0224496, IMG submission 168127) | Sediment microbial communities from San Francisco Bay, California, United States - SF_Jul11_sed_USGS_8_1 | ecosystem: Environmental > Aquatic > Marine > Sediment | place: USA... | reverse complement strand
GCAGCTCGGCGAGGCCCACGGGCTCCTCGGGGGCGGTCGCCGCGGGGGGACGAAGGGAGGGGGCCCGATGCGGATCGAGGGCCTCGAGCGTGGCGCGCAGGCTCGAGACGCTCTCGAATCGCTCCTCGGGATCGGCCGCCATCGCCCGGCGGACGGTCGCCTCGAGCCCCGCGACGCTCTCGAGGGAGCCCGCGGGCGTGCCGTCCCGATCGGGAGGGGCCCCGTGCAGCATGAACGCGAGCAAGGCACCGAGCGAGTACACATCCGAGCGCGCGCTCGGCGATTTGCCGAGGGCGATCTCGGGGGCCAGGAAGCGCGTCGCCTTGGGGCCGGAGCCGCGCCCCGTGGGCCCCGTCAGCTCGGTGCCGCGGGTGTTGGCGATGAGCTCGGCGATCCCCATGCCGACGATCCGCACGCCCTCGGCCGGATGCATCCCGGGCGCGAGGAGGATATTGCTCGGCGTGAGATCGCCATGCACATGACCCTTCGCGTGGCAGGCCTCGATCAGGAAGGCGAGCTGGACGGCGATCTCGAGGGCCTGCTCGGTCGGCAGGGGGCGCCCGGAGGCGAGCTCCCAGAGCAGGCTCCCCTCGCCCGGCTCGATCTCGAGGTAGGGAACGCCGTGCTGGATCCCGGAGTCCGTGATCGGCAGGACGCCGGGCACCCAGAGCTCCTCGAGCCGCTCGGCGAAGGCCTCGAAGGCCTGGCTCGCGATCCGCGAGGAGCAATCGATCGGGAGGACGGCGAGCACGACGGGGCGGCCCGCCTCCTCCGCGGCGTAATGAACCCCGAGCCCACCCCACGGGAGCTCGCCCAGGATCGCGTAGCGGCCCTGAAAAAGCTCTCCTATGGCGTGCAGCCGGGAGTCCTCCTCAGCCCCGCGGGCCTCTGGATCGACGGGCTCGCTCATGCGGGCGGAATATGCCATCGAAGCGCCCCCTCGTCGAATCCGCGATCGCGGGAGGCCTCTGGCGGGGCCCCGCGCGGCCCCCGCCGCCGCCTCGGGGCCTCGGGGCCGAGGCCAACCGCGCATTCTGCGGGCCTCCCTGTAAACGGACAATAGGCTAGTTTGGCAGCGCGGAGTTGACGTTCGAGGCGGTTGACGCCAGAGTGACGCGACGCGTTACGTAAACCTGTAAACTCGGCTCGAGGCGTCGAGCCGGCGCGAGGTGGGCATGGCAGATCAGGGGCAAAGCACCGAGCGGGCTCAGGAGGAGGCGACGAGCGCGAGCCCTCGCGGCCTCGACCGGCGCATCGAGCATGTGGTGATCCTCGGCGCAAACGGGACGATGGGCTATGGCAGCGGCGCCCTCTTCACCCGCGCCGCGCCGCGGGTCAGCTTCCTCGCGCGGAGCAAGGAGAAGGCCGAAGCCGGCCTGGCCTCGGCGATCGCGCAGGTGCGCTCGGCGACCGTGGCCCGACGCGTCGAGACCGGGAGCTACGACGATCTCGAGGCGCGCCTCGCCGACGCCGATCTGATCTTCGAGGCCGTCGCCGAGCGGCTCGAGGTCAAGCGCCCCCTCTTCGAGCGCGTAGACGCCTGCCGGCGATCCGACGCGATCGTGGCGACCGTCACCTCGGGGCTCTCGATCGACGCGCTCGCCGAGGGCCGCAGCGAGTCGTTCCGCCGCCACTTCGCGGGCCTGCACTTCTTCAACCCACCGAACGTGATCGTGGGCACGGAGCTGGTGGCGGGCCGAGCGACGGATCCGGCGATCCTCGAGTTCCTGGAGCGCTACGCAGCGCGCGAGCTCGGCCGGGAGATGGTCCGCGTCGCGGATCGGCCGGGCTTCGCCGGCAACCGGATCGGCTTCAAGGTCCTGAACGAGGTGGCCCAGCTCAGCGAGGAGCACGGCCCCCTCTTGATGGATCGCCTGATCGGCCCCTACACCGGGCGGGCCCTGCCGCCGCTGCGCACGATCGATCTCGTCGGCTGGGATGTGCATCGCGCGATCGTCGAGAACGTCTACGCGAACGCTCCCGACGAGGCGCACGCGAGCCTGGCTCTGCCCGCGTATATGCGGACGCTGATCGAGGCAGGGGTGCTGGGACGCAAGAGCGGTCGGGGCTTCTTCGCCAAGGAGGGAGAGCGCCGGCTCGTGCTCGATCCGAAGCGGATGGAGCATCGACCGATCGAGGAGATCGAGCTCCCCGAGCTCCGCTTCATCGACGAGATCGCCGCGCTACATCGGGTCGGCCGCTACCGGGAGGCGATGCGCTGCTTCGCGGAGGCCGAGGGTGAGCACGCATCGCTCGCGCGGAAGGTGATCGCGGGCTACCTCAGCTACGCCCTGCATCGGGTCGGCGAGGTCTGCGAGCAGCTCGGGGGCATCGATCGGATCATGGCCTTCGGCTTCAACTGGGCCGCGCCCGGGCTCCTCCTGGACACGCTCGGGGCCCGCACCTGCGCCGCGATGATGCGGGAGGCGGAGCTGCCGATCCCGCCGCTCCTCGAGCAGGCCCTCTCCTCGGGGAGGATCGAGACCTTCATGGATCCGAGCATCACGAACCAGGGCCGCTACTTCGTCGCGGGTTGAGGAGCAGAGCAATGGCAGCAGACGTATACATCCTCGGCGGCTATCAGACGGATTTCGCCCGCAACTGGTCCAAGGAGCGCAAGCATATCCTCGCGCTGATGCGCGAAGCCGTGCAGGGCGCGATGAGCGCGACGGGGATCGAGAGCGAAGCCATCGAGGTCGCCCATGTCGGGAATTTCGCGGCCGAACTCTACTGCATGCAGGGGCATCTCGGCGCCTTCTTCGTGGAGACGGATCCCGCCTTCAGCGGACTGCCCACGGGGCGACATGAGGCCGCCTGCGCCTCGGGGAGCATCGCCCTCCTGGCCGCCAGCGCGGAGATCGAGGCGGGCCGCTACGATCTGAGCTGCGTGCTCGGCGTCGAGCAGATGAAGACCGTGAGCGCGAGCGAGGGCGGCGCGTTCCTCGGGACGGCGGCCTGGTATGAGCTCGAGGCCAAGGGGATCGATTTCCCCTTCCCCAAGCTCTTCGGCAAGCTCGGCGACGAGTACGAGCGGCGCTACGGCCTGAAGGATGAGCACCTGGCCGCGATCAGCGCGATCAACTACGCAAACGCCCGGCTCAACCCGAACGCCCAGACGCGCAACTGGTACATGAACCAGGATCACGCGGAGGCGCGCGACGAGTACAACGGCCAGGTCGGCGGTCGGATCTGTCTCTCGGATTGCTCGCAGGTCACGGACGGCGCCGTCGCCGTCTTCCTCGCCTCCGAGAAGGCAGCAAGGGAGTACGCGAGGGGCCGCGGTATCCCCCTCGAGAGCCTCCCGCGGATCCAGGGCTGGGGTCACCATACGGCGCGCCTGCGCTTCGTCGATAAGGTGGCCGAGAGCGCATCCTCGCCCTACGTCCTGCCACATGTCCGCGCCACGATCACGGACGCCTTCACGCGGGCCCAGATCCCCGATGTCAGCGCGATCGACGGCATCGAGACGCACGATTGCTTCACGACGAGCGAGTACATGGCGATCGATCATTTCGGGATCACGCCCCCCGGCGAGAGCTATCGGGCGATCGAGGCGGGCGAGATCGCCCTCGGCGGGCGCATCCCGATCAACCCGAGCGGCGGCCTGATCGGCGCGGGCCATCCGGTCGGCGCCACGGGCGTGCGGCAGCTCCTCGACGCGTACAAGCAGGTGACGGGGACGGCCGGCGGCTACCAGATCGAGGGCGCCCGCCGCATCGCGACGCTGAACATCGGCGGCAGCGGCACGACCTCCGTCTCGTTCATCGTCGGCCGATAGCCGCGCCGCTGAGCGGGAGCGCCCGATCGGCTCCGAGGGCGGGGCTCGGTCTCGACGCCCGAGGCCGGCCCATCACCGATTGTGCGCGCGACGCGTTGGGGCTAGCCTCGGCCGATCGTGACCGCAACTCGCTCAGACCATCCAGCCGCCTTCGCCGACACCCTGGCGACGGGGGAGAGCGGGATCCCGACGAGCCTCGACGAGGCGGATCGCCTCGTCGGCCAGGAGCTCGATCATTTCGAGCTGGGCCCGAGCCTCGGCAAGGGGGGGATGGGGGCGGTCTACCGCGCCCGCGATCTCTCGCTGGATCGCGAGGTCGCGATCAAGATGATTCGCGGCAGCTTCGCGAGCGCCGAGAACCAGGAGCGGCTGCTCCGCGAGGCCCGGGCGCAGGCGCGGCTGAACCACCCCAACATCGTCCATATCTACTATATCGGGAGCCATCCGGCGACCGAGCGCAGCCCCGCCACGCTCTTCCTCGCGATGGAGCTGGTCGAAGGGGAGACGATGGAGGATCTCCTCGAGCGGGGCGAGCAGCTCTCCGCCGAGCAGATGCGGATCGCGATGCTCCAGGTCGCACGGGGGCTGCGCGCGGCCTCGCGCGAGGGGATCGTGCATCGGGATATCAAGCCCTCGAACCTGCTCCGAGATCGGGAGGGCACGATCAAGATCGCGGATTTCGGCCTCGCCACCTCGCTCGGCGAGGGCGGGGGGAGCCTCGCGGGTGTGATCGTCGGGAGCCCCCACTATATGTCGCCCGAGCAGGGCACGGGGGAGCGGGTCGATCATCGCTCCGATATGTACGCCCTCGGCGCCACCTTCCACCACCTCCTCTGCGGCCATCCGCTCTACGATGGGCCGAGTCCGATGGAGGTGATCGCCCAGCACGTCACGGCCACCTTGCCAGCGCTGCCTGCGAGCGTGCCGTCTCGGCTCCGCGCCATCCTGCTGCGCCTCCTCGCCAAGCAGCCCGAGGAGCGCTTCGAGAGCTACGACGATCTGATCGACGCGCTGGAGCAGGCCGCCCCCGAGCACTCGGCTCATGCGGGCTTCTGGATCCGCGGGGCCGCCGTCGGCATCGACACCTTCATCGCCGCGGGCCTGATCGCCACGCTCGGATGGATCGGGATCCTCCTGCATCTGGCGCATGTCGTCGTCGGGCATGCGATGGGGGGTCAGACCCTCGCGAAGTACCTGCTCCGCATCCGGGTGGCGCGGGTCGACGGCTCGGCGCTCGGCTTCCCTCGCTCGATCCTGCGGATGTTCGCCTCCCTCTGGCTACCGATCTTCGTGGCAGCCCTGACCGCGTTCACCGAAGGGATCTGGGAGGTGACGGAGATGATCGAGACGATCCACCCCGCGCAGATGGCCCAGGTGCAGAGCCTCGCGATCGGCGTCGCCATCAGCCACGCCTTCCTGAGCCTCGTCTACGCCTCGGGGCTGGGGTTGGCCGCGTTCCATCCCGATAAACGAGCCGCCCACGATCTGCTCTGCGATACCGTCGTCAGCTATCGAGTGGTTCAGGAGTAGCCGGAGCCGGCCCCGCGGCCCCGGGGGGAGGGCTCTGCGGCGGCGCGGCGCTCGCGCCGCTGCCCAGCCAAATCCAGAAGACGTTGATCGTGAGCAGGAGATTCGCCGCGCTCATGAACACGTAGCGCCACTCGAGCCAGAAGGCGCAGAGCGCGAAGCCGAGGAGGTAGCCGAGGGCCGCCGGCCAGACTCGGCGCTCCACCGTGAGCGCGACCATGGAGGTGATCGCGGCCCAATGGAAGAGCTGCTGCGCCTCCACGATCCGCGTGGGGATCCCGAGCTGGACCATCACGGCGGCCATCGGGACCTGAAGCGCCAGGGCGAGGAGGACGGTCCCGACGAGGCGGCGGTTGATCAGCGTGCGGGTCAACGACTCGCGCCCCCAGACGGCGATCGCGGTCGCGATCCCGAGAAAGACGATCGGGCGCAGGACGAGCTCCCACGGGCCCGCGTCCTGTATCGCGCCCCAGAAATGTGCCGTGAGCGGTGTGAGCGTCCAGAAGAGGCCGAGGGTCCCGACCATCATCAGCCGCGTGCGCCAGCCGGTTCGCATGTCGAGCTGCGCATCGAGACGCTGGAGGCGCTCCTTCTCGGCCCTATCGCGGGAGCCGGCGGCCTCGAGCTCTGCGACGAGCTTCGGATCGACCCCCTCGACGCCGGCGAGGAGGGCCAGGCCGGAGGAGGGATCGCCGACCCTGCCCTCGAAGCGCGCCATCGCCTCTGCCCCGCGGCGCAGCCCCTCGAGCGCCGAGGCGTTCTCCCGAGCGGCGCCGAGCGCCTCATGGAACCCGAAGCGGCACTCGCTGAAGAGCCCGTGCAGACGCATCCGCTCGGCTGCTCCCGGCTGGGTCGCGAGCTCCGCGAGCAGCGTCTCGAGGCGCTGGCCCGCGTGCTCGGCGATGCGAAGCGAGCCCCGCACGCGCAGGTATCGCTGCAGGCGCGCCCGGAAGGGCTCCACACCGGAGACGCGATCCCCCGGCTCGTAGGCCATGGCCTCCTGGATCAGTGCGACCAGATCGGCGGGCCCCTCGATCCCCGAGGGAGGCGAGCGGACGATGCTGGCGAGCAGCTGCGGTAGGCGCGTGCCCTGATGCGGGGGCTGCCCCGTGACGATCTCGTGAAGGATCCCGCCGAGCAGGTAGACATCCGTCTGCGCGCCGATCTCCGAGCGATCCCCGCCCAGCATCTCGGGGGCCATATAGCAGGGGGTGCCGGCCATCTGCGTGGCGTCCTTGGCCAGCCGAATCCGCCCCGAGCCGTCGTCCTCGAGGCCGACGGCGAGCCCCCAATCGACGAGGTAGACCTCCCCGAAGCGGCCCACCATCACGTTCTCGGGCTTCAAGTCGCGATGGACGATGCCATGGCTGTGGGCGAACGCGACGGCGTTGCAGACCTGCACGAGGATCCGCAGGTTCCACTCGAGGAGATCCTCCGCCCCGAATTCCTCGCGCACGGCCTCGGCGTCCCCGATCAACGCGCCCCAATGGCGCCCGTCGATCCGCTTGAGGACGATCACCGGCCTCCCCTCGGCGTCGAGCCCGAGATCGTGGACGGGGACGACGTTCGGATGCTCGAGCCTCCCGGTCGCCCAGGCCTCCCGGAGCAGCTCGAGCGCCGCGGCCTCCCCCCGCATCTCGTCTCGGAGCGTCTTGACGGCGACCGCTCGCCCGAGCGCGATCTGCTCGGCCTGGCGCACGATCCCCATACCCCCCTGCCCGAGCATCTCCCCGAGGCGCAGCCGCCCCTCGGCCCCCGCGCCCTCGAGCTCCAACGCCTCGAGCGCCCGAAACGCCCCCCGCCCCGTGGAGCTCGCCGGCAGGAGCGAGGGCTCGATCGTGCTCCGCGGCGCCTGAACCATCGTCTCGGCCATCGGGCCGATCGTGGCCATCACCTGCGCGAGCTTCCCCTCGAATTCGTCCTCAGCCAAGGCGGTATCGGTCCTTCGAGCCGCACAACCTCCCAGGGATGCGCGCCCGAGGCAAGTCCGCACGGCAGCGCCCCGGGGCCTCGAGGCCGGCCCCTCGCGTCCCGGCGCTCCGAGGCCTCGAGGCCAGCGCCCCCCCGCCGCGAGGCCGAGCGCGCCAAGGGCGCCTCCAGACGATCGGTTGTAGGCTCCGAGCATGCAGGCCGATCGAGCGATCTACATGGATCATCACGCGACCACACCGGTAGACGCCCGGGTGCTCGAGGCGATGCTGCCCTACTTCCGCGAGCGCTTCGGCAACGCCTCGAGCCGTTCGCATCGCTTCGGGCTCGAGGCCCGCGATGCCGCGGAGCTCGCGCGCCGACAGGTGGCGGAGCTGCTCGGCGCCAGCTCGGACGAGATCGTCTTCACCTCCGGGGCGACCGAGAGCGATAACCTGGCGATCAAGGGTGCGGCGCATGCGCTGCGGGAGCGAGGGGATCATCTGATCACCGTCCAGACCGAGCATCCCGCCGTGCTCGACTCCTGCGCTCGACTCGAGACGGAGGGGTTCCGCGTGACGCGACTGCCGGTCGACGCCGAGGGTCGCCTCGATCCCTCCGCCCTCGAGGCGGCGATCACGGGCTCGACGATCCTGGCCTCGGTGATGCTGGCCAATAACGAGCTCGGCACGATGCAGGATATCGCGGCGATCGGCGCGATCACGCGGCGAGAGGGGGTGCTCCTGCATTGCGATGCCGCGCAGGGAATCGGGCGCGTACCCTTCGATGTCGAGGCGATGAACGTCGATCTGGCGAGCCTCTCGGGACATAAGATGCACGGGCCGAAGGGCGTGGGCGCGCTCTACCTGAGGCGGCATGGGGCCAGGCGCGTGCGCCTGATCGCCGAGATGGATGGGGGCGGACAGGAGCGTGGGATGCGCTCGGGGACGCTGAACGTGCCGGGGATCGTGGGCCTCGGGGCGGCCGCCTCGCTGCTCACGCTCGAGGGGGGCGAGGAGGCGAGCCGCGTACGAGCCCTGCGGGATCGGCTCGAGGCGCGGCTCGTCAATGCGCTCGAGGAGATCCAGATCAACGGGGCCGCGGATCCATGGCGGCTCCCCGGCAGCCTGAACGTCTCGTTTCGCTATGTGGACGCGGCCTCGCTCCTGGTGCGCCTCTCGAAGATAGTGGCGATCTCCTCGGGTTCCGCCTGCGCCAGCGCGCGCACCAAGCCGAGCTACGTGCTCCGGGCGATCGGCCTGAGCGCCGAGGACGCCGCCTCCTCGATCCGCTTCGGGCTCGGCCGGGAGAACACGGCGCAGGAGGTCGAGCGGGTCGCGGAGGCGACGATCGAGGCCGTCCTTGCGCTCCGCAGCACGAGCGAGCGCTGGAGGCGGCATCGAGAGGGCGGCGAGCCCGAAGATCCAGGGTGGTAGCGCGGCCCTGAGGTATCGCCGCGCCGGGGGCGTCGCCGCGCCGGGGCAGGGGGCGAGCGGGGGCCCTCGGCGCCCAGCGAGGCCGAGCGCGCTCCGGATCCGCGGGCGCGTTCGATCCGCGGGCGCGTTCGATCCGCGGGCGCGTTCGATCCGCGGGCGCATTCGATCCGCGGGCGCATTCGATCAGCGGGCGCATTCGATCAGCGCCTCGGCCCGCGCGCCGCGCTCGTAGGCGCGCATCCGATAGACCGTGGGGCCGGGGCCGAGCGGGTGGACGAGGAGAACGAGGGGGCAATGGCCGCCCTCGACCTCGAGGAAGGTCGGTGCGCCTGCCTCGACGCGTTGCACGGCGAGCGGCTCGAGCGCTCGGCCCAGGGGCGCCTCGCGCAGATGCGCGCCGATGATCGTCGAGGCGGCCGCCTGGCAGTAGACGCGCGCCTCGATCGCCTCGCCCTGCTCCACCTCGAGATCGACATGGAGCGGCGCCGCCTCGGGCTGGAAGGGACCTGCGGCGTCGAGCCCTCCGGCGCGCAGGCGCACGCGCTGGTTCGCGAGCCAGCGCAGGCCGTCCGCGGGGTAGGGGCGCTCGGGGCGCTCGCCATTGCCGAGCGAGCCGACGATCGAGTCGGGCTGCCCGCGGCATAGATCCACGGTGAACGTGAACCCTCGCGAGAGGCGATCGCGCAGCTGCGCGCTGCCCTGCGCCTCGACGATCGGCCGGGCCCGCGCCTCGATCGAGGGCCCGACCAGGCCGCCGAGCGCCGCGACGAAGGCGGACCAGCCCCCCTCGGGGCTCACGGGGACGGAGCCGGTCGGCTCGATCGCGGCGGCGAGCTCCCCGCGCGGCGTGAGCCAGAGCGAGACGAGCCCCTCGCCCTCGACGTAGGCCAGATCGAGCTCTCCCTCGAGCTCGATCTCGGCATCGAAGCGCAGATGCCCGCGCACCAGGAAGCTCGAGCCGGCGGGGCCGGGGGCCTCGCGCTCGACCCAGGTCCAACCCGGCCCCTCGAGATGCATGCCGAGCCGGCCGTCGCGGGCCTCGGCAGCGCAGCGCTCGATCCAGAGCCGGCCGGCCGAGGGGGAGCGGCCGCCCTGCGGGCCGGGGGCGACGTCCGCGTCGGGCAGAGCCACGTACTGCCCGCGGAGCCGATCGCAGAGATGTCGCTCGGCGAGCGAGAGGAGCAAGGAGCGGAGCTGCGCATCCTCGGCGGCGCTGCGGATGGGGGTTGGACGCTCGGGCGAAGTGGAGCGGTTCGCGGCGATCGGACCCCCGCCGCAGCCGGCGAGGAGCGAGAGCAGCAGGAGCGCCCCGATGCGCGAGCCGGGCGATCGACGGGCGCCCCAGCCGCTCGAGGAGAGGGGGGCGAGGAGGCTCATCGTCGCCTCCTTCGCCGCAGGCGCAGCCCGGCCAGGAAGAGACCGATCAGCACGCCCCCGAGCGCGGGCGTGACGAGATCGCCGAAGCGCACCCAGGGCGTCATCCCCCGCAGACGAGGGATCCGCACCAGAAAGCTCGTCTGCTCGAAGGTCTGCGTGCGATGCAGCTCCGCGCCCGTCGCCGAGATATGCGCGCTCACGCCGGTGTTCACGGCGCGGAGCAGATCTCGACGCGTCTCGATCGAGCGACCACGGGAGACGAGCTGATGCAGATGGGGCTCGACGCTATCGCCGAACCAAGCGTCGTTCGTCAGGTTCACGAGCAGCTCGGGATCCTCGAGCGCGACCTGGGCCGCGAAGGCCGGGAGCACATCCTCGTAGCAGTTGAGCACGCCCGCGCGCACGCCCGCCACATCGATCGCGCGGGGGGCCTCGCCCGGGACGATGCCGGGGCAGCGGAACATCTGCTGGAGCGGCGGCAGCCAATGCCAGAGGGGAACGAATTCTCCGAAGGGCATCAGCCGAACCTTATCGCTGATGCCGACGAAGCGCCCCTCGGCGTCCATGCCGACGATGGAGTTGTAGCGGCGGCAGGTGCCCTCCTGCGTGACAGCGCCGAAGAGGATCGGTCCGCGCGGCCCGTCGCGGCGGATCGAGCGCGCGCCGGGAGGATCGTGGCGGAGCCGTCGATGCAGGGGGAAAGGGTAGGCCGACTCGGGCCAGAGGATCAGCTCGGCTCCCTGCGCCTCGAGCTCGAGGCTGAGCTCACGCAGGCGCTCGAGGTGGGCGTGGAAGAGGGCGGGATCGTGTTTATCGAAGATCCCCACGTTCGGTTGGACGACGCCGACGCGGAGCGAGGGGGCGTCGCGGCGCGCGGCCTCGATCGAGGGCAGGCGCAGATGGCCGTAGAGCGCGGGCAGCAGGAGACAGCCGAGGCCGATCGCGAGGGCGCGCAGCCGGGGACCTCGATCGCGGCGGGTGGCGGCGAGGACGAGCCCCATCCCGGCCATGGCCGCGAGGAGATCGAGGAGGGGCGAGCCGCCGAGCTCGGCGAGCTGCACCCAGGGCAGCCAGAGCATCAGCGGAGAGCTGGCCCGCCAGGGGAAGAGCGCGGGGGCGAGGCTGAAGCCGAGAGAGATCGCGGCGGGGAGGATCCAGGGAGAGCGATAGCCGAGCTGTCCGAGCGTGGCGTAGAGGAACGTGGCGAGGACGAAGGGGAACGCCTGGGCGATCGCGAGCACGAGCGTCGTGGGGATCGCGGCGATCAGAGGGAAGCGGGCGAAATCCTGGAGCAGACCGACCACCCAGGTCAGGTAGATCAAGTTGCAGAGGGCGCCGGCGAGCAGGCCGAGCAGGAGCGCGCGGCGGAGCGGATGGCGGAGGGGGGCGAGGGGGGGCGAGGGCTCGGCCTCGAGGGCGGAGGGGAGATCCCTCGCCCCGAGCGCGCCCCAGAGGAGCGGGGGCCAGAGGAAGGCGAGGGGCCAGAGCTCGAGGGGGGGGCCCGCCAACCCCAAGGAGAGACCGCTCGCCAACGCCAGGAGGAGCGCCCGCAGCCGATCGGGGTTCAAGATCTCATCCGCGAAGCAGGATCGCCCCAGGTCGAATCTCGAAGGTGGCGGGGAGCATCCCGGGCGCCTCCCCATCGACGTCGAGCAGGACCTTCTCGCCCGGCACGGCGGGCTCGACGTGGATCTTGCTGCCGCGAACGTAGGTCACGCCGGGCTGCCCGAGGATCGATCCCGCGTACAGATGCCGGGTCAGGCGGAGTTGCTCGGAGGCGCTGAGGTTCTCGAGCCCCACGACGTCGAAGACGCCATCGTCGATCTTCGCGCGGGGCGCGATCATCATCCCGCCGCCGAAGTAGCGGCCGTTCGCGACGGCGAGGTTGACGATCCGCGTGGCGCGAGGGGGGCCCCCATCGACGCTCAGGTTCACGCCCTGGTTTCGATACTGGAGCATGGCCCGGAGCGTGCCGACGAGGAACGCTGGCGTGCCGCCGATCCATTTGGGGCCCTCGTTGACGAGGCGATCGACGAGCCCGCCGATCCCGAAGCTCGCGATGTTCAGGAAGGCCCGCGAGGCGGGCTCGCCGCCATGATCGACGAAGCGCAGCCAGCCGACGTCGATCGGGCGCGGCGTCGCGCGCATCAGATGCCGAACCATCGCCTCGGGACGCTTCGAGAGGCCCAGGGTCTTGCGAAAATCCCCGCCCGTGCCGCAGGGCAGGACGCCGAGCCAAGCGCCGGGGGCCACCAGCTCTCCCCCCTCGTCGAAGAAGCCGTTCACGGCCTCGTTCAGCGTACCGTCGCCGCCGACGACGGCGACACCCGGCGCGCCCTGGCGCAGAGCCTCGCGCGTTCGATGCGTCGCGTCCCCAGGCCCGCGCGTGAGGACACGAGCGAAATCCGCCCCCTCATGCCGCAGGGCCGCGCCCAGCGCGGGCAGGAGCGCCTGCGCCCTCCCCGCCCCCGCCCGAGGGTTCACGACGACGAGAAATCGCGATGCAGGTTTCGACGAGCTAGCCACGAGCGGGACGATACCAAGTTCAGCGGGCACAGAACAACTGCCCCCGCGCGCCATCGGGCGCTATGGTTCGCCTCGTTCTGCCTGCCTCGACCCCCGCAGAGCCCCCCGAGGGCCTGGCGCGGACATCGCCCGCGCCCGAAGACGAGCGGCCCCGCGCCGCGCGGCTCGGCAAGCTGCAGCTCGGGCTGGGGCTCGGATCGCTCGCGATCCTGCTCCTCGCTCCCCTGGGGGAGCTTCGCTGGCTCGCACGGGGAGGGGCCATGGAGGCGATGCGTCGCGCCGCCGAGCCGAGCGCGCAGAGCTGGCGCACGCTCCTCGGCGCGCTCCTCGCCGCGCTCCTGCTTGCGCATGCCTGGCTGGGCAGGCGCCTGCGCCGGCAGCGGAGCGCCGGCGCCTCGGCTCCCGCCTCCATCGATGGCTCCCGCCTGCATCGCCTCTCGGGCGCGCTCGCGGGGGGCTCGCTGGTCGCGCTGGCCGCCGGGCTGCTCTGGGCGGAGGCCCGCTACGAGGGTGTCGCCCCCGTCTACGCCGCGCTTCGCGTATGGCTCGGCCAGCCGCTCCCCCTCGGGATCGCGATCGTCGGGCTGACGGCGCTCTCACTGCACGCCGGGGAGGGGCTCGCGATCGGCGGGCGACGCCTCGGCCTCGCCCGCTCCTGCTCGGCTCGCCGCGCCTTGGGCGCGATCACCTTCGGGCTCGCGCTCGTGCTCTGGGTGCTCTCGATCCAGACGCTCGGACATTTCTCTGCCGGTCGCCCGCTCTTCTGGCAGTCTACCGGGGCCATGGCCCCGCCGGAGTCCACGCCGCCCCGATGACCCGTCTGCACGCGATCGCGCTGAACACCTTTCGGGAGGCCGTCCGCGACCGCGTCCTCCTCGCCGTCGTGCTCTTCGCCTCGATCGTCCTCTTCTTCGGCCTCACCCTGGCCGAGCTCTCCCTCGATCAGCAGGTGCGCGTCGTGATCGACGTGGGACGCGCCACCGTCAGCCTCTTCTCGGTCGCCGTCGCCCTCTTCCT
>Ga0224496_10001677_pt1 | contig 13570 bp, 11 predicted proteins | sample SF_Jul11_sed_USG_2_FD_168127 | JGI IMG/M metagenome (GOLD analysis project Ga0224496, IMG submission 168127) | Sediment microbial communities from San Francisco Bay, California, United States - SF_Jul11_sed_USGS_8_1 | ecosystem: Environmental > Aquatic > Marine > Sediment | place: USA... | reverse complement strand
CGCGCGCGGTATGGTGCGAATTCTACGATGTGGACAAACAGCGTTGGTCAAAAGTACGTTTACTGCTGGCAACCGAAACGAACTTGCGTGCCGAGGAGATACTGCATTTGTACGCACGCCGCTGGGGCATCGAGCCCTTGTTTCAAAACCTAAAGCGCTGGTGGGGGCGTAAACAATTTGTGGCAGCAGAAACGCACTGTACTGGAGTTATGGATGCAGATTCGCTCGACGGCGTGGACACTGATTCAGTTATTGAATCTGGTTGCGGAAGAAGCTTTCCCTATCGATGTCGTGGCACCGTGGCGCGACAAACAACCACTGACCGGCGGTCTGGTGGCGCAGTGGCTCCGAATGGAATTTACCGGACTTGCTTTCAGGGACAGTTTGAATCGGAAGTCCTCGATATTCATCTTCCCCAAACAGCGCGGCGATCCAAGATTGCGGGTGTAGCAGCGCTGTCAGCAGCAAGCAATATCAGTTTCGTTCGTTTCATTTCCATCTTGTGTCACCCTTCGGGCGACGCAAGGATGGAGAGTGAATGTCTAAAGTAGAGTCATTATGATAAATTAGTTTAATTTGCCTAAACAATCGAGTCCGACCCCTTTGATGCACTTTTATGTTTCTTAGAGCCTGTTAGAAAACCTACCTGGTGAGGGCACCGGGCCTACAAAAACTCTGACTCCAGCCAATTCCTGTAGGCCGGCTGCCCACGTCGGCGGCTCGGTGGAGTATTCAAACAGGCTTTTACACAAATAAAGATCACGGCACTGATCGAAATTTCATCGTCCCGCTATCGAGCGGCAACTCCAAATAGAGATGTCCGTCCTCGACAAAGAACGAAACCACCTTCTGAAGATCCCGCATAAACGGCTTGTCCAAACTGTCTTCCGGACAGGCCATGCGGGTCGATGTCAGCGGGCCGAAGGATAGTTTGTCAGCAGAAATCTGATAACTGCCTCCGCCGCGGTTGCAATCGAAGCGGGCCTGAATCCTGCCCTCATTCGTCAAAAGAATGGTGTAACGCTCCGGATTCGGAACATTTATCTTTTTGACCGGAGTGGTCGTCAACTCCCATTGCCAGGTCTTGTTCAAAGCTGGCTCAGGGCTCGTGCTGCGCTGCGTCGTCGGATAGAGACTCTCCCCTGACTTCATCTCGTTCTCTATCTGCTTGAGGTCGGTGATGAAGGTGTACGGTTCCTTGTTCTCCCAATTCCATGTTTTCCCGGTAATGAAATATTGTACGGGCAAATCCGGAAGCTCGGCTTTTACCGAAGCCTGAACCGTTGAAATCACCTGAGCACCCATGCTGTCCGGGTTTTGCGAGACAGAGGCAATGACCCATAACTTTCCCTCCACTTTATGGATCTCATCTATGGAAACCGTCCAGGTGGTATCAGGAACGGTCAATTTGACCGTGATCTCCTTGTCGTCTGCACCCTCAATCGGTGAGTTGGTGGCAAAGTAGTCATAGAGCGTCCGCGCCACCTCGGCGACGGCACGGTCGCGGTCGGCCATCGGCGTGTCGCTCGACGCCGTGAAGATCGCGATGGCAAAACGGCGCCCGTCCGGAAGCGTGACATAGCCGACGTCGTTCGCGACCCCGATGCTGGTTCCTGTTTTGTGCGCCACGGGCGTGCCGCGCGGCAGAAGCCCCTTGATCCGACCAGCGCCCGTTCGCGTGCGCGACATGCTCGTGATGAGGAAGTCGCGAGAATCTTTGTTGATCGCACTTGCGCTGTCGATTTGCATGAGAAGGTCAAGCATCGCGACGGGGGTGGACTGATCGCGCGGATCCGCCTCGAACTTCGGGTCTTTCGGCATCGTAACGAACTGCTGGACCATCTCGGGATTATTCTGCAGGAATTCCTTGACCGCAGCCACGGTTGCCGGACCATCCATGCCGGCCATGTCCATAATAAGATCCTTTGTATTCCGATCGATGCGCATATCCCCGATCCCCAGCTTCCGCATTGCGGCGGTAATCGCCTCGGGTCCACCGGCGAGCGAGATAACGACGTCCGTCGCGGTGTTATCACTCATCGTGATCATTGCCTCGATTAGATTGGCGACCGAAAACTGCAGACCTGGGTGCACGAAATTCTGGGCAATCACATTGTCGCCGGCAACCATGTCGTTAAGAGGCAGCTCCACCATGTGGTCAAGTGTGACCTCACCCGCTTCTACCCTTTTGAGCAAGGTTACCGCGGCGGGCACCTTGTAGGTACTCGCCATCGGGAAAGTCATGTCTCCGTTATATGCAATGATCTTATCGCTGCCGATGAGCTGGGCGGCGAAGCCCACCCGCCCGACCAGGGGAGCGGTAATGGCCTCGACCTGCGCGGCCAGCGGGTCCGACTGGTCTTGCGCGGCCGCCGGCATGGCCAGCCACGGCAAGAGGAGCGCGCAGATTACAACCAATATCATTTTTTTCATAATGTGTTAACTCCTCTTGTTGGTCATTGCTTTGTTGCGATGGTCACCCTTGCCTTCTTGCATAAGGGTGACCATCATCAGGGCAAAAGCCATGAACCCTATTTCTCACGACGGAAGATCCGGTGCTGCATGCTAAGAAACGCCGGCTTTCCGGACTTGTCACGCCGCAACTCACCAACCACCCCTTGATAGGCACCATCTGTCATGATCACCATGTCTTTACCCGCGCTACTCATCGAAATCGGTGGAGGGTTCTCAAAAACTTGGACTCCTCCTACTGGTTTGATTAAGCGCTCAGCCATGAGCTGGTCGTTATCAAAATAGAGTTTGTAGTCTTCGTTATCCCCTAACCAAAGACCTTCGAAAGGTTCAAGGGCACTACGATCTGCTGGGATTGCAACCAAGGGTTTTTTCTCAACATTGAAATACTTTTTGAGAGCCAGTGCGATTACCGCATCGTACACCTCAATACCACGGTCGCCGTTGGTAAGAACAACGATCCCGAATTTCTTATCCGGCACAAACAGCATCTTAGCGGTAAACCCTGCCGTCCGACCGGCATGAGAAGCGGTTCGCACTCCGCCGATATCCTCAACGAACCATGTCACGCCGGTGTATTCGCTCAGTTCGCCTTGGACTAAAGGGCTGTGTGCCTTGTGCAGCAACTTTGCAGACAACAGTTGATTACCGTCCTTGTCCTTACCGTCGAACTGAAATTGGAGCCACTTCATCATATCACTGACATTACTGAGTATGGCTCCGGCCGGATAGACGACGCGCGGAAAAGGCGTAAAGCTGACCTGAGGTTCAGACTTCCCGTCAAATACTGCGCCATGGCCAACAGCAAAGCGGTCTGCCATTAATCGATCCATGAAGAAGGACGTGTGCGTCATGCCCAGGGGCACAAACAACTCGTCCTCAACTTTTTGTTCATAAGATCTTGCACGGCTGACGGCTTGAATGAGGCGTCCTGCAATGATGAAATTGACATTGTTATAGGCCCAGACCTCGCCATAAGGTGTGCGTTGCGGCAGGAATCGAAAAGCCCGCACGGCCTTCTCCAGGGCTTCTTCCCCTGAACTGATATCCTCAAAGAAGTCGCCTTGCCAGCCAGTCCGGTGCTGGAAAAGGTCTATGACCTTCGCCTTTTCCGCAGCCTCGCTATCCAGGACCGCAAACTCCGGGAGATACTGACGAACCGGGGCTTCGAGGTCGAGCTCTCCGCGTTCTGACATTTTAAGAACCACGGTGGACGTAAAAGGCTTCGTCATGGAACCGATATAAAACAAGGTGTTTTCAGTGACAGGCTGAGGATCGGTAATATTGGTAATGCCGAGGCCGGCCATTTGGACCTTGCCATCGTGAATGATCCCAATGGCTATGCCTGGCACTTTTATCTCGTCCATGAGTCGCTGAGCTTCGCTCTTAATTTCCTCAAACCGCTTGTCCTTGTTATTCTGAGCTGCTGCTGACATCGGAACGGTCAGCATTGCGCTGATGACTAAACCAGTGAATAGTAAATGCAGGGCTGGCCCCAGAGCGCCAGTCTTCAGTTGAATTGCCTTCATATCAGATCTATTTCCTTTAGTGCTTGTGTCCGCCGACCATCTGCCCAGCGCCCGAATCGTCCATATGTGGCACTATCTGGTCGCTGATCGTGTTTTCGCTGAGCCAGCCGCCCGGTGAGATCGGCTCGAAGCGGCCCTTCTCTTCGACCGGAAAGCGGATCGGTTGGCCCGGCCGCACGTCCAGCACTTTGCCCCCGTCAACCACGACCGTACCGTTGACGATGACATAGGGAATGCCGACCGGCGGCAGCCCGTTTTCGCCCACCTTGTAGGTGGCCCTGGTCTCAACCGTCACAGGATCGAACAGTGTGAGGTCGGCCACCATGCCTTCCTGAACCCGGCCACGCTGCTGCATCGACTTGAGCCCGGTGTCGCCAAGGTGTTTTGCCGGCCAGTAGCTAAGCTGTGACAAGGTGAACATCAGGGGCACATTGGCATCACGCGCCAATTGGAGCGTCTTCGAGAAGCTGCCCGCAGTGCGGGGATGTCCTGCATATTTCGAGACATCCGCATCCCAGGGCAGGAAATTTCCTTTGGCATCGACGCCTGGCATCGCATCCGAGGCGACGGTCATGTGCGGGATGGTCAGCCAGTGCTTCATCCATTCCTTGCGCTTGAGCAGGAATACCACGACCAAGTAGCCAGGCTTCTCCTTCACCATCTGGAGGTACTCGTCCTTGGTCAGGAACTTGTCCTGGCCTGGGTCGTAAACGGTCTCCTCGTACTTGTACCCCTGCACCGCTTCCCACAGTTCGGGCCGCAGAAAGTCGGCGCTGATGAAGGTCGAGCCCGCCTCGTACGGGTAATACTCCGCCCAGACATTGTAGCCCTGCTCGCGTACCAGCCGCAGTTTCTCCTCGTTCTCCCACCAGCCATAATCGTTGTCGTGGGCGAGAAGTAGCGGCGCATTGAGCGCCATGGCGTTAGCCAGAACCTCGCTCAGCCCGATCGGTGCCTCGGTCGGCGTCTCGGTGCTGAGGTGGAACCGGGTATGTACCGATGACAGCCGGCCATAGTTCGCCGCCACCTTCTGGCCCAGGAACTGCTCGTAGCTCGTCAAGCCCCGCGCCATGTAGGCAGCGCCGACGCCGAGGCCAATCGCCCCCTGCCGGAGATCTTCATCTATCAAGCTCATGATCTGGTTCATCTGCTCAATGGACGAACGCGTGACCGACCAACCCGCAGTGCCATCGAGCGCCGCCTTGTCGAGATAGCCGCTGCCAACCCCCGCATCCATCGGCCCGGTAATCTCGACTTCGGGGTCATGCACGAAGAGCCGGTTCGCAATCATGCCCGAAGTGGTGCCGTAATTGACCTGCCATCCGCTGGCATCCTTCTGGGCGTACCACCCACCAACCGGCGCTGAACCAGCTTCCAGATCCATGCCCGTGGTGACGCCATCTGCGACAACCAGCTTGGTCGCGAATGGGTCAACCGCGTGGAAGTGCGTATCGATGAAGCCGGGTGCCACCACCAGGCCGCTGGCGTCGATGGTCTCCTTGCCGCTGATCTTTTTCTCAGTGATGACGGCGATCTTGCCACCTGTTATGCCGACATTCGCGACCTTGTCATACTTGGTCTCCGGGTCCATGACCCGACCATTGTTAATGACAAGGTCGTACTCCTTGGCAAATACAGACGACACCGTCGCTATGCTCAGCACAATTGCTGCCAACATTTTACAATACGTTTTCATTTTGCATTCCTCCCTAGTAGATAATACTCTATTCTGCGTTGGCTCTCTTCTTGTCTCTTGTATCGCACAGCGGAATTAGTAGCGTGCATAATCTCCAGCCATCTGGTAGTGAAAATTTTTGAACCGCTCCCGGGCATCAGGCGAAAATTCAAGCGGAAACGGCTGTTTGGCGTCGCTGACCGGCAGGGTTACCATGGTGCCGGGCACGGCCAGATATTTGGCCAGGGGGTTTTCTTCCCCGGCCACGGCTGGTGAGATCAGCCACGGCAGGAGGAGCGCGCTAAATAAAACCAATTTAGGGCTTTTCATGTTGTGTTAACCTTTCTTGTTAGTCATTGCTTTGTTGCAATGGTCTACTCTCCTGCCAGGGCCTTGGCAGCCAGGCGCATATAGGCCGGTGCTTTGGTTTCACCAAAGCCGGAGTGATAGGGAGAGCTGGAAAGGGCGATTGCAGCGAAGTCCCGCTTCGGGTCCATATAAATCATCTGGTTCATATTGCCGCTTTTCGCGATAGCACCGTCTTCGAATACATAGTCGAACTGATAGGCATTACCCATGGCAAATTCGTTGAAGGCCCCCATGGAACTCTTTCGCTTGGAGGCATTTTTATACCGCGCAGGGTCCGCTCCCGAGCGTATGGCCTTCAACAGATCGTCGGTAACGATCTGCTTTGAGGCAACGGCCTTCCAGCTCGGCGTGAACAGGGTCGCAAAACGAGCCATGTCTTCGGGTGTGGTGGAGAGAAGCCCGACCGGCAATGCCAACCCGCCAGGGGCGATGTTGAAGAATGCAGGCTGACGCGCATACACCTTCGACCAAACCCGATCCTCAAACACCTGCGTCCATTTCTTATTTTCAACATTCTCAATCAACTGGGTCAGAACCTGCGTGTTGATCGAGGCGTAACGGAACAGCTCGCCTTGCTTTTCACCTTGAATCTTCTTCTCGGCACGGGCGGCATCAACCCAAGTATCCTGTGTTTCGCGGGGTTTATATGCGGGTATCAATCCTGTGGCGAAAAACCGGACCACGGCAGAGTCCGGATTCATGATCGCTTCCGCGGTTTCTTCGTTATCCAGTCCGGTGGTCATATTCAAGACACTAGCGACGGTCACATCATCCCAGACCGTTCCCTTCAGCGTGGGAACGTACTCGACGACGGGCTTGCTGAGGTCCACCTTGCCTTCTTGTTCAAGCATGGCCATGACTAGACCCGCACTCGATTTCGCGGCAGACGCCCAAACCTTCCGATCGGTGCGCTTCATGCCGGGATAGGTTTCATAGACGACCTTTCCCTTGTAGATAAAGATCATGGCTTGCAACCGGAACTGCGGATGAACCGCATACTCTTTCAGGGTCAGCTCTCCCTTCCCGGTCGTTGTTTTGAGATTCTCAAGCTCAGGCCGGAGATCCCTTTCCAGCGGTTTGTAGTCGTAATTCGGCGAAGCGATGCCGGTAGGCATCAATTCGCTCATATGCATGTTGTAGTAGAGCGCGTGATCGCCAGCCATTTGCCAATGCATATTGTCAAAAGAGTCGATGGCCTTATTGACGAACTCGGCGGTAAATTCTTTTCCATCCTTGGCGGCACTGACAGGAAGCGTCGGCATCGCGCCTTCCTTCTTCAGTGCTTCTTCGACGGGGTTCTCCTGGGCCCAGGATGGAGTTGCGGAAATAAGAACTGCCAGCAGGCAGAGGAGTTTATGGTTCATCGCTTTAACCTCCGTTTTTTTCGGTTTCGTTCAATATCGAGCACTTTGTTTCCCAGCCTTCGGTTAACGCGCTCGACAAAGGGATGTTGATTCGGCTTCTTGGGATTCGATGCAATCTATAAAACACCGTTCGTCCCGCGCTCACCAGCGGTTAATGCAGGTGCATGTGTTCGTCTAAACCACCAAAACCAACCGGCGCGACCAGGAACTTGCCCTGCCAGGCATCGAGTTTCAATGGTTCGAATCGCGGCTTGGCTTCGACCGGAAAACGAATGGGTTGGCCTGGATTCACGTCCTTCAGCACCTTGGAATCCTTGACCACGACCGTTCCATTGACAATCACGTAGGGAATGCCCGTGGTCGGTAGTGTCCCCTTTTCGTAGGTGGCGTTATCCTTGACTGTGTTCGGGGCCAGGATAGTGATATCGGCGACCATGCCCTTCTGCAGGCGACCCCGCACCTGCATGGACTTGAGCCCGGTCTTGCTGAGATACTTCGCCGGGTTGTAGCTCGAGGCCGCCAAAATCTGCATCAAGGGAATGCCTTTTTCGCGGGCGATGCGAAAGCAGGTGCCGTGGGTTCCCGCGAGACGCGGATGCGTGTTGGGTATCTTCTCGTAGGGCGTGTCCCACTTGGGTTCATCATTCCAGCCACCCGGCACCATCATGGCATCGCTGGCATAGACGACGCCGGGCAGGCGGCACCAGTCGGGAATATCTTTCGGCGGCATCTTATAGAGCACAATCTGCGTGGCCGGTGCCTCGGCCAGCACTTTTTGGTATTTCTCCAGGGTATAGAATCCTCCGGTTCTCGGATCCTGCATGGTGTCCTCGTACTTATTGCCGAGCTTTTCTACCCAGGTTTCCGGCCTGACGAACGCGGCGTTGATGGTCGTCATCCCGGCCGCGTAGGGGTAGATCTCGCCCCATACGTTGAAACCGCGCGCGCGCATGCGGACGAGCAACTCCTGCACCAGCTGCCACCCCGGATTGTTGTAGCGGTTGATCACTGCCGGCGCGCCGAGCGCAAGGGCGTTTGCAAGGATCTCCTGTGCGCCGTTTGCTTCGGTTGTCACAGTACCGGGCGTATAACGCAGATGAACCGAAGTGGGCCGGCCGTAGTTGGCCCCCACCCGCTGGACTTCGAATATTTCACGTGCCGTCGCCCCGGGAAAATAGCCTAACGTCGACGGGACACCGAGCGCTCCCTGCTGCAGGCCCTTGTCGATGATCGAGAGCATTTGATTGCCCCCTTCGAGCGTCAGGACCTTGTCGGCCCAGGCCGTCCCAGCCCCACGGCTTTTGACGACAGACCATGATGCATCGAGCAGATCTTCGTCAGGCAAGTCCTGCGCGACTTTGCTGCGTGCAAATTCGTGACCTGATGCCGTGCCGTAATTCACCTAGCTCTTGCCTGTGTGCATCTTGTACCACTCGTCCACCCGTGACCCGTACACCCCAGCTTCGAGATCCATGGCCGTGGTGACGCCGTCACGAAGCGCTAGTTTGTACCCGAGGGGACGGGTCCAGTGGAAATGTGTATCGATGAACCCTGGCGCCACGACCAGCCCTTTGGCGTTAATAGTCTCTTTGCCTTTAATTTCGTCTGTGGTAATGACGGCGATTTTTCCGTCCGTAATGCCCACGTTAGCGACTTGATTGTAGTTGGTCTCCGGATCCATGACCCGGCCATTGTTAATGACAAGGTCGTAGTCGGCAGCTATGGCCGGTAAGGCTAAAGCTAAGAACAAGATCAGGCAACCTAAAATTTTGGGAAAGTGATTCATTTTATCTCTCCCTTAAGTGCATCAAAAGATTGTCCTATTCCAGGGAAATCTCTATCCCCGATATATCAAAAAAGCTCACGGGGTTGCCATGCGTCAGCACCGCCCCTACCACGGCAGCGACACTACCGGAGCGACCTGAAGGCGGACCTGGTGTTCCGGTCCGAAGGAATCTGGTGATTCGAGGTAGTTCCAATATTGGAGCGAGACCTTCAAAGGCGTCTTTCCGACAATAAGGGTGTTGGAAATACCGATGCCGAGGGGAAAGGTCAACTTGTTGTCGCTGGGGGCCTTGTGGTTGTAGGACCAAGTCGGTTGGGCTTGGAGTTGCCATGCGTTCTTGAGATTGATGGTGTAAAAATACTGCCCGCCGGTAATACTCGTCGAAGGTTGATTATCCCCGGCGACGTCCCACTGGTGGCTGACAAGCGCACCGAGGAACCCCCATTTAAACTTCCAGCCCACCAACGCTTCAGGCCCGAGAAGCCATTGGTCGAGACCGAGGGCATCGTTGGTGGCCGTCGGCAGGGTTCCCACCATACCCCCAATCAGTTGCAGACCGCTCGGAAAGCCCTTGCCGATGGCCGCGTCAAAGCCGATGTCGCCGAGATTCACTCCCTTGCTCTCAAAGCCGCCATTGACAAACACCGGCTGATCGATCACAAGGGGGATCAGCGGTCGCAGAAAAAAGTTCACTCCCTTCGCGATGGGATAAGGGAGGCTGGGCTGAAAGCTGAGCTTCCAGCCATCCTGGTGGTCCGCATCGGGTAGATCGCCATCGAAATTGGTGTAGTCGAGCAGGAACGCCAGGGAGCCAAGGGCGGTGTTGGGGTTGGCTAGTTCCTCGGCCACTTCTGCTGCTGACGGCTGGGTTTTTGAGTCTTCATCTTGTGCCCAAACAGGGTTATTGGATACAAGCACTAACACCAGTGTAGCGATCAGGCCGACAGGTCGAAATCGAGATCTGATATTCCTCATGTAATTCTCCAATACTCAGGTCGCGTAGATTCCCATCGGGAACGAGCCCTTGGTCCTCTGCTTGCCTGATAGATGTTTTTAAAACTGTGCATTGGTTCGAAGTCCCAATACCCCTAGATTATCCACATTTTTGAGGCCGCTTTGAATCCATTGCCAATCGCCTGAAACAGTCCGCCAAGGGGTGAGTGCTCTATTGTAAAACGTTTCCACTCCAAACTCGTTTCCGATCAGGTTCGTGAACGGGGCATTCAAATCATCCGACCGCTTGAGCCAATACACGCCGACCCCCATCCGGTCATAGGGTCGACCATCAAAGATGCCCCGCCCGCCGAGGCTGCCGCTCAGGTAGGTACGATAAAGGTTGCGGTCTTTCGGGGCGATCGCGCCTCGAAAAAAACACCCCGACGCCCCGCTCCTGGAAGTCATAATCAGCGGTTCGCGCGGACTTTCCGGGGGGCGTCACGTGAGACGGGACAGATTTTCAGAGGCATTGTTCGAAATTGACATGGAACAGATGGTTGCTGCTTTTTCTAGAAATAGGCTGGCCCGTCACAATGTCCAAGATGAGTCGTGGGTTATCAATGGCAACCGGATCTTTGTTCGTCCAGATAAACACCGGGCGAAGGGTCTCCCCCCCACCCCCAGATCCTTGCCCATCTTCCCGCTGATCTCCATTTTGGCTCCGGTCCCCCATTTATTGAAAAATCCGTTCGTCCCGCCATAATCATCCGGTTGGGCATCCGAATCGAACACGGCCGGTTCGAAGGTGATATGGTCCGTGATGGGAATACTCAGTAAGGCCCCATAGGTTGAGAAACTGGCTGCGCGGGTCATTGGCGAACCAATTTTTGTCGAGGAAGTTGCCCGCATTGAGGCGACCGATGATCACAACGATGTCCGCGGGTAACGCCTGCATCCAGTAATACTCCATGAGAACGGTATTGTTATCGGCACCCGTGGGATAGATTCCCAAAAAGTTGGGTGGCGAGATATTACCGGACTTTCCGAGGATCGATTTGCCAAAACTGGTCTGGGCCGTCGCCACAAAAAGACCTCCCGACCATAATCCACGTTTCCCCGTCTCAAACGTCATGCCGTAATCCAATAGGTCACTGGAACGAGTACCAGGCCCGTTGTTAGGCCCCCCGCTAGCCAGGCCTTGCACGACGTGAGTCAATTCAAAATCCAAGGTGATTCCCATCTCATAGAGATTCTGCCGACCGAGCCTATCCCCGAAGGCCGTAGTGCGGGACCAGATGTCACCAGTATAAAATCCGAGATCGGTGCCGTTTTTGGGGCAGCTGGCTCCTGGCCGAAGGCCAGGTGTCCACAGTGCAATCCCAGGACAGGACACACACCTACAATGTTTGGCATGTTTCTCCTTTTTGGGAAAAACCCATGCTTATGAGCAGGATAATGTATTGCCTTATTCATTTTGGTTGGTCTTACGTTTGCGAGATCGACCGCGTTTCGTAACCCGTGATTTTTTTGCATAATTCCCTCTTTTTATGATCGCGACAACGTTCTTCTTCGGATCTGCTACCCGATCAAGGTGTTCTAGGGAGTTGTCATAAGCTTACTAAAACGTCCTTCCTCCACCTCACGCCATTCACCCAAATGCACATCCCCCTCAATGGGGCCTGATACCTTGAGGTGTCAGAAGATTTGGGTCCCAATCATGATGCGATGATTGTCCTTATCCGAATCATCCTTGTCCTCCCGCCGTCCGTAGGCATATTCGATCCCGAAGGTTAAATAGGGGAGGACTGACCACATCACGTTCCCATAGCCGCCGGTTGAGTTGCTGAAGGCACTTCCTGGTTGCCCGCTGAAGGTCTTGGCGCGCGCATGGCCGAGGGCAAAACTTGATCGGAATTTTTCTGACCAATACCGTTGATAAGCCACAAACCCACCATAATTCTTGCGCAACTTCAAGTCGCCATCGGCCGGATTGACGAATCCGCCGGCAGTGGGAACGATCCCGAGGAGGTAGCGCCCCAGGCCCTCCCCGTACGATCCGGATAGAATCACGCGATCTTTTTCGACCGTATTGAGATGGAGTCCGGTGGAGACCCCCCACGCATTCGCTTGACTGTTGCTATTGCCTCCATCATCAGTGTCAACTTTGACCCGTCGATAGAGACCTCCAATCCGGATATGGCCGACATCCGGGTCGGTCAATTCCCCGGCAAGCACCACATCAGGTACATCGGAGTGGCTGAATGACCCCTGATCGTTAAACACATCGTCGCTGTTGGGGGCTTCGATGGCCACATGCATTTTCATGTGTGTCACAAGAGGCTGCGTCCAGCGCAGCAAGGGTTGGCGTTGAAAAATCGCCCCGCTCACAGTCGGTTCGGTAAGGCCTTCGGGTAAGATTTGTAAATCCATGAACGTGCTCCACGTCTGGCCTGCTGTGAGTGTTCCCCATGGGCTTTCCCAGAGGCCATAGGCATGTCGAACATTCAGATCGGGAGAATCGTCATTGTTGCCATTGAGATCAAGTTCCAGATAGCCACGCACACTTCCGTTTCGGACAGGAGATCGTGCATCCAAGAGAAACCGGCTCATGGACGCATTTATCGAAAAATTGCCGCTTTTGTCATTACGCCGGACTCCCAGAAAGGCCGGCAAAAAAGCAGCTCCTTCCGCTTCGGCATCGGCATCATAATAGGCGACGGTTTTGATGAACCCTCCGATGCGGAGAGAAATGGTGCCTGGTCCGGGAATTTTAAAGGACCCCGAAAAATCGCCCTTCTTTACCGCCGCAGTATTCAGATCACCAACGGAATCTCTGACCTCTTCAATCGTCGATACACCGATCTTGTCAGAATCTTTTGAGACATTTGCTGCCGTCGCGGGAGCAGAATCCGATGAGACGGGAGGGGGGGCTGCAGAAAGTGGGCGACCAGACTCGGTCTCTAGGCGGTCTACTCGTGTTTTGAGTTGCTGGATTTGCTGTAATTGCAATTCATTGGCACGTTGTTGCTTCCTTAATAATTCCCCTTGCCTGAGAATCAGTTCTTGTTGGCCGTCGAGCTGTTTTCGCAAGGCATTCACGTCATCTCCTTTGGCCCAGACCATCTGGGGGGCGGCCAAACCGAAGGATAGAACCGTGACACATACACGGAGCAGCCATTCCCCATCGGTGGTTATGTGGAGGTGCATCGCTCTTCGGATAAGCCTCCGAAATTATTGGTCAGGAATTGCGATGATGAAGTTTACCGGGTGCTGAATCTACATAAATTGGATATCAACATTCAATCCAATGTTGAATAATTATAAGGGCACCACCTTATCTGTTGAATCGTTGTTGATAGACTGCGGGCTCAACTCAAGGAGGAGGTGCCAAGATGGGACAGCCGTATTCACAGCTGACGCAGGAAGAACGATATGGATT
>Ga0224496_10001676_pt1 | contig 13570 bp, 21 predicted proteins | sample SF_Jul11_sed_USG_2_FD_168127 | JGI IMG/M metagenome (GOLD analysis project Ga0224496, IMG submission 168127) | Sediment microbial communities from San Francisco Bay, California, United States - SF_Jul11_sed_USGS_8_1 | ecosystem: Environmental > Aquatic > Marine > Sediment | place: USA... | reverse complement strand
CGTTCTTTGTAATAGTGTTCCAGCATGGTCGCGCCTCCTTGTCTCCCTCGTGAGTGAGGGTACACGCAGTCTATCAGGCGCGTGGTTATGTGCAGGAAGACACGGTGGACTTACACGTCTCATGCAGGAACAGCCGCGTCAGTCTGCAGGAACTCTACATAATTCCCGACGCCACATAACATAACCATCCCTCCTGCGAGGTGACGCCGAGTCAAGAAGATCGGGTCTTGACGAAGCGGCTGCACGACGCCGGGGAGCTCTTGGGGATCACCCTCTTGGATCATCTCATCCTCGGTGCTGAGCGCCACTTCAGCTTTGCCGATGAGGGCTGGCCATGCTAGCCCCGGAGTAAGCGCAAGACCCAGAGCACCGCCGAGGCCGTGAGCGCAATGCCAATTACGGCGGCTCCCCAGCCGATGATGTCCGCCGAGAGTGCGTTGCCCAATTGATGGAGATCCGATGCGACGGTCGCCCACACCATGATGCTCTGCTCCTTGTTCTCTTTTGTGTTCGTCCTCTGTCATCGTGTTCATGCTCAGCTTCTTCTCGTGCTTCTTCTGTGTTCACAGAGCAGCTCCTGCCACGCGTTGCAGGAGCCACTCGGCCGACGCCTTAGCGGACCAGCGATTTGACCCGCTTATAGGCGTAGATCGTGAGAGCCACGCCGATGAACACGACGCCCCAGGCCACGATATCGGCCTTCACGTTGGAGATCGTCGTGGTGCTGGCCGTATCCACCGGGAACCCCTGCGCCAGCGCGGTTTGAGCGCCAACCAGGGTCCCGAGCACGGCCACCGAGAGACCTTGCCATGACTTCCTCATACCCCTCACCTCCTTTCCGGGCTATAAGTCCGGACGCAGCATCAATCGGACTATGATGCCGACCGTGAAGCCCCCGAGATAATAGGCCGCCGCCCAAAAGACGGCGGCATCAATCGCGGCTTGATCCATCACAGGCTCGTTCCTCGTTATCGACCCAGATACATTTCACGTTCGCCTTCTCCTCGTTGTGGCTAGAGCCGCCCGGAGAGCACCCCGGACAAGAAACAGGCGAGAAAGACCATCAGCCATGTGAGTTGCTGCTCCAGCGTCAGATCGGTGAAGACCATCGGATCACGACGCAATCATTACTTGCTTGGGTGCCCGTGGGAGGCAGCTGCTGCTCCGATTGGCTGATAGCCCGTGACATCGATGAATCGTTGGCCCTTGAACTCTCGGAGATTGACGGTGATCTGGGCCACTTTCATCTTGTTGGCTTCCATTTGCTTATAGAGGGCCTCGTGGTCCTCGGAGATATTGGCTTCCAAGGTGGTCGTGTCTTCTTCGAAATAAAGCACGGCATTCCGAAAGGTCCGGGTGCCGTCCTGACTCGGTCTGGCCTTGACGCCCATCACCACGCACGTTGCGACGAATTTCGACATATCATTCCTCCTGGTTAGTAAATGTGAATTGTTAGTTGGACCATGGAAACCAGCCCTGCTTGGTGCAGGACCACAGATAGACCCACACGGTGCCGCACTCCTGACAGCGGCCACGCAATCGTGGGCCACACATGAACAGCGTCAGCACCCCGCTCTGGCACCGACGGCAGAGCACCCGTCGTTCGCCGTCTACCCCGGACGGCTTCGTGTGAGTTGTTCGAACGCCGACTCGTGTACGCACTGGATTTGGTGGATGTGTCGCCATCAGACTCCTCCTGTGTGCATGATGTCGGTCTGAGAGGGATGGGTGGTCGGCTCCAGTCGCATGCGACACCGCACCCCCTCCAGCTGACGGAGATGGTCCACCCGCGCATGGACCGCCTGCATGACCTGCGCAGCGAGTCCCTCCGTCGCCGCCAGTTGATAGAGCCCGATGCGGAGCACATCCGAGTAGGTCACATCCCGCTTCGCCGCGAGCGTCATGAGGAGGGCCCGTTCTTCATTGAGCAGTTTCACCGTCTGTCCCGAGACGTGTTTCATGACCACCTCGCTCTGTGGATCCGTGTCATGGGTGTCTTCCTCATCACCGGATTAGCTCATTCCGCTGCCATAGGCCGCCGAGAATCCGTCCCGTGGATTCCACCACTGCAACCGGCGTTTCGTGTTCTCGAGTGTCTTTCCACCTTGAAGGAGCGCCAGGTGTTTGCTCCGCCAGCGATCCACGCCGTCGACGATCGTTCGGACCAGCCACCGTTCCCCGGCTTCGGGATGGGCACAGAGCAGTCCGAGCGTAGGCGCCAAGCTCCTCTCGGCCCAGCGTTTGACCTGCTCGATGGTCTTCACCGCCTGCGTAATCGCGAGTTTGGCCCGGGCCATCCCCTCAGTGAGGACTTTCCACCAGTCTAAGATTGGCGCGTAGTAGCGATCTTTGGGATCGTCCGCTCGCGTGCAGTCGCGAAAATCCACGGCGGTGCGGAAGACCCCGACGATATATTTCTGAAACGACTCTTGAGCGAGTGTGGACAAGGCCAAGCCCACAGCCTGGGCCCGTTCACGTTTCCATTCCATCTCCCAGCGCATCCAGGGTCCGTCAACCGGCTTGTCTTTGCCTCGTTGTTCCGCGGCCTTGTCGTAGATCCGGAGATAGCTCTCCGATTGGCGCGACCCGAGGGCGAGCGTCTTCCCACGATCGGCCCCAGTGGGCATATCCAGCCCGCCGATGATCCGGCACTGCCGGAAGTGCGAAACACAGTGGCCTTTGGCGACCGCGTCGTACACGCCGTCGACATCAATCACGCCGACGCGATCATCGAGCGCGACATCGATCCGGCCGAAGTGCCCGTGCTGATCCAGGACCCACTCGGCGAGTTTATGAAACTTCTCGAAGGGCCAATGGCTGATCAGTTCTTGGGAGAGATCGACATGGACTTCGCGAGGCGCACGTTTGGCTCCTGTCGCAATCCGGCCATAGCCACTGTCGTTGCCTCGGCAGATCCAGACCTCGCGGTAGCCTTCATAGCCCTTCTCATCTCGGATCCAGTCCCCCTCACCGAGCACTCTCTTGACGGTTTCGACAGTAGAGGAAGGAACCGTGAAGCGAAGCCATCCGATCGACATTGACCAGTTGCTCATACAGACCTCCGTGAACGTGGTTGGAATTTGCGCCCCCGTTTGACTAGTCGGGGGCTCGGCTGCCCGTCGCGCCGTCGGCTGGCGCCGCCGGGCGCGCGGGGACCTTCCCCATTCTTCGGTCCAGCTTCGATGTAGGTCTCGCCGTTTCGCCGCATGGCCTCCTTGACCTGTTCCATGTCGAACCGGACGAAGCGAACGATGCGTTGCACGGGGATTTCACCACGGAGATAGGCCCGGCGTACGGTCTTGACGCTCACTTTGAGGGCCTTGGCCAGTTCATGAATGGTCAGCCACGGTGCGTTCATGCGTTTCCTCGTGTAGCGGCGGCTCAACATGAGCCCGACCCTACCGATGCTGACGCATTTCACGAAAGTGCCCGCGATGGGACACGAGAGGTCAGTAGAGGACAGGTAAGGGACTCTAGTGCTGAGCGGCAATGGTGATGGGTTACACGGTCACTTCCGGCTCCTTCGTCTCAAGTGATTCGTGAGACGAAGTGTCTTGAATCACAAACCTCGTGCCAGCTGCAATGATTCGCTGATCGTGAATTGTAGGTATTTCCGAGTCAGACCGCACGAACGAGGACGAGTTAGAAGGAAACGACACGAACGAACAGGACGTTTCGAAGTTGCGGCCAAGAATAATTTGGCCCTAGGCCGAATGGACATAATGGGTGCATGGTGGATCTCGCGGAGGCCGTGTTGCTGGGTGCCTCTCGATCGGGTTGAGACGTGGTTAAAGTATGGTGATTTCTCACGGGAAAACAGCTAAGCTTCGCGACCAATTACCTGTGTAATCCTAGCCTCTTCGAGTTTTTCCTGAAGCGACCAAAGGTGCCTGGGTATGCCAACCCCGGAAGACAAAGCGCGCGAGCATATCGATCAGGCGCTGGAGCAGGCTGGCTGGAAAGTTCAGGACTACAAGCGCGCCAATCTTCATGCCGGTCGGGGAGTCGTCCTCAGAACTTTCCCTCTCGTGAGCGGTCACGGCTTTGCCGATTATCTCCTGTACATAGATGGAAAAGCCGCCGGAGTTATTGAGGCGAAGAAGGAAGGGTTCCCGTTAGTTGGCGTGGAAGTCCAGGCCGAGAAGTACAGCAAGGGCCTGCCTGCTGACTTACCTGCCCATATCCGGCCCTTGCCGTTTTTGTATCAGAGCACCGGCGTAGAAACGCGATTCACGAATGGCCTCGATCCCCAGCCTCGCAGCCGCCCTGTGTTCAGCTTCCATCGACCTGAGACGCTTGCGGCTATGATCCCGCAGCGTAGCGATGCTCCGAGAGATCTGCAGGGCGCATCCCTGGCAGCCGAAGCCGTAGCACCGACGCTCCGTGGCCGTTTGCGAACGCTGCCGCCACTCAGCACCACCGGCCTCTGGCCAGCGCAAGTCACTGCCATCAACAATCTCGAAAAGTCCCTGGCGCAAGATCGTCCGCGTTCCCTCATCCAAATGGCCACCGGTAGCGGCAAAACCTTCACCGCCATCAACTTCATCTATCGGCTAATCAAGTTCGCAGGTGCGCGCCGCGTGCTCTTTCTCGTCGATCGGGGTAACCTCGGCGATCAGACATTGAAAGAGTTTCAGCAGTACGTCTCGCCTTACAACAACTTCAAGTTCACCGAAGAGTTCATCGTCCAGCGGCTGGCGGGCAACACGCTCGATACCACCGCGCGGGTCTGCATCAGCACCATTCAGCGCATGTACTCCATGCTCAAGGGGCGAGAGCTATCGGACGAGGACGAAGAAGCCTCCGTCTCCGGCCTCGAACGGCTCTTCAAACAACCGGAGCCCATCGACTACAACCCGGCTATCCCGATCGAAACCTTCGACATCATCGTCACCGACGAATGCCACCGGTCTATCTACAACCTCTGGGCGCAGGTGCTGGAATACTTCGATGCCCATCTCATCGGTCTCACCGCCACGCCCAACAAGCAGACCTTCGGCTTCTTCAATCAGAACCTCGTCATGGAATACAACCACGAGCAGGCCGTGGCCGACGGCGTCAACGTCAACTACGACGTGTACCGCATCCGCACCGCCATCACGCAGGCGGGCTCGACGGTTGATGCCGGATATAGCGTGCAGGTGATGAATCGGGAAACGCGCGCAAAACGTTGGGAGAGACTTGACGACGAATTTGCCTACGACCCCGACCAGCTCGACCGCGACGTGGTCGCCCCGGACCAGATCCGCACCATCGTTAAAGCCTTCAAAGACAAGCTCTTCACTGAGATCTTTCCCGGCCGCACCGAGGTGCCCAAGACCCTCATCTTCGCCAAGGACGACGCCCACGCGGAGAACATCGTCGAAATCCTCCGCGAGGAATTCGGCAAGGGGAACGACTTCGCCCAGAAGATCACCTATCGCACCACCGGGGTAGATCCCAAAACCCTGATCAAGAGCTTTCGCAACAGCTACCATCCCCGCATCGCCGTCACCGTGGATATGATCGCCACCGGCACCGACATCAAGCCCGTCGAGATCGTCGTCTTCATGCGCGCAGTCAAATCCCGCACCTTCTTCGAACAGATGAAGGGCCGAGGGGTCCGCGTCATCAAGCCGGATGATCTCAAGGCCGTCACGCCCGACGCCACAAGCAAAGACCACTTCGTCATCGTCGATACCGTCGGCATCTGCGAGCAAGACAAGACCGACGCGCGACCGATGGAGAAAAAACCCAGCGTCGCGTTTGAGAAGTTGCTCCAAGCCGTGGCCCTGGGGAACACGGAAGAGGACGTACTCACCAGCATCGCCGTCCGGCTGGCCCGCATGGAGCACCGGATCACGAAGGCCGATGAACAGGCCATCAGCAAAGCCAGCGGCGGCCTCTCGCTTAAAGACCTCAGTCGGGGTCTTGTAGAAGCGGTCAATCCCGATCGGCAGGAAGAGCGAGCCACGCAGCAGTTCGGCACAAGCAAACCGACTGAGCAGCAGATTCAGCAGGTCGCCACCGCATTGATTCAACAGGCAGCCAAGCCGTTTCACGATCCGAAATTCCGCGAACTCCTGATCGAGATCAAAAAGAAGAACGAACTCACCATCGACCATGTGAGTCAGGACCAAATCATCGAAGTAGGCTTCAGCGCCGACGCCTTGGCCCGTGCCCGAACCATCGTACAATCGTTCGAACAGTTCATCACACAGCACAAAGACGAGATCACCGCCCTGCAAGTCCTCTACAGCAAGCCCTACAAACAGCGGCTCAAGTTCGAGGACATCAAGGATCTGGCCAATGCCATCGAAAGGCCACCCTACCTCTGGAACGAATCTCAACTCTGGCAGGCCTATGCCGCGCTGGAGAAGTCGAAGATCAAAGGTGCCAGCGGCAAGCGCATCCTCACCGATCTGGTTTCTCTCGTCCGCTTCGCCACGCATCAGGACAACGAGTTGGTGCCATTTCCAGAGAAGGTCAACGCCAACTTCGAGAAATGGCTAGGGGGGCAGGAAAAAAGAAGGAAGTTCACCGACGAGCAGCGGCACTGGCTTGAGATGATCCGTGACCACGTCGCAGCGAATCTTGTCGTTGAACCGGACGATTTCGAGTATGCGCCCTTTGCTCAAGAGGGTGGCTTGGGGAAGGTACATCAGTTGTTTCCAGAGGGTCTTCAGAACATAATAGAAGCCTTGAATATGGCCTTGGTGGCCTAATATGGAGGACACGATGTCGACGGCTGAGCGAATCTTCAAAGAAGCGCAGAAACTCCCGGACACACTCGCGCAGGAAGTGCTGGATTTCATCGAGTACATTGAGATCAAGCATGGTCTGAGAGACCGGCTTACTGAAGAGTTGAAGCAGGCGCAGGAACCGGCCATGCGCCATGTGTGGGACAACCAGGACGACGAGGTCTGGAATGGCGTGTAAGCCCGGCGACCTGGTCTTGATTCCGTTTCCCTACTCCGATCTCCAGTCTGCCAAGAAACGGCCTGTCATGGTCTTGACCCCTCCGGATCGACATGCCGACTTCATCGGGTTGGCCATCACCTCGGTCGAACAGCAGAATGCCGCCCTCCAAATCGGGCCGACGCACTTGGTGCAAGGGGCACTTCCCAAACCCTGTTGGATCAGATTCGACAAAGTCTTTACCCTTTCTGAAAGCAGTATTGTCAAAACCTTCGGCACATTGTCGCCACAAACCGTACAAGCCGTGTTGCAAGGGCTGTGTTCTGTCGTCGGTTATACCCGCAAATGATCCGCGACCATGTCGCAGCCAACCTTGTGGTTGAGCCGGACGACTTCGAGTACGCGCCCTTTGCGCAAAAAGGCGGGCTAGGAAAAGTGCATCAGCTCTTTGGTAATGAGTTGAACAGGATCATAGAAGAATTGAATGGGGCGTTGGCAGCGTGACAGCCAAGAAGCTTCTGACCATTGATGAGTCCTCTCTTCCAGAAGGCTGGAAAGGATCGACGCTCGCGGACGTTGCTGGTTACATCCAGCGCGGCAAAGGACCTAAATATATTGAGTGTAGTGATCTGCCTGTTATCAATCAGAAGTGCATTCGCTGGTTTGGAATTCAGAAGGAACACCTCAAATATGTCGACCCCGAGCAATGGAATTCATGGGGAGAAGAGCGATACGTTCGCGTAGGCGACGTGCTCTGGAATAGCACCGGGGCTGGAACCATTGGACGTGCAGCACTCGTAAAGAATTTAGTGCCAGGCGAAAAGTATGTCGTGGATAGCCACGTTACCATCATTCGCCCCAAAAGCATTGATCCACAGTACGTCCACTACTGGATCATGAGCCCTGCCGTTCAGGGAAGCATTGAGTCGATGCAATCTGGTTCTACCAATCAGGTTGAATTGAGCAAGTCAGCGGTGGAGGCGTTGCCGATTCCCGTCGCTCCACCGGAGCAACAGAAGAGCATCGTCGCGGAGATCGAAAAGCAATTCTCCCGTCTCGACGAAGCCGTCGCCAATCTCAAGCGCGTCAAAGCCAATCTCAAACGCTATAAAGCTTCCGTCCTCAAGGCCGCTGTCGAAGGGAAGTTGACCGAAGACTGGCGCAAGCAGCATCCCAACATCGAACCAGCTGCCAGCTTAATTAGTCGGACGCCCGCACCTCCTCGCCCAAACCGCTGGAATAGTCGAAGTAAGGATGTAATCCTCGGGCACTCATCTCTAGCAGTGGGGAATCCAGGATTGGAACTGCCCTCAGGGTGGACATGGGCACCACTAGTAGATATTGCTCGCATGGAAAGTGGCCATACGCCAAGTCGTGAACATCCAGAGTGGTGGGAAGGAGAAGTTTCCTGGATTGGAATCGCCGACGCGCGCGAGCACGATGGGCGTGTAATCATGAAGACCCTCCAGCACACCAATAAGGATGGTCTTGCCAACTCTGCAGCCCGGTTGCTCCCGTCTGGGACGGTCTGTGTGAGCCGAACTGCATCGCTTGGCTACGTCGTAGTCCTGGGGCGGCCAATGGCAACCAGCCAAGATTTCGTGAACTGGATTCCAACTGGCGCAGTGACTTCAGAATGGCTTCGAGTTGTATTTTCTGCCGATCGTGAAGCCTTAAGAAGATTTGGAAAAGGATCGGTGCATAAAACCATTTATTTTCCAGAATGGTTATCGATCCATATCGGTGTGCCGCCGATTCTTGAGCAGGTGCAGATCGTCGCCGAAGTCGATCGCCGCCTATCTGTCATCGAAGAACTCGAAGCCACCGTCGAAGCCAACCATACCCGTGCTGAACGGCTGCGGCAGGCAATCCTGAGCCAGGCTTTTACAGGGAAGCTGGTTTTCGATGCATTGCGGGAGCGGCCGGCATGAGGCTTCCGAATACAGAACGGGCCGTTGTCGATGTGCGCAAGCTCCGCGAGTACTGTCTCAATGCCGAACATCCTCGTGGTCAGCACAAGGCCCGTGTCTTTAAGAGCGCGTTAGGGTGGACGACTGAGCAGGCAGAAGACGTACGGAGCAGGCTCTTGGAGGCAGTCCTGAGGGAAGATGCCAGTTTTCTCGATGCAGATGACTATGGACAACGGTATGCGCTAGACTTTCCCGTACAGGGTACTGGTGGGGTGGCGACCGTGCGGAGCTTGTGGATCATCCGTTATGACGAGGATTTCCCACGATTCGCCTCGTGTTATGTTCTTTAGCAGGGAGCATACATCATGAATCAAGAGATTCGCGTACTCGATGTGGTGGCGCTGACCGAAGATGTCCCTGATCGCGGCTTGCTGCGCGGACAAGTGGGAACTGTGGTGGAATCGCTTGGTCCGGGTGTGTTTGAGGTGGAATTTGCCGATAATGACGGCAGAACCTATGCCATGCTTCCCCTGAAATCCAACCAACTGCTGGTGCTGCACTATCAGCCTGCGTGACGAGAATCATGGGCACGAAGACCGGGCGCATCTATCATGAGCTGAGAGGTTCGCGTACTCGATGTGATGGCGCTGACTGAGGATGTTCCCGATCGGAGCCTGCTGTGCGTGTAGCCTATTGCAGAAAGGCGGAGAGGAACGATGCGAAAAGCCTACAAGCAAAAGCGGCGCTCTTGTGCATTGTGTAAGCCGCACAAAGCCGGCTGGGCCAAGCGATGGAAACCCAAAGAGGCCGAACGTCGCTGTAGCATGTTCGACGAATCCCGACTGGTTAAAGACGGTACACTGTGATTCCCCTGAAACTAGGGTCTTGCTGGTTTCTCTTCCTGGTCAAGATCTTCAACTTCTATTCTCTACTCTGAATTAGGCGTTGCTTTATGGGTTCTTCAGCCATCGTTCAAAAGCTTTGGAACTACTGCAACGTCCTTCGTGACGACGGAATGAGCTATGGTGACTACGTTGAGCAGTTGACGTATTTACTGTTTCTCAAAATGGCCGATGAACGCACGAAGCCGCCGTACCTGCCTGCCTCCGGCGCAGGCAAGCCAACCACTGTTATTCCCGACAAGTACAGTTGGCCAAGTTTGCTCAAGAGGGACGGCGACGATCTGTTCGATCACTATCGCCATCTTCTAGAAGAGCTCGGCAAAGGGAAGGGTATGCTCGGGCTGATCTTTACAAAGGCCCAGAATAAGTTTCAGGACCCAGTGAAGCTGCGGCGGCTGATTGTGGATCTTATCGATAAAGAAGATTGGTCCACGATGAGCGCTGATGTGAAAGGGGATGCCTACGAGGGCTTACTGGAAAAGAACGCGCAGGACACCAAGTCCGGCGCAGGCCAGTACTTCACTCCCAGGCCGCTGATTGTCGCGATGGTGGAGGCCATTGCCCCGAAGTCCAGCGAGACGATCTGCGATCCGGCCTGTGGAACCGGCGGATTCTTCTTGGCTGCACACGACTACATCGTGAAGCACTATCCCAACCTGACCAAGGACGAAAAGCGGCAGCTTAAGGAAGGCACATTCAAGGGATGGGAATTAGTCCAAAGCACGGCCAGGCTCTGCGCGATGAACATGATGCTCCACGGGATCGGGAGCGACAAAGATCTCCCTATCGTCGTATCCGACTCCTTGGCCGCTGATCCTGGGGATCGGTTCGACATCGTGATGACCAATCCGCCATTTGGGAAGAAGAGCAGCACAACTATCGTCGGCGAAGAAGGCCAAGTCTCCAAGGAACGGGATATCGTCGAGCGTGACGACTTCTGGGCGACGACTTCCAATAAGCAGCTCAACTTCGTCCAGCACGTCAAAACGTTGCTGAAGCAAAATGGCCGCGCCGCGGTCGTGGTGCCGGACAACGTCCTCTTTGAAGGTGGGGCGGGTGAAACCGTTCGGCGCAAACTCCTGCACGAGTGCGCTGTGCATACGCTCCTGCGTCTGCCGACCGGCCTCTTCTATGCGCAGGGCGTAAAAGCCAACGTGCTCTTCTTCGACAAGAAGCCCGCGAGCGAGACCCCCCTGGACCAAGAAGCTCTGGATTTATGACCTCCGCACCAATAAACACTTTACACTCAAGACCGATCCGCTCAAGCGCGAAGATCTCGACGAGTTCGTGAACTGCTATAACCCCACGAATCGGCACACCCGCAAAGCGACCTGGTCCAACAAGAAACCAGATGGCCGATGGCGTGCCTATGACTATGACGAGTTGGTTGCCCGCGACAAAGCCAGTTTGGATATCTTCTGGCTCAAAGACGACTCCCTCGAAGACTCCGCCAACCTTCCCAACCCCGACATCATCGCCCAAGAAATCGTCGACGACCTCGAAGCGGTACTCGAACAATTCCGGCTGATCGCGAATGATCTCGGTAGCGAGACATCGGGCCGAACAACTTCATGAATATTCGACAAAGGTATTTGAAGCATTACTATTGAGCGAGGTTACATCATGGATGTCTCGCAGATTGGCAAACTGAAGCGGGTTCCCCTACGAGAGGTCTGGAAGCACGAGGCTTACGACTTCACCCAATGGCTGCAAGACAACATCGATGTCCTCAACGATGCTCTCGACCTGAATCTCGTGAATGTTGACCGTGAACAGACAGCTGGCTCCTTCAGCATTGATCTCGTTGCAGAAGACGAGGGTGGCGGGACGGTCATCATTGAAAATCAGTTGGAGAAGAGTAATCACGACCACTTGGGCAAACTTATTACATACCTGACCGGGATGGGTGCAAAGGCGGCTATTTGGATTATTTCGGACCCACGACCGGAGCACGTTGCTGCCGTGGCATGGCTCAACGAATCAAGCAGTGCAGCTTTCTATATGGTGAAGGTTGAGGCGGTTCGGATTAGCGAGTCTCCAGCGGCGCCACTGTTTACGCTCATTGTTGGGCCGTCTGCGGAGACGGAGCAAGTTGGGCAAACCAAAAAGGAAATTGCTGAGCGTTGCGGCATCCGAAAGAGATGGTGGACACAGTTAGTCGAGCGCTCGGCACAAGTGTCGAAGCTGCACGCTCATATTACTCCTGGCGAATATTCCTGGATCGGGACTAGTTCAGGTATTCGTGGGTTGAATCTTAATTATGTTGTGAACCAAGATGAGTCCTCAGCCGAACGTTATATTGACCGAGGGAAGGATGCAGTTGACGAGAATAAATCTATCTTTGATCAGCTGCATGCGAGCAAAGACGCCGTTGAGAAAGCCTTTGGTGGTCCATTGCGTTGGGAGAGGCTGGAAGGCAAGCGAGCGTGTCGAATTCGATTCACCCAAGCTAACGGCGGCTATCGTTCCCCTGAAGAAAACTGGCCACAACTCCAGGATGGAATCATTTCTGCGATGTGCCGACTAGAGCAGGCCTTACGGCCTTATCTGAAACAACTCAAACTGAGCACATGATTCCTGCAGACCTTGTGACAAATACTGGCGGTCATTGCTTGACCTTGCACTTTAAAGCAGCAACTGTCCCCTGAAGGTATCAAAACGTATCAGGATTCACTTTCCGTTGGTGACATTGATCATGTCATTGTTCACGCTTCTTCTGGTTCTGAACGTCGATCGCGCAGAAAGAACCTACGAATGCGAGGGCTAGCATCAATATCGGATGCATTCAGTCAGGAGTATTACTTGTATGTATGACATGGATCGGATTGTCGGTTGCAGCACCCGTATGGAGGAGGTCCGCGACCTCATCCAGCGAGTGGCTGATAGCCCCTGTAACCTGCTCATTACTGGGGAACGAGGGACAGGCAAAGAGCTGGTGGCGAAGGTCATACACTACATTAGTGGGCCGAGGACCGCATCGTTTGTTCCAGTAGTCTGCTCCGCCATTTCACAAGCGGCCTGGGAAAGCGAGATTTTCGAAGAGGCGGATAACGGCACGCTTTTTTTCGACGAGATTGGCCAGCTGTCACTGCTTCTGCAAACCAAACTGGCCAAGACACTTGAACACAAGAAATTCCATCTGGCGGAACCGGCAAAATCTATCACGATGGATGTGCGGGTCATAGCGGCGACGGCGTTGAATCTGGAACACGAAGTCAAGGCGAAGCGATTCCGCGACGACTTATACTACCACCTGAAGGTGGTTGAAGTTGACCTGCCAGTTTTACGTGATCGGCCGGAAGATATCCTTCTGTTGGCAGAATCGTTTCTGACTCGCTATTCGCAAGAGTATTCGAAGCCGGTCCGTGGGATCGGCGAACCAGCCCGCGTGTTGCTCATGCATTATTCTTGGCCTGGCAATGTGCGGGAGCTTGAGAATGTCATCGAACGAGCGGTCACATTGAGCCACACAAAAGAAATTGTGCCTGGTGATTTGCCAGCCTCAATTCAGCAGGCAGGGGGCACCGGGTTGATTCTTTCCAAGGGAATTGAGCGGGCAAAGACGCTTAAGCAAGTCGAATGGGACTATATTCGTCTGATTCTTGAGAAGAGCGGCGGTAATAAATATCAGGCAGCGGAAATACTAGGGATCGATCGCAAAACCCTGTATCAGAAAATAGCCGAGATGGAGAAAGACGGAGTCGGTGAATGAAGACAGAAAAAGGGGTCGGAGTCGAATGGCACTTACTTAAGCTTTGCGGGATGGCCATATTTACGGGCGTCCTCTCTGGCGATCGCGCGTGGTTTGGTGAGTAGCGAGTACGGTTTTGGTCGTCGCTTGATGGCCCTGGGTTCGATGCG
>Ga0224496_10001675_pt1 | contig 13574 bp, 14 predicted proteins | sample SF_Jul11_sed_USG_2_FD_168127 | JGI IMG/M metagenome (GOLD analysis project Ga0224496, IMG submission 168127) | Sediment microbial communities from San Francisco Bay, California, United States - SF_Jul11_sed_USGS_8_1 | ecosystem: Environmental > Aquatic > Marine > Sediment | place: USA... | reverse complement strand
GATCAATCCAGCAACGGCCAAATTACTTATGAATGAGGCCCACTCAACCATACAGCATGAGAGAGCGTGCGACGATGAGTCGGCTACATATGCGCTCCAACGAGCTCTTGCACGGCGTGTCGCCACGAGCGGGTCTTTCCTTGATGACCGGGCACATCCCACGATCGGCATTCTCCTGGGACCAAGTGGAGCCGGAAAAACCTCCGCTGTGGCCAAGCTGGCGGCCTATTATCGTCAAGAACAACGGAAATCCGTCGCGTTGATCAGCTTTGATACGTATCGAGAAACTGCTGTGGCGCAGTTGCGGCGGTATGCCAGGATTGTGGGAGTGCCGTTCGCGTGTGCGCTGTCTGCCCGACAGGTATCTGAGGGGCTTCGTCGTCATACTCGAGTCGATCTCGTGCTCATCGATATACCTGGAATCGGGCCGGACGATCTGACGGTGACCAAAGAGTTGTGCCGTCTACTACCGGAAGGAACAGTCACAACACACCTGGTCCTCTCGGCTTGTATTGGAACACATGAAGCTCGCCGCATCATCAGACGCCTTGGCGATCTCCCACGACTGCGACTGCTTTTTACGAAACTCGATGAAGTGGAATCTTTGGGGACGATCTTTGAAGTGGCGCACCACGCCGGTATTCCCTTGTCCTATTGGAGTGTTGGGCGGCGAATACCAGGGGATATTGAAATTGCGTCATCGGAACGTCTGGCGGCTCTTCTCACAACGGAAGGAGCGGCTGGTTATCAGTTCCTCAGTCGTCAGTCGGGTCGAGCATCGGTCGCAGCTTCTGCATGACAGGAATTGGAACTCAACGCGAATAACTGGTTGGAGGTCACGATATGCAACTCAGAATGAGAAGGTCTGCGCTTGTGTCGGAGGATGTGGATGCAGCAGGTGAGTTGTCCACGCAAGTCATTGCGGTCAGCAGCGGGAAAGGCGGGGTTGGGAAAACCAATGTGGTGGCCAATCTCGCTGTATCGCTCGCGAGGGCAGGCAAGCGGGTACTCATTCTGGATGCTGATCTTGGCCTCGGCAACCTTGATGTGCTCCTGGGGCTAGTCCCGCAGCATACCATCGAAGACGTTCTGGTCGGCTCGCATACGCTCACCGAAATTATGCTGCATGGTCCGGCAGGTATTCATGTTCTGCCGGCCAGCTCAGGTGTCCCACGTTTGACGGCGCTGACGGAATCGCAACAGTTGATGATTCAAGAGCAGCTGGCCGATCTGGCTGCGGAGATGGATGTGCTCTTGATCGACACCGGTGCGGGGATTTCGCCGAACGTCACGTTTTTTGCCTCGTCGGCGGATGAGACGATGGTGATCATCTCGCCGGAACCCACCTCGCTCACGGACGCATATGCCTTAATCAAGGTCTTGGCTCGCCAATATCGGGAACGCCGGTTCAAGGTTCTCGTGAATCAAGCGAAGAGCCCCCGAGAAGCGGCAGAGGTGTTTGGGAAGCTTGATGCGGCGGTCGACCGTTTCCTTCATGTGTCCGTCGAGTTGGTCGGATCCATTCCTTACGACGACTACGTTCATATGGCGGTGATGCAGCAGAAGGCAGTTTCTGACATGTTTCCCGAAGCGCCAGCTGCTCAAGCATTCAAGCGGCTTGCACAACAGGTGGTTCAGTGGCCGAAACCTGGCCTCCCCAAAAGCTCTGTGCAACTCGTCTGGCAACGATCAGCCACGCATGCCGGCAACTGAGAACAGATCCTAATGGAACAAACATGAGAAAGACCGCTGTATCACACGCACGCAAATCTTTCATTGCGCAGGGAGCCAGGCGCGAGGAGCTCATTAAAGAGTTCGCTCACGTGATTCGCGCGATGGCCCATCGGCTGGCCTTTCGACTCCCAGCCTATTTGGATGCCGAGGATCTGATCTCGGTCGGCACCATTGGGTTGATGGATGCTATGGATAAGTATGATCCCACCCGAGAGGCAAAATTTAAGACCTATGCCGAATTCCGTATTCGTGGCGCCATGTTGGATGAGATTCGCTCGATGGATTGGATTCCACGGTCCGTTCACGAGCGGATCGGGTTGCTCCAAAAAACGCATGTGATGCTCATGAGCCGGTTCGGTCGCCCTCCGCATGATGAGGAGGTGGCGGCGGAACTGAAGATGTCGATGGAGGAACTGGATGACTTCATCACACGCGCCCGCGGTGCCGTGATGATCAGTGTCGACGATTTGAGTCTGCATGAGCCGGATGGCCACAAAGTGGTCAAGATGTTGGCGGATACGCATACTCCTGATCCGCTCTCGTCCTTGGTCAACGAACGCGAACGTGAAGTGATCGCCACGGCTATTCGGCTCTTGCCGGAAAAAGAACGACTGGTGCTGACACTGTATTACTATGAAGAGCTCACCATGAAGGAAATCGGAGAGCTCATGAAGGTGACTGAATCGCGCGTCTGTCAAATTCACACGAAGGCCATCATTCGCCTCAAAGCGCACTTGCAAGTGACGAGTTGATCGAACCGGCAGCGGACAACTCGTGGAATGTGATGGGGTGGATGAAGGCCTCTTCCGTTCGTACTCCCACACTGTACGTGAGCAATCTCACTTCCGTAACCATGGGAAGGTTCTGAGCGATGGCGAACACTCATCCGGCTAGGAATATTTTTCACTAGGCCTGGTAGGAATGGCCTAGGGCGAATGTGCCTGCCGATGACAGCGTGTGTCATCTCTCGTTTTCTGATGTCCAAGCGCTTCTATCTGCTGAGTAATAGGACATATTTTCAGACTCACGATGGGGGCGACCTCATGGGGATTTCATTCCATGGATTGGCACAAGGGTTGCTGTAAGTCGTGAGAAAGGAAAAGGAGTTGGCAGCATGAACCGAGGTATCTATCCAATTTTGTCTGGTGCTCTGGCTCATGAGCGTCGGATGCAAGTATTTGCCAATAACATGGCGAATGTGAATACCGCCGGATTCAAACAAGACGAGCAGGCCTTTAAGGCGATCTTTCCGAAATACCACGCGGTGATGCCGACGGGTGGTCGATCTGTGGGATTGGCGCAACAGATCATGGCCAGGCCGTTCGGTCCGACCGAACGTGCGTTTGTAGCACCCCACCAGATGAAGACGACGTTTGAAGCCGGGAGAGTTCGACTGACCGGCAATCCGTTGGATCTTGCCATTCAAGGCCGGGGTTTTTTTGAGGTGGAGACGCCCCAAGGACCTCGCTACACGAGGAACGGCATGTTGTCTCTCGATCAGGACCGTCGGTTGGTCACTGGATTGGGGCATCCCGTGATGGGGACCAAAGGCAACATCACCATTCCTCCAGGGAAGCTAGAGATTTCTGAACAGGGGGATATCAAAGTCGACGGAAAACCAGTCGCCACAATCAAGGTCATGGAATTTCCTGATGATGACATGCCACAGAAGTCGTCGGATGGACTGTTCTTTTCAGAAAAAGGTACCGTGAGCAAGAATCCGCAGATTCAGGTCGGGCACATCGAAGAGTCAAACGTGAACTCAATCGGAGAGATGGTGAAGATGATCCAGGGCATGCGCAACTATGAATCCACGCAAAAACTCATTCAGACGCTTGATCGAATGGCCGAGGTCGCGATTCAAGATGTCGGTCGAGTGGTGTAATGCAGTGAAACGTGAAGCGCCCACAATCGGGACGAGATTTGCTCCACGAACCACAAGCGATGCTGGAGGAACTTCATGATCAGAGCCATGTGGACAGCGGCGACTGGAATGACGGCTCAGCAGATCAACGTCGACACGATTGCCCATAATCTTGCGAACGTCAACACCAATTCGTTCAAGCGGAGCCGCGCGGAATTCGCAGACCTCCTGTATCAGATTCAACGGCTTCCCGGAACGAACGCGTCCAACGTCGGGGTCTTCCCGGTCGGTATCCAGGTCGGAGGCGGGGTGCGCCCGACCACGGTGGCGAAGGAATGGATTCAGGGGAATATGCGCCAAACAAACAATGAACTGGATCTCGCGATTGATGGTGCAGGATTCTTTCAAGTGTCCCGTCCAGACGGAACGATCATGTATACACGAAATGGGTCGTTTAAGCGCGACAATGTGGGGAATGTCGTGACTGGTGACGGAGACCTGCTTAATCCCGTTATTACCATTCCTTCAGGCGCACTCAAGATGGATATCGGTCAGGATGGGACTGTCTCCGTCCTGCTTCCCGGGGTCACGCAAGCTTCTCAAGTGGGACAAATTCAGCTCACACGGTTTGATAACCCTTCCGGCTTAGTCGCCATGGGGAATAACCTTTTTATCGACAGCTTTGCATCCGGGCCGCCTACGCAGGGGACGGGTGGGTTTACCACTGGGTTCGGCACGATCCAGCAAGGGTTTTTGGAAAGTTCCAACGTCAATCTTGCCGAAGAAATGGTCAATATGATCATTGCCCAACGCAGTTACGAGATTAATTCGAAGACGATTCAGGCTTCCGATGAAATGATGGCCATTGCCAATAATCTCAGACGATAAGGAGTACATCGTGTCTAGGATCCCGATCGTCCTCATTATTGGAGCTCTCTTGGCTGTGACGACGGCGACCGTTGGAACCAGTGCAGACGCTCATCCAACTTCCATGAAAACTAAGCCGCCAATGCGAGAGACGTCCGAGGGTAGGATGGAACGTGCAAAAGCTAGCGAAGTGACTCCCGATTTATTGAGGAAAGCCATACAGACATATCTTCAAGGCGAGTGGGGACAGAAGGTGAAGACCGCACAGGTGACGATCATGGAGCCTGCTGATCCGGTGGTCGTTACTGGAGGCCCGTCCGAACTACACGTCATCCCGAGCCCTACTGAAGACGGTCCAGGGCGGCGCATGTTTCGCGTGGCCGCGACGAACGGCAAATCCCAAAAGACTATCCAAGTGGTCGCAGAAGTGACGGCGATGATCGACGCCGTCGTTCCCAACCGGTTTCTCAAAGCTGATGAACTGATCGATGTCGGTGATATCAAGACTGTGCAGATGCGGGTGCATCAGGTGAATCATCCCTTCATGACCCAGGAGAGCGAAGTGATAGGGATGAGCGCAGCACGACCGCTTCCGCCAGATGTTCCGCTGCGCCACGCATTCGTCAGGCTTCCTTTAGCGGTGAAGAAAGGCGATCGGGTCCTTATCGAAGCGCAACGTGGAGGCCTCTCGATTCGGACCTACGGCATTACGAAATCGAGCGGACAGGTCGGACAGACCATTACGGTTTCCAATCTGGATTCTGGTAGGGAACTGACGGCCAAGGTGGTTGGTCCTAGCCTGGTTCAGGTGGAGTTCTAACGGAATGTTGATAGAGAGCTTCAGGTCCAAGTCGTGCGTGACGTTTCCAGAAGCGGGGACTTGCGGAACTGATTGGTGCAGCCTTTGGAACGGAACGTGGTTCTCCCGGCGATGGTCTGTGAGTTATCTCTGTGCAGCCGTGGTCCTCGTGCTTCAAGGATGCGTGAGTCCTCCGGATGTCTCCAGTAAGATCGCTGTCGCGCCTCTCCCTCCACCGAAGACCGTGGGCTCTCTCTGGCAGGAAGAAAACGGACGCGCGTATCTCTATGAAGATCTTCGTGCCATGCGGATCGGCGACATTCTTACCGTCAAGATCGTTGAAAATCACAAGGGGTCAAAATCTGCTGATACCGAGGCGCAACGCGAATCAACGATTACAAACAGTCTCGTTGGCAGCGCGATGGGGTATATCGGAATACCAGGAATACGATTCAGCGATGAAACTCGACGTGGAATGGGGATCGACGCGAACGCCAGCAGCAAATTTGGTGGGAAAGGTGCCACCAGTCGAGCCGGGACTCTGACCGGGACCATCTCTGCGATTGTGACTGAGGTGCTGCCGAACGGGGATCTTCGTATCGAAGGGCGGCGAGAGGTCAGCGTGAACAGTGAAAAGCAGCTGATGAGTATCGGCGGAATCGTGCGTCGAGTAGATGTCAATACCAAGAATACAGTCCTGTCCTCCGCCATTGCTGATGCCAGGATCGAATATTCTGGCCTCGGTGTTCTCGATGATGTCCAACGGCCTGGATGGTTTGTTCGAATTCTTGATTGGATCTATCCATTTTGATGAAGGATGTCCTAATGCTTGGTCGAAAACAGAAGTGGCAAGTTTTGAAACGTTCGCAGATACGATAGGTGTCATACCTCATGATCGTACGACTTTTCTTATTGATGGGTGTGTTGGTACTGGGATCCGTGTTCTTCTCTCCTCCGACTGCCGACGCAGTGAGGATCAAGGACATAGGTGTGATTGAGGGCGTGCGTGAAAACCAGCTGCTTGGCTATGGTCTCGTGGTGGGTCTGGATAGTACCGGAGACCGAGTCATCGGCGGACAGTTCACGATTCAGGCGATGATGTCCATGTTGAATAAGATGGGGGTGAATCTTGTGATCGACCCCATTCAATTACTGACCAGAAACATCGCGTCGGTCATGGTGACGGCCAAGCTTCCTCCATTTTCGAAGCCTGGGATGACGCTGGATGCAGTTGTGTCGTCTATGGCGAACGCCAAGAGTCTACAAGGCGGTACGCTCTTACTGACGCCGTTGAAGGCAGCAAACCAGCAAGTCTTTGCTGTTGCACAGGGGCCGGTCTCCATCGGAGGGTTTCTAGGAGGCAGTGGAGGAGCAGGAGGAGCGACAGTGGTCAAGAATCACCAAGCGGCCGGAGTGGTCCCAGGTGGAGCGATTATTGAAAAAGAACTACTCGTCAATATTGATTCATGGGAAACAGTTTCCGTGCTCCTACGGCAACCCGATTTTACAACAGCCATCCGGACGGCCGAAGCCATCGAAGGCGCGTTTGGAAAAGGAAGCGCGTCTGCTGTCAATGCTGGATCTGTCAAGGCGACGATTCCGCAGGCGTTTCAGGGTCGTGTCGTCGAGTACATCTCATCGATTGAGGGGCTCGATGTTGCGGTCGACGCTGTGGCTAAAGTCGTCGTCAATGAACGGACTGGAACGGTCGTGTTAGGTGAGCACGTGCGGGTCTCGACCTGCGCAATCTCACATGGCAATCTGACAATCTCGGTAAAGAACACGTTAAATGTATCTCAGCCGTCAGCCCCGCTGATTGGTTCGGCAGCGGGACAAACAACTGTCACTCCTGATGTTCAGACCGAGGTGAAGGAGGAGGAATCGCGCCTGATTGTAGTGGATGAAACGGTGACCTTGGGAGAGGTCGTACGAGCGCTGAATGCGGTTGGGGTGACTCCGCGGGATCTTGTGGCAATTCTATCGGCGTTGCGGGCCGCAGGTTCACTTCAGGCTAATCTTGAGATAATTTAATCAAGTATATGATGAATAATGTAAACGCTTCACATGGTGATGATTCTAAATGGGGGTCTTTACCATTGTACGGAGATCCTACGTGGACTATCGGAACTGGCCATCTTGATCATCGACTTAACTCATTGCAATCACAAGATATTGGTGAGAGTCGCGAGCAGTTGATTCAGGCTGGGCGGCAATTCGAAGCCTATTTTATCTCATATTTACTAAAGGTTATGAGGGAAACGGTTCCCGAGGGAACCATTGCAAACAAGCAGGGAGCCTATTTCTACTCATTTTATGATGAGGAAATCGGGGTTCGAGCAGCAGATTCAGGGGGGATAGGAATTGCCAACATGGTTCAGGAATATGCGGATAAACATTTTCCCTTGTCCCCGGTGAAGAGCTCAAGTTCTGTCGGGTAGGAGCCGATAAGGATTACGATCGGGGGAAAGGCCATCCACACGTAGCCTTGTAGCTCGGACACGAAGAGTGCGGAAGGAGTAAGGATATGCAAATTTCAGGTCATGGGAACGTCGATCATCTTGCAAAGGTGTTGCTTGGAGTGCACGAAGCTGAAAGTTCCGGGGCTCGACAAGCCACGGCTCGCACCCAAGCCGGTAAGGATGAAGTTCAGATTTCCTCCCAGGCGAAGGAACTGCAACGGATTCGCGAGTTGGCAAATCAACCAGATCCTGAGCGGGCTGAACGAGTAGAGAGCATCAGGCGCTCCCTTGAGAGTGGTACGTACGATGTCAGTGGCCGTGCGGTAGGTGATGCCCTTGTGAGACAGGTTCTGACCGACGCCATACTCTAAGCCACGTCAGTTTCCTTCAAGTGCGACAGCAACGGACGGATTTCCGTTCTGGCCTATGGATGGGCAGGTTGTCGATCGTGAATATCTCAGGCTCTCTCGACCAATTAATCGATCTCCTTGCGCGTGAATCCGCGCAATGTGAACTTCTTGCACAAAATATCCGTCACGAACGTGATGCCATCAAGCGCATGGCCCTGCATGAGTTCATCTCAATCAATCAATCAAGAGTGTCAATTCTTGAGTCCTTAAACGGTTTGAAGGAAGCGTTTGACGCATTCGTACGCGATCTAGTCACGGCCTATGGTGTGCCGGAAGCGGGTCGGACATTAACCAATATTCTACAACGGACGAAGAGCCCACAGGCTCAAGCAATCTTGCAACAGTACGAACGACTCGCAGCGCAAGTTCGAACCGTGCAGCAGGATATCGCGGTCAACCAGGTATTGGTGAACAATATTCAGTCGTTTCTCGTCCGAGCATTAGAAGCTCATCGTCAGCCCGCTCCAGAAAGTGACGTCTATTCGATGTTTGGCGGTCGAAACGCTGGCGGCACGCCGGCTACGTTAATCAGGCGGAAGGGGTGAAGATCGATGGGACTGAACGCACTGCTTGACGTGGCAAAGACCGCCCTCTTTACGGCACAACAGGCCTTGACGGTCACCGGCCATAATATCGGCAATGTGAACACTCCGGGCTTCTCCAGGCAACAAGTCATACTCACGGAAGAGCGCCCTGTGGATGGGAGCCCAGGGCAAGCCGGCACAGGAGTGAAAATCGCTGAGATTCGACGCGCTGTGGACGTATTCCTCAATCGGGAGTTGGCGCAGTCTCATGAAGACCTCGGTCAGTTTACGGTGGCGCATGACGAATTGAGCAGGCTCGAGAGACTGTTCGGGGATGCTCAGGGGCAGGGCCTATCGGGGAAATTAAACGAGTTTTTCAGTGCACTGCAGGATGCGACCACGACACCGTCTCAGATCGCTCCACGTTCCGTGGTCCTCTCACGAGCCTCGACTCTGTCGAGCGCTTTCCATCGGCTCAATTCGGACTTGGTTGAGACCCGTCGCGCCGTTGATGCGCAAATTGGTGTGACTATCAGCGAGATCAACAGCCTGACGGGAAAGATTGCCGAGTTCAACGGCCAAATCAAATCCGCCGAAGTCAGTGGGCAGAATGCCAATGACCTTCGCGATCAGCGGGACTTGGCCATCAATGAGCTTGCCACGCGAGTTGATGTGCTCACTCTTGATCGTCAGGACGGGACGGTCTCAGTCTTTACCGCCCGCGGACTCGTCTTAGTGGATCAGGAAACGACTCGTAAGCTCGTTGGAGTCGAATCTCCAGACAACCAAGCTTTGCTGGATATTGGGTACGATATTGGAGGGCCCCAACCGTCTGTCATTAACGACCTGATAAGCACCGGGAAGTTGCGTGGGCTCCTGGATGTCCGGGATCGCACGATTCCTTCCGTCCAACGAGGAATCGACGCTCTGGCAGGCTCGCTCTTGACTGAGGTGAACCAAATTCATCGAGTGGGATATGGTCTTGATGGTTCCACTGGAGAAGATCTCTTTTCTGGGTTATCGGTTACGGCTAAAGCACCTACCCCAAACGTTGGCACGGCCTCGATTGCGAACGGGACGGTCACTGCGCCGAGTCTCCTGACCTTCCACGATTACGAGATTCGATTTACTGGACCTAGCGGGTACGCAATAGTTGATGCAACAATGGGTGCCGGCATCCGAGGGAACTACACCGGAACGGTGCTTACACCTCCGTCAGTGGATGCACCTGTCAGTATTGAGACGGGAGTGAACGATACACTGGTGGTATCGGTAGATGGCACGACGTCCGGCACTATTACGCTAAGCGGTGCCGGATCGCCGGGCCTCTCGTATACGTCGGGTGCTGCTCTGGCCGAGGAAGTTCAAAACGAAATCAACGCGGACAGCACACTGGCCGCAGCGGGTCGGCAGATCACGGTGTTGTTTGATGAAACAACACACCGACTCGTTTTGCGGTCAAATTCTGTTGGCGGGTCTAGTGCTGTGGATGTGACCGGTGGAACGGCACGAGGGACCCTTGGGTTATCTGGCGGGGTCAGTACAGCGGCGTCTGGCACGTATACTGGGCCTCAAACATTTCATCTGGACGGGATCGCAGTGACCGTCTCCGGGGCACCGGCGGCCAACGATGTCTTGAACGTGAACTCACGTGACAACACGGCGAGAGATTTGGCCGTTGCGCTCTCAGATCCATCAAAAGTTGCGCTTTCATCCACGCGGGCAGGTGTTCCAGGAAACAATCAGAATGGTTTGGATCTCGTCGCACTCCAGTCCAAAGCCGTTACCGGCCTCGACAATGCGACGTTGTTCGACAGTTATCGTAAGACCGCGACCGATCTGGGTGTGGCCTCTCAAGTCGCGGGGCAGCGTCTTGAGACGGAAGAGATCCGCCACGAACAACTTCAGAATTTCCGCGCCCAGGTGTCCGGCGTCTCGCTTGATGAGGAACTCGTCAATCTTCTCAAGTTTCAACGGGCGTTTGAAGCAGCGTCGCGCATGATCGTCGCGGCTGATGAAATGATGGCGACGTTGATTTCGCTCAAACGATAGGCGGAGGAGCCTGCCATGCGTGTCACAGAACAGCAGGTATTTGGAGTCCTGGTCAACAACTATCAACGGGCTCGATTTCAATCACTACGTTTGCAGGAGCATCTCGCAACCGGCAAGCAGGTCTTGCAACCTTCCGACGACCCTGGTCGTTTCCATCGGATCGTCGGTGAACAAACGACATTGGCAAAGCTGGAGCAACGGCTTCGTAATATTTCAACCGCCACGACTCGAGTTGAATTGGCCGATACCTCGCTGCAAGGGAGCACGGAGGCCCTGTCTCGTATCAGGCAGCTGGCGGTGCAGTTTGCCTCTGATACCAACGGCGCGGCCGAACGAGCTGCGGGCGCGCATGAAGTGCGTGCGTTGCTGCAACAACTGTTCCAACTGGGCAATGCCGAGTTTGACGAAAACCAGCCGGTGTTTGGAGGCACAAGCCGCCACGGGTTTGCTGAAGGGCTGACGGTGTCTACTCCTGTTACCCTGACAGATGCCGTCGCGGACACACTGACCGTGAGAATTGATGGGGTGACGTCCGGCCTGATCGATTTAACCAGCGGGACCGAGACGCTCAGTGGTGCCGAAGTCGCTGCACGAGTACAGAGTCGGATCAATACCGATGCAAGCTTACTTGCGGCAGGGAAAAGTGTTTCAGTAACGTATGAAAATGCTCGGCTCGTGATTGCTTCAAACTCTGATGGATCAAATGCGAATGTTGAGGTGATTGGTGGATCTGCGCGTGCGCTGCTTGGATTCAACGGAGGCAGTGCCGGCAATGGTGCCGCGACGTTCGCACCCACTGTGGTCACGCAGGCAGCTTCGGCCAACAGCGGAGGAGCAACCATCTCTCAGGGGCAAGTGCGTACTGCGAGCGTCGCATCGTTTGACAATTATGTCGTCCGATTTACTAGCCCCGCCACCTTTGACGTGGTCAATACCTCGGCGCCGGTAACGGTGACTGCGAGCCTGGCCAATGTAGGACGAGTCGGTGCTATTGATACCGGAGTGATTGACCCACAGCGGGCTACCCTCGATTCGTACGAGATCCAATTCACGTCTTCCACACAGTATTCGGTCGTGAATACAACGACCGGGTCAACCCTTTCAACTGGGAACACCTATGTGTCCGGAGGAGCGATCGAATTTGATGGCTTGCGTGTGGTGCTTTCAAACGGACAACCGGGCTCGCCGGTTACCGGAGATCGATTTACCGTCGCTCTTACTCCGAAAACGGTGCTTGGCGGACAGACGTATACCTCAGGTGCCCCGATCACGTTTGACGGCATTCAGTTCGCGATCACGAACGACACGGCGTCTCCAGCTGCTGGGGATCTGTTTCATATCGTCAGTCAGAGCCGATATGCCGGAGATTCCGTCACTCACGAAATTGAAGTGGCAGACGGGGAGGTGATCCCCACGAACGTTCTTGGCCATCAAGCCTTCAGCGGCCCGAATGTGAATCTCTTTGAAACAGCGCAGCATCTTCTCGCGTCGTTGCGAGGAAATTTCAAGGCCGGTATCGTGGAGAGCTTGGGTGAGCTAGACCGTGCGCTCAGTCAGATGTCGGCAGCTCAGGCTGAAGTCGGTGCGCTGACCAATCGCTTGGAAGCCACCTCCTCGGCATTGGAAGATGCGAAAGTGCTGGCAACCAACACGCTATCCTCGTTCGCAGATATCGATTTGGCACGAACCATCTCCGATCTCACCCTGCAAGAGTATGCCATTCAAGCTGCAGGTGAAACGCTCGGTCGGATCTTTGAAAATTCTCTCCTGAAGCACCTCCGGTAAGTCATCTCTCAAGTTTGCATCATGGATGGCCGATAATTCTATGGAACGCTGTGCAGCCATGGAAGGCGAGTATGCTGGTACTTACACGTCGACGGGGAGAGAGTGTCACGATCGGCCCCGACATCCGTATTGTCGTGCTGGGTTTAAAAAGTGGGCAAGTCCGCCTCGGAATCGAGGCGCCACCGGCGGTCGCGGTTCATCGAGAAGAGGTGTATACGAGGATTCAAGAAGAGAACCGGTTGGCTGCGAATACGCAGGCTGTGCCGCTCGAGGCATTTCGTCGCCTAATTCCTATCAAACGCCGCTTGGTCTCGTGAGGATAGATTCGTGAGGTGCACATCGACCCGCTTCGGATCATTCGAAGTGTCCGACGACAGTATCGTCAGGTTTCCTTCCGGGCTGCTGGGGTTCCCCGAGCAACAGCGGTATGTGATACTTGATCATGACACTGAGGCCCCCTTCAAATGGCTTCAATCGATTGACGAGCCTGGTCTGGCCTTTGTCCTCATGGATCCGGCTACGTTCCATCCTGATTACCATGTCGACGTTCCCACCGATGCACTGGTAGAGATCAAAGGGGAACAGAGAGATGATCTCGCCTTGGTGGTAATCTTGACCATTCCTTCGGATGATCCAAGTCGAATCACAGCCAATCTTCGGGGGCCGCTGCTCATAAGCCACACAACCAAGCTTGGGAAGCAGTTGGTCCTCTCTGAAGAGTTCCCCACCAGACATGCGTTGTTTCCTGCAGCGCCTCCCTCTACAGAAGTCCCCACAGATGTGCGCCCTGCCACGGAGTGTCCTGTGTAAGTCGACTCAATCCAGCAGATAGAAAAGGAAAATAGCTCTAGCAGGATGCGGAAAAACTCACCTTAACTCCGGTGTCGCCACAGGCATCGAGATGCGAGACGATACCAATGCATCACGCAGGATGCTCAAAAAGGCACGTCCAGCAAGGCCGCAGCGAGCGAAGAGGCGAGCAACTGTCTTAAATGTCAAGCCCCCTGCACCACTGCGGATCGCCAGGAAGTTCCATGATGCACCATCGCATTGAGAATGGTCAGCAACTTGCGCATGGCT
>Ga0224496_10001672_pt1 | contig 13581 bp, 14 predicted proteins | sample SF_Jul11_sed_USG_2_FD_168127 | JGI IMG/M metagenome (GOLD analysis project Ga0224496, IMG submission 168127) | Sediment microbial communities from San Francisco Bay, California, United States - SF_Jul11_sed_USGS_8_1 | ecosystem: Environmental > Aquatic > Marine > Sediment | place: USA... | reverse complement strand
GCAGGCGGCGGCGTGCTGCGCAATCCGAAGGCATGTCGGACACCACAACCAGTCAACAGCGGGTGGAGCAGCATCAGCCCATCTCCTCGCGGCGCTCGAGCGCGGACAGGATCGCCGCGAGATCCTCTGGAATGGGCGCGTCGAAGCACAGGCGTATGCCGCTGCGCGGATGCGCGAACCCCAACCGCTCGGCGTGCAGTGCCGGACGCTGCAGAGACGACTCGAGCTCGGCGCGGCCCTTTCTCCCGTAGACCGGATCGCCGACGATCGGCAGACCGACCGACGCCAGGTGCACGCGGATCTGGTGCGTACGGCCGGTTTCGGGCCGCACCTCGAGCCAGGCGCGGTCGCTCCGGACGAAGCGCCGCGTCACGCGCCAGGCGGTGTGCGCCTCCCGCGCGCTGCGCGCGTGCACGCTCATCCGCTTGCGATCGCGCGCGTGCCTTCCGATGGGCCGATCCACGCGCCCCGCATCCTCCTTGGGCACGCCGCGCACGAGCGCTCGATAGACGCGTTCCACGCTGTGTGCGGCAAACTGCCGCGCGAGCCCGAGGTGCGCGAGATCGCTCTTGGCGGCCACGAGCACACCGGAGGTGCCGCGATCCAGGCGGTGCACGATGCCGGGACGCAACACGCCTCCAACACTCGTGAGCGTTCCGCAGTGATACAGCAATGCGTGGACGAGCGTTCCGCTCGGATGACCCGGCGCGGGGTGCACGACCATTCCCGCGGGCTTGTCCACGACCACCAGATCCTCGTCCTCGAAGAGGATCACCAGCGGAATGGGCTCCGCCGCGATCTTCGCGGGAATCGGGGCCGGAGGCTGCGCCTCGATCGAATCCCCGACCCCCACGCGTCGGCTCGCCGCGCAGGATCGATCGTTGACGCGGACGCGGTCCTCGTCGATCCACCGCCGCGCCTGCGATCTCGAGATGTCCGCCAGTGCCGCGAGCGCCATGTCGAGTCGCTGCCCCGCCTCGCTCTCGCCGACGACGAAGATCACGCGTTAATGACGCGAGAAGAGTGAACGCTTTCGACTGCCGCGCTTCTCCTCGTAGCGCTTCATGTAGCTTCCAGCGACCTGATGCGCGTCGAGGCCGATGCACGAGGCGTAGCCCATGACGAAGCCGCGCACGTAGACGGCCGCCGGAAGCTCGCCGAAACGCTCCTCTTCCAGGAAGCAGAGGTAGGTCGGGTTCACCTTCGTGACGCGCGCGATCTCATCGAGCTCGATGCCCTGGCGGAGTCGAACGCGCCGCAGCCTCGGCCCGTCGAACTCGCCGCTCTCTTCGTCGAACTCGTCGAGGGCATCCAATCCAGCCGGATCGGGTGAAGCCCCGCCGCGGGCTCCCGACTCGGCCAGCTCGGGGGCGTCCGCCAAGGCTGCCGCAACCGCCCGTTCGTTCGAGAGCTCCGCGTCGTACGCCTGGCGCGCGGCATCGTTCGAGAGCGTGCGGTAGGCGAGCTCGATGCGCTCGCGCATCGCCGCAACGTCTCCTTCTCCGAAGACCGAATAACCCGCCAGGGAATCCTCGGCATAGGTGCTCAGGGCCATGCGATACGCGCGCTCGATCTCCTCGGCCGTGGCACCCCGATGGATTTCGAGGGCCTCGTAGTGATCCTGCTCGGAGAAGGGCTTCACCGGGCTTCCTCCGTCTGGTCCTGGGCGACGATCTTGCGCGCGATGCGCGTGAGGTAGATCGCCGCGTTCGAGCGGGGGTGCGTGTCGACCAGCGGGCGGCAGGCCCGTACCGATGCGCGGGCCGCCTCGTCGTGATTGACGTAGCCCAGATATTCGACGTCGATCGCGAAATACTTGCGGCACACACTGCGGATCGAGAATCCGAGCTTGATGTCCGCGGCCGAGCGCACGCCATTGACGATCAGGCGCGGGCGAAACGCACGCATCGACCGTACGAAGCGCGCGCCCTCGGCCGAGTCGAGCGACTCCACCTCGCGCAGCAGGTCGTAGGGCGTGCGGATGCCGCGCTCGTTGCGCTCGTCCATCGCGATTCCGACGAGCTTCCGGACGTCGTGCGAGACCATGGAGAGGCGCAGGCGGCGATAGAAGGCCGCGCGCATGAACGAGTACGCGTTCTCGATCGAGGTGGGTTCGGGGGCGACCACGACGACACCGTTCTCGCACACCATGAAGTAATCCATCACGGTCACGTCGGTGCCCGCGCCGAGGTCGAGCAGCACGAAGTCCGCGTCGATCTGGCGCAGCGCCCGGATGAACTGGATGCGCTGCGCGTGGCTCGGCTGCGCGTGCGCGAGATTCGGACGCGTCGCCGGGATCAGGCGCAGATTCTGGATGGCGGTGTCCTCCATCAGCTTCTGCAGATCTTCCTCGCGCTGCGACACGAAGTCCGCCACGCTGCGGCGCGGCCTGCGCACGCCGATCGCGGTGTGCAGATTCGCGCCCTCCAGGTCGCCATCGACGGCGACCACCTGGTACCCCGCGCGCGCGAGCGTCGCCGCGAGGTTGGCCGCGATGAACGTCTTGCCGACTCCGCCCTTGCCGCCGCCAAACGGAATCAGGCGGGCGCGGCCTTGCGACTCCGCGCGATCGGGCCCTCCTCCGAGCTGCCCAGAGTCAGCGCTCAAGCTTCTCCCCCCCATCCGCTCAGCCGACGCCCGCACTCCTCCGATTGCCGTGGTCGACGACATGCAGGAACGGGCGCCACTCTTCGTAGCGAGCAGTCGACACGATGTGATGAATCATGGGGGTCCAGCGCGGCTTGACCGGGCGACGCAACAATCTGAGGCGCGCCTGATGCGGAGTTCTTCCGCCCTTGCGCCGATTGCAGTCGACACAGCTGCACACCACGTTCTCCCACGTTGTTCGCCCCCCCAGCGACCGGGGAATGACATGGTCCAGATTGAGCTGCGAGCGATGCGGCCTCGCCCCGCAATACTGACAGGTGAACTTGTCCCGCGCGAAGATGTTCACCCGACTGTACCGCACGTGTCGCCGGGGGACTCGATCGTAGCCGAGCAGGACGATGACCCGCGGAATCCGGATCGGTCCGCTGGAGGTGCCGATCGCTTCGGCGCAGCGATCCGACGCGCGCCGCCAGGATTCGAAATCGAACGTCTCGTAGGCGCGATCCACGGCGAGTGCGGTGCCCTGGTAGATGAGGGTGAAGGCGCGCCGGACCGTCGTGACGTGGACTGGAAGGTACGATCGATTCAGGACGAGGACGCTGGAATTCAACATGCTTCTCGGCCAGTTATCGTAAAGGATGGCACGCGTGGCTTCAACGCAGCGCCTCTCGAACGGCGGTCTCCAGCGCCTTCTCGTCGCCCTCGAGCAGCGTGCGCACGTCGAGCAGGACGTTTGCGTCGCGGACTCGCGCGAGCACGGGTGGCGTGGCGAGACGCAGGCGTCGCGCCAGACGCTCCGCGCCACCCGGTGCGCGTATCGTGACGACCCAGGCTGCCAGCGCGAATCCGGGCAGTGATCCGCCCCCGGCAAAGCCGCGCTCTTCTTCCACGCCGACGCGCGCCTCGCGGGGCAGCGCTGCTCTCAGGCGTTCGGCGAGTTCGCGCGCGCGGCGCTCGAGGGTTTGCACGGGGGCCAGCAGCGCACGCAGGGCGGGCACTTCGTGCACGGCGGTGCCGCGCAGATGGGCGGCCAGCGTCCAATCGAGCGCGGCGAGCGTCAGCTTGTCCACGCGCAACGCGCGCGCCAGCGGATGGCGTGCGAGGCGGCTCGTGCTCTCGGCGTCGCGGCCCAGCACGATGCCCGCCTGGGGTCCGCCCAGGAGCTTGTCCCCCGAGAAACACACCAGGTCGGCTCCGGCGGCGAGGCGGGCGGGCGCGTAGGACTCCGCCGGGAATCCCAGCGCCGAGAGATCCACCAGCGCAGCGCTGCCGAGATCCTCGACCACCGGCAACCCGCGCGCCCGGCCCAGCGAGGCCAACTCCGGCAGCGGAGCTTCGGACACGAAGCCTCGCAGCTCGAAGTTGCTGCGGTGCACCTTGAGCAAGAGCGCGGTTTCGGGGCCGATGGCCCGCTCGTAGTCGTCGACGTGGGTCCGATTCGTCGTGCCCACCTCCACCAGCCGCACGCCCGCCGCCTCGGCAATCTCGGGGATGCGGAACGCGCCGCCGATCTCGACCAGCTCGCCTCTCGAGACGATCACCTCCCGCCCGCGCGCCAGGGCGGCGAGCAGCAGGAGCAGGGCGGCGGCGTTGTTGTTCACCACGAGCGCCCCCGCTGCGCCGCTCGCGAGGCGCAGCTTCTCCTCCACCGCGGCGCTGCGCGAGCGCCGCGCGCCGCTCGCGAGATCGATCTCGAGGTCGACGTAGCGGCGCGCCGCGCGGGCCAGCTCCAACGCCGCTCCCTCGGCGAGGGGCGCGCGCCCGAGATTGGTGTGCAGCACGATGCCGGTGGCGTTCACGACGCAGACCGGATGAGCGCGTGCGACCCGGCGCGCCTCGCTCAGAGCCCGCTCGGGCAGCGCTGCGATGCACGCCGCGCGCTGCGTCGGCGCGAGCTGCGCGAGGTGTTCGCGCGCCTCGCTCAAGGCCCAGCGCGCCCCAGCGCCGAGTGCCCAATCGGAGAGCTCCGCCCGGTGCGCCGCGAGCTGCGCGAGCAGCCGATCCACGGAGGGAAGCGAGCGTCTCGGGTCGGGCTTGACCTTGGCACCGGAATCCATGACTTTCTGACTCAGGTTTTTCTTGCGATCCGTTGAGCCTGCCCCACGGGGGAAACACAGTCAGGAGCGCCGACCTTCCCAGTGCGCATCACGCAGAAGGGGAAACTGGTCGGGCCGGCGCGAAACTGGCTTCCGAGCGGGAGCAGCGTCCAAGGCGTGATCGAGTCGGACGGGCGGCGGGGTGCTGCGCGGGATTCGAACATCAGCTTCATCGGGTCGCACCGTATAAGAGACTTCCTGTGCGAGTCAACGTTTTTCATAGCGATTTCGGGATATTAGAGAGAAATCCCGTCCATCCGGAAGCGCGGGGACGCGCTCCGGATTCCCGATAGCCCCGCCACCGCCGGCTGTGAGCCGGCGGCCGAAAGCTCACTGATTTCCGAATGCGGCTCGCCAACCCCGAGGCTTTTCGGGCGTATGGCGTCGAAACCGGGCAGCCGTGCCGCGGCCAATGGCCGCGTGGCGGTACCCAACGAAATCATCATCAACGTGAGCGCCGGGGAGACCCGGGTCGCGATCGTCGAACAGAACACGTTCGCCGAGCTGCACATCGAGCGCGAGGCCGACCGCAACGTCGTCGGCATGGTGGCCAAGGGCCGCATCACGCGAGTGCTTCCCGGCATGCAGGCGGCCTTCGTGGACATCGGTCTCGAAAAGGCGGCCTTCCTCTACGTCGGCGACTACCTGGATGACCAGGGCCAGCTCGATCCGGAGATGGTGGAGGACGAAGCGCCGCGACCGCGCCGCTCGCGGGGTCGCAATGGGAGCCAGCGTCCGCCGCCCAAGATCGAGACCCTGCTGCGCGAAGGCCAGGAGATCATCGTCCAGATCGCCAAGGAGCCGATCGGCACCAAGGGCGCGCGGATCACCTCGCACGTATCCATCGCGGGGCGCCACCTGGTGCTGACGCCGTGGTCGAAGCGGGTCGGGGTGTCGCGGCGCATCGATTCCGATCGGGAGCGCAGACGGCTGCGCGACATCGTGACGCGCCTGCGACCCCGGGATCTCGGCTTCATCATTCGCACCGCGGGAGAGGGCACGCGCGATGCCGACCTCGAAGCCGACGTCAAATACCTGGCCTCGGTCTGGGATGAGATCCAGGCCCTGAAGGAGCAGCGCAGCGCGCCGGCGGCGCTCTACTCGGAGCTCTCGCTGCCGCTCCGCACCCTGCGAGATTTCACGAACGCGCGCACGAAGCGCATCGTGGTCGACGATCCCGCCACGTACGAGCAGATGCAGGCCTTCCTCTCGCGCTTCATGGCGGATCCGAAGCCGAAGCTCGAGCTCTACGAAAGCGGGCTGCCGATCTTCGATCACTTCCAGATCGAGTCGAGCATCGATGACAATCTCGGCAAGAAGGTCTGGCTCAAGTCGGGCGGCTACCTGATCATCGATCAGAGCGAGGCGCTCACCGCCATCGACGTCAACACGGGGCGCTACGTCGGCAAACGGGATCTCGAGGAGACCGTGCTCAAGACCAACCTCGAGGCCGTTGCCGAGGTGGTCTATCAGCTGCGCTTCCGCAACATCGGCGGGTTGATCATCATCGACCTGATCGACATGGAGAGCGTCGGGAACCGGGAGAAGGTCTACCGCGCGCTTCAAGATGCCCTGCGCAACGACAAGGCCCGAACCAACATCCTGAAGATCTCCGAGCTCGGTCTCGTGGAGATGACGCGCAAGCGCACCCGAGAGAACCTGGTGCAGCAGCTGTGCGAGCCGTGCAGCTACTGTGAGGGCCGCGGCTACGTGGCCTCGGCCGAAACCGTGGCCTTCAAGGTGCTGCGCGAGATCCGCAAGGACGTGCCGCGCTTCTGCGGCAAGCAGCTCGCACTCACCGTGAGTCCGCGCGTCGCGGAGACGCTGCTCGGCCCCGCGCGCAAGGCGACCCAGGCTCTCGGCGAAGAGCTCGGCCGGGCCATCGAGATCCGGGCTCGCGCCGGGCTGCACCAGGAGCAGTTCGAGGTGATCTCGCTCGACGCAGGTCCGCCCGTGGACCTCACGCTGCGCTGGCTCGCCGATCGAGAGCAGCCAGAGCCGCAGGCCGAGCCCGCCGCAGCAGCGGAGCCCGAGGAGGTGGCGCTGGCGGAGGCGGCCGGCGGCGCCGTGGAGGGTGCCGAGGTCGAGACACCGGCCAGCGCGGTGCGCGAGGCGGCACGTGCCGAATCCCGAGCCGGGCAGGAGTTTCCCGAAGGGGACGAGCCGGATGCGGAGGCCGGGACGCCGCCGCCCCGCGCCGCGGCGGAGCGCCCGGCACCGGCGGTTGACGCACGGGGCGAAAGCTCCATACTCCCGCGGTTCCCGAATTCCGAGGAGTCTTGATGTACGCGGTGGTCCGCAGCGGCGGAAAGCAGGTGCGTGTCGAGCCCGGCAAGTCCGTCCGGGTCGAGAAGCTCGCGGGCGCGGTCGGCGACAGCGTCGCGCTCGAGGAAGTGCTGCTGATCGGCGGCGAGGATTCCGTGCGCGTGGGAACGCCCGTCGTCCAGGGGGCGAAGGCGCTGGGAACCATCACCGCCCAGGCGCGCGGTCCCAAGCTCACGATCTTCAAGATGAAGCGCCGCAAGGGCTATCGGCGCAAGACGGGGCATCGCCAACCCTACACCGAGATTCGCGTCGACAAGATCGAGGGCTGAGCGATGGCACACAAGAAGGGACAGGGCAGCTCGCGAAACGGGCGCGACAGCAATTCGCAGCGCCGTGGCGTGAAGGTCTTCGCCGGTCAGCAGGTGAAGGCCGGAGCCATTCTCGTGCGGCAGGTGGGCACGCGAATTCATCCGGGCCGCAACGTCGGCCTCGGCAGGGACTTCACCCTGTTCGCGCTCCGCGACGGTGTCGTGAACTACGGGCGATCGCGCGGACGCGTCCTCGCCCAGATCGACGCCTGACTCGAGATCCGACCCCTCACAGCGTCGTTCCGAGGCGCTTCGACGCGGTGGGCGGCACACCGCGCGCGCCGGTCGCCATGAATCTTCGAGAGACCTTCATCGATGAAGCGGTGATCCGCGTGTCTGCCGGCAACGGCGGAGACGGCGCGGCCAGCTTCCGCCGCGAAAAGTACGTGCCGCACGGCGGACCCGACGGAGGAGACGGCGGCCGGGGCGGCGACGTGGTGCTGATCGCCGACCGGAATCTCGCCACCCTGCTCGACCAGCGCATGCGGCGCGAGAATCGAGCCGAATCCGGAGAGGCCGGAGCCGGCGGGAACCGCACCGGACGCAACGGCAGCACCCTGACGATCCGCGTGCCCGTCGGAACCGTGGTGAGCGACCCGGCGGCGAGCGAGCACGCCGCCCCGCTCGCCGATCTGTCGCGCGATGGTCAGCGCTTCGTCGCGGCGCGCGGGGGGCGCGGCGGACGGGGCAACGCCCGCTTCGCGACGCCGACCCGCCAGACACCGGATTTCTCGGAGCGGGGCCAGCCGGGCGGGACGCGGACGCTGCGCCTCGCGCTCAAGCTGATCGCAGACGTGGGGCTCGTGGGCTTCCCCAACGCCGGGAAGTCGACGCTGCTGCGCTGCATCAGCGGCGCACGCCCGCGCGTGGCCGACTATCCGTTCACGACCCTGGTGCCGGCGCTCGGTGTCGCCGAGTTCGGGGAGCGCCGCTTCGTGGTGGCCGACGTGCCCGGCCTGATCGAGGGCGCCAGCGAGGGTGCCGGACTGGGCGACCGCTTCCTGCGCCACGTGGAGCGCACGCGGGTCCTGGTGCACTTGATCGACGTCGGCACGGCGCTGCTCGAGGCGCGCGACCCGCTGGAGCTCTACGCTTCGATCCGTGCGGAGCTCACTGCCTACGCATCGGAGCTGGCGGAACGGCGCGAGATCGTGGCGCTGAACAAGATCGACCTGGTCGCGGATCGGAGCGCGCTCGATGCCGTGGAGACCGCGCTGCGCGCACGGGGCTGCAGCGTGCAGCGCCTTTCGGCGGCCACCCGCGAGGGCCTGCCCGAGCTGCTGGTGGCCATCATCCGGGCGCTCGAAGCCGCAGACGCGGAGGCCGCGCAGCGCGCAGCGGGGGTCGAGGCGTGAGCGGCTCGAGTGCGCAGCGAGCGGTCGCGCGGCGCGCGCGGCGCATCGTGGTGAAGGTGGGCAGCGGCGTGCTCACGCGCGACGGCAGCCTGCGCCGCGGCATCTTCGATCAGGTCGCCCGCCAGATCGCCGCGCTGTGTGCCGAGGGTCGCGAGGTGGTCCTGGTCACCTCGGGCGCGATCGCCATCGGCAGCCGAACGCTCGGCTGGCCCCATCCCGGACGCTCGATTCCCGAAAAGCAGGCGGCCGCGGCGGTGGGGCAGATCGGTCTCGTCGAGCTCTACCGCAAGCGCTTCGCCAAGTACGGCCGGCGCGTCGCACAGGTGCTGTTGACGCGCAGCGGGCTGCAGGATCGCGAGCGCTTCCTGAATGCGCGGCACACGCTCCAGACGCTGCTCGAGCTCGGCGTCGTCCCCATCGTCAACGAGAACGACACCGTGGCCACGGAAGAGATCCGCTTCGGCGACAACGACAATCTCTCGGCCACGGTGGTGAATCTGGTCGGCGCCGAGCTGCTGGTGATCGCGACGGACGTCGACGGCCTCTACCGCGAGCCGCCCGCACCGGGCCGCCGCAAGCCGCCGCTCTTCGACGTCGTCGAGAACATCTCGCCGGAGGTCGAGTCCGCCGCGCGCGGTTCGAGCAGCAGCTACGGGCGCGGCGGCATGGTGACCAAGATCGAGGCCGCGCGCGTCGCCGCACGCTGCGGCGCCTCGACGATCCTGTGCAACGGGCGAACGCGAGACGTGCTGCTCCGGGTGGCCCAGGGTGAGCCGATCGGCACGCTCTTCCTCAACGGCAGCCGCCTGGCGAGCCGCAAGCACTGGCTCGCGTTCACCACGCGCACGCGGGGCGCGCTGGTGCTCGACGCAGGCGCGGTCCGCGCCCTGGTCGAGCAGGGCCGGAGCCTGCTCCCGGCCGGCGTCGTGGAGATCCGTGGCAAGTTCGGCATCGGCGATCCGGTGGCCTGCCTCGACGCGAAGGGCCGCGAAATCGCGCGCGGCCTGGCCGCCTACCCCTCTGACGCCGTCGCGCGCATCGCGGGTCTGCCGACGCGGAAGATCCCGCAGGTGCTAGGATATTCGAACGGCGGCGAGATCATTCACCGGGACGATCTCGTGCTGCTGGAAGACCGCGATCGAGCCTGAGCGAGCGCGGAGGAGGACGGCGACCTGGGATCCCGCGCCCAGCGACGCGCGGCCCGTCCACCCCGCGCCGCCGGCTGACGGATCGGCGGTCCAACCCCCGACGCGAGCCCAGCCATGAACCTCCGGGAGCTCATTCACGACATCGCACAGCGCGCGCGGACCGCATCCGAGCGAACCGCGGAGCTGTCGTCCGCGCAGAAGGACGCCTGGCTGGGGTGCGCGGCCCGGCGGCTGGAGGCGGCGCGCGAGCGCATCGCCGCAGAGAACGCGCGCGATCTGGAGCAGGCCGAGCGCAATGGCCTGGCCGCGCCGCTGCACAAGCGCCTCGAGCTCTCCGCCGGCAAGTGGCACGACATGATCGCGGGCTTGCGCGATGTCGCGAACCTGCCCGACCCGATCGGGCGCGTCGAGCAGACCCAGGTGAGGCCCAACGGCCTGCAGGTCGGCCGCATGCGCATCCCGCTCGGCGTGATCGCGATCATCTACGAATCGCGACCCAACGTGACCGTCGACGCGGCAGCCCTGTGCGTGAAGTCCGGGAACGCCGTCATCCTGCGCGGCGGATCCGAGGCGCTGCACACGAATCTGGCGCTCGCCGAGGAGCTGCGCGCAGCGGCCCGGGAGACCGAGGTGCCCGAGGACGCCGTGTGCGTCGTGCCCACGACCGATCGCGAGGCCATCGCGCATCTCCTGCACGAGGACCGCTGCATCGACCTCGTGATTCCCCGCGGCGGTCCCGGACTGATCCGCGTGGTGACCGAGACGTCGCGCATCCCGGTGATCAAGCACGATGCGGGCGTTTGCCACGTCTTCCTCGACGCCAGCGCGGACCCCGAGATGGCCACGAAGATCGTCATCGATTCGAAGCTGCGCCAGATGGAGGTCTGCAACGGGCTCGAAACGCTGCTGGTCCACCGGGACGCGATGCACACCGCGCTGCCGCGCGTGCTGAAGGCGCTCCACGAGGAAGGCATCGAGCTGCGCGGCGACGAGCGCACCCGCGAGATCTTCGGCGACGCCGTTCCGGCTCGGGAGGAGGACTGGTCGCGGGAGTATCTGGGGCCCGTGCTCGCCGTGCGCGTGGTCGACGACCTGGACGCCGCCGTCGCACACATCCGCCGCTACGGAAGCGACCACACCGAGGTGATCGTCACGGAGAGCTACGCGAACGCGCAGGAGTGGTTGCGGCGGATCAATTCCTCCACAGTCGGCGTCAACTGCTCGACTGCGTTCGCAGACGGTTATCGCCTGGGCCTCGGCGCCGAGATTGGCATCTCCACCTCGAAGCTTCACGCCTACGGACCGATGGGACTCGAGGGTCTGACGACACTCAAGTTCGTGCTCCGGGGGGATGGTCAGCTTCGCGAATGACGCGAGCCCTTCGCATCGGCATCTTCGGCGGCACGTTCAATCCCATCCACCTGGGTCACCTGCGGGCGGCGGAAGAGGTGCGCGAAGCGCTATCGCTCACGCAGATGTTGTTCGTCCCGGCGGCTCGCCCGCCCCACAAGACGGGGAGCGTCGCGGATGCGATCGCCCCGGCGGAGGATCGGCTGCGCTGGGTGCGGGCCGCGGTGGCAGACCACCCCGCGTTCGCGGTGGACGCGCTGGAAATCGAGCGCGGCGGACCCTCCTACAGCGTGGACACGCTGCACCAGATCGCCGGGCGCACCGCGCCCGAGGCGCCCGTCTTCGTGCTCGGCTGCGACGCCTTCTCGGAGCTGGGGTCCTGGCGCGAGCCCGAAGCCCTCCTCTCGCTCGCCCACATTCTGGTCATGACGCGGCCGCCCGTGCGCAGCGGATCGCTCGCCGACTGGATTCCGAAGTGCGTGCGCGACGACGTGGACGTGGCCGAAGACGGTCTCTCGGCCCGACATCGCAAGTCGACGACCTGGATCCGCTTGCTCGCCGTCTCGGCGCTCGACATCTCTTCCTCGGACATTCGAGCCCGCATCCGCGCGGGCCGCTCGGTGCGCTATCTGGTGCCCGAGTCGATCCGCGGCGAGATCGAAGCGAGCGTGGCGTACGCAGCGGAACATGCGAGGTGCATCGATGCCTGAAGCGACGGACGCCGCCCAGCGGCAGCGCGCCGCATTCATCGCGAATGCCGCGCTCGACAAGAAGGCCGAACGCCTGGTCGCGCTGGATGTCCGCAGGCTCACGTCCTATGCGGACACCCTCATCATCGCGAGCGGAACCTCCGATCGGCACGCGCGCGCCATCGCCGATGCGGTCTCCGAAGCCGTGACGGCGCGAGGCGAGCACCCGCTGGGCGTCGAAGGCTACGAGGAGGGCCGCTGGGTCCTGATCGATCTCGGCGACGTGATCGTGCACGTGTTCCGCCCCGACGTGCGTGAGGAGTACGATCTCGAGCGGCTGTGGAGCGACGCACCGACGATCGACGTCGGCGCCGAGGTCGCCGCCAGCGCCTGATTGCCGGTTCCGCGGTCCCGCGGAGACGCGATGCGAGACCTGCTGCGGGGCCTGCTGGATCTGTGGGTGCCGCCGTCGTGCGCGCGCTGCGGCGCAGGGGTGGACGACACCGCGCCTCTGTGCCGCGCATGTTTCGCCGCGCTGCCGAGCGTGGCGCGCGATCGCTGCGCCCGCTGCCAGCAAGCGCCCGCGCTGGCTCGGAACGGCGTCTGCGCCGCCTGCGACGCGCGGGCATCTCCGCTGCGCGCCTGCGTCGCGAGCGTCTGGTTCCGCGACGAGATCGAGCTCTGGATCCGGCGCTTCAAGTACCCGCATCGGGGTCTCGCCGCGCGCGACGCGGCCGCAGCCGGTGTGGTGCGCGCGCTCGCGCGGGCCGCCGCCGAGCGCGCGCCCGGCGCCGCGCCGGCCTGCGTGATCCCGGTGCCGCTGCACGCCAGGGCGCTGCGCCGCAGAGGCTTCAACCCGGCGGCGCTGCTCGCGCGGGACGTGGCGTGCGCGGTGGCGGCGCCGTTCTCCGCACTGGCGCTGCGGCGCCTGCGCGACACCCCGAGCCAGACCGGTCTCGACCGCGCGGCGCGGCGCCGCAACGTGCGCGGCGCGTTCTCGGCGCCGCACCCGGTCCCGGAGCGGCTCTGGCTGGTGGACGACGTGGTGACAACGGCTGCGACACTCGAGGAGGCCGCCCGCGCATTGCGGCGCGCGGGCGCCCGCGAGGTGATCGCGATCTGCGCCGCCCGTACGCCCGCCCCGCATGCGGAGCGGTTCTAGCGCTTGGTCGTCTCGAGGATCACCTGGCGCAGGCGATCGGGATCGACGGGCTTCTTGAAGATCACGCCCTGGAGCCCCTCCATGCGGCTGCGCTTGATCACGTGATCCTTGTCGTAGTGGAAGGCGGTCATCATCAGCACGGGCAGCTGGGGGTGGCTCTTGCGCAACGCCCGGTAAAGCTCGTAGCCGTCCATGTTCGGCATCACCACGTCCGAGAGCACGACGTCGAAGTCGACGACCTCGGCGCGGCGCAGGCCCTCGGCTCCGTCGACGGCGGTCTCCACCTTGCAGCCCTCCGCCTCGAGGATCTCCTGGAGGCTCTTGCAGATGCCCAGATCGTCGTCCACCACGAGGATGCGCAGCCCCGAGAGGCGCGGCTCCTTCGCGTGCTCGGCGCGGCGCTCGCGCAGATCGAGCATGCGCGCCGGGCCGACGTATTCCACCGTCTCGTACTGCTCGGTCTCGACCATGCGTCCCAGGCGCTTCAAGATCTCCGAAATCCGGCCAATCTCGCGCCGCACCGCGTCGATGCGCTCGTACT
>Ga0224496_10001671_pt1 | contig 13583 bp, 15 predicted proteins | sample SF_Jul11_sed_USG_2_FD_168127 | JGI IMG/M metagenome (GOLD analysis project Ga0224496, IMG submission 168127) | Sediment microbial communities from San Francisco Bay, California, United States - SF_Jul11_sed_USGS_8_1 | ecosystem: Environmental > Aquatic > Marine > Sediment | place: USA... | reverse complement strand
ATTATAACAAATATAAACAGTATATACAACAAGTATATCAATAATATTAGTGACCACATTAACAGCAAAAAATAATATATCCTATTGTAAATAAAAGAAAATATTAAATGTAGGCAGGGAACATCCGATGTAAAGTGGCATTTGAACGTATTGTCGTTTCGCCGCTGCCACGCACGCGCCAAACAGCGGCGATAATGAATCGCTACCACTCAGTACCCATTGAAGTGCATGCTGATCTTGCCGACATCCGTTCGGGGTTCGACGGTAAGCCAGTGTCAGACTATTTTTCAGCGATTAGTCATGACCCACTTAGAATGCGTGTGAATGACGGCGAATCATTGCTGGACCACAAGCAACGTGTTTTGCGTTTTATTGACTGGCTGAAAGCACAATACGATCAAACACTATTGGTAGTCTCCCATGAAGAAACCATGCGGGTATTTGTCGCCTATTTTGAAGGAGGCATTGCAGACGACCAACTGAGAGACATTCATGTGGGCAATTGCGAATACAAGCATTATGTTTGGGATCACTCAGGATGACCATACATTTTGCCATGTCAATATGCAGGCTTCGGGGGCAACATTTAACCAAACCTGGCAAGAATCCTGTAATTTCTGGACATGGTGCCGCTAAAAAAGCCGCATTTATCTTAAGTAATAATACATGAAGTCCGAAATTCGACAAATCAACATCCTGCAGCCAGCTTCCTTGTAACCGCTCTTAAGAGATGCTTATCATTGCTGTTCTTGCAGTTCTTGCTGAGAAAGATCTGATGCGACCGATCTGACTTTTTCCTGCAGCTGGACATCCGATTGAATGGCTTGGCCCATAGCATTGTATTCATCTGCCGTTAATCCTACTTCACTTAGCACTTGATCCATTTGCTGATTGGCAGTTTGCATCAACTCCTCTTTCTGTTGCTCTGATTCCATGTTTGGCATTTGAGCGGTTATGTGCTGTTGTAGCTGATAAATCCCTACATTTGCAATAATGAAAGATTTGAGTTCATCGTTGCTGTAATTAGCTTTACTATCCATAGCGCTGTCCTGATCTTGGGCCATCACTGGCGTCAGGAAAATAGCACTTAAAAAACCAACTAAAATAAAATATTTGATCCAATTATAATTGTTCTGCATACATCGATCCTTTGCAATGTTTATCTTAACGAGACGACTTAATTTACGTCAAACTCGACCCTAACAGATATCCAGGCCGCTATCAAATATACTTTAAAATTCCTTATCGTTATAAAGTTGACCGATCAACAGGCACAGTATGGATTGTGGCAGACTGGATGCGATTTCAGTCTCCACTTGTACAAATAAGACAGAATATGTTTATACACCTAATGTGCGCCACAGGATCTTGTGACTGAGAGGTTTGACATCGACAAAACTCAAGGTATCGACTAGACGTTGTATACCTTGAGTACTCAAAAAACTTTGTGGCGATAATGTTAGCTTAGTTGTTTCATATGGAAAAATACTATCATTAAACCACTTACGTCACACAAACACACCGGGCACCATGAAAAACTTTTCTCAATCTCACCAAATAATCTGGTAGATTACCCGTTAAAAAGCTTTTTCAACGAAATAACCATCATGCATAAAAACACCATTTCATGTGACCTTTACGATCATATTGAAGTGGTTTGCATGGCCAGATTCTTTAGCAAGTATCGTGACCAGTATTTTGGTTTTCCCATGCCAATTCATCCATGAAACGGTTCCTCAAATACAGCCTGATTTCACTAACAACCACAGTGATTCTGCTTGCCGGATTGGTGATTTATTTGATTACCTTCCTGGACTTGAACACTTACAAACCCTTGATTAACCAGCTCGTAAAAAAAGAAATGCAGCGTGAACTGGAATTCGATGGTGACATTTCATTCGCTTTATTTCCAAAATTAAGGGTCAACTTGGAACATGTCTCATTAAGTGAATACAAGGCTAGCAAGAAATTCGTCACTGCCGAACATATTCACCTCACTTTGTCACTAAAACCATTACTTAAAAATCAATTGGTCATTGATGAAATGATTGTAAAGGGACTTAAAGCGACATTAATTCGTTTTGCGGATGGCCGCACGAATATCGATGATCTGTTGACCACTAATGAAACAACAACCGCATTTGATATTAGGCGTATACGAATCGAAGATGCAGCATTGGTTTTACATGATGCAATCAACAAAAAACAAGTGACATTAAGAGACATTACGCTCGATACTAGCAAAATTACCAATGAATCGCTTGATAAACTGGCATTAAAAGCCACTGGCACTATGGTAAATATTGACAAAAAAGATAAACTAAATTTTGCAGTCAGGCTCAACGTGCCGAATCTACACTTCGACAATAATAGCATCGCGAGTAACCACGTTAATTTAGCAATAACCATTGCCAATCCAGCTAACAAAATTGCTGGAATATTTTCTTTATCCAATATAACAGCAGCCACAAACCGCTTTAATAGTGACGTCATGACGGTTAAATTAGCAGCCAAGAAAGACGCACAAACGGTCAGAATTCACTTAAAAAGTTCACTCACCGGGAATCCGGAGACCAAAAATTTCTATTTGCCCGATTTGAAGGCCAATTTCACTGCCGTTACACCTGACTTGCCCAACCAACCAATCCGCGGCAATCTAGCCGGAAAAATTTTTGTCGCAGGCCTATCAGAACATTTTAAAGCTAATTTAGCAGGAAACCTTGAAGACGGCCATATTCAAGCAACATTCAACCTGTCAAATTTTAACGATCCAACCATTGATTTTGATATAGCTATTGATAAGCTAAATATTGATCGATGGTTATCACACGCAGAGAAAAAAAACAGGCAGCACATAGAAACGCAACTTCTGGATGAAGCAATCGATTTTTCTTTATTATCAGAATTAAATGCAAATGGTTCGATTTATGTCGGTAGGGTGCAATCGGCAGATGTAACATTATCGGGTATAGAATTTAAAATTAAGTCCGGCTATAACAAGCTGAACCCCGCAGCTAGATAATTCTTCTGTAAAGTAACTGATGCCTAATTTTTCGGTCAAATTAATTCGCTGGCATAAGCATCATGGTCGCCATCATCTTCCATGGCAAGGGATACGTGATCCTTATGCAATTTGGTTGTCTGAGATTATGCTGCAGCAAACCCAAGTAACAACGGTTACGCCCTATTACCAGCGTTTTATGCAACGTTTCCCAAATATTGAAAGTCTTTCATTGGGGCCGCTTGACGACATTCTGACATTATGGAGCGGTCTCGGTTATTATGCTCGCGCCAGATATTTGCATCAATCAGCACAGTTAATTATGAAAAATTATGATGGCAAATTTCCCCGGCAACTGGATTTGATCCAACAATTTCCTGGGATCGGACGTTCCACTGCTGCCGCTATTGCTGTATTTGCATTTGGTGAACGATGCGCAATACTTGACGGCAACGTCAAACGGGTTTTCACTCGCTACTTTGGCATTGAAGGGTATCCGGGTAACCAAAAAATACAGAACCAGTTATGGGAAAAAGCGATTGTGTTACTCCCAAATAAAAATGCCAAGGATAATATCGAAACTTATACCCAAGCATTGATGGATTTAGGTGCACTTGTTTGCACACGCAGCAAGCCCAATTGCACGGCCTGTCCGCTACAACAGAGTTGCACGGCATTAAGGGAAAATCGCGTAAACAAATTACCAACAATCAAACCTCGCAGACCGTTACCTGAAAAAGAAACCGTTTTCCTGATACTAACGAAACAAAAAAAAATTTTGCTGGAAAAACGTCCCATGCCTGGTATTTGGGGTGGATTATGGTGCCCACCAGAAATGACAACAAATAAAGATGCTACGACCTATTGTTCACAGCATTACAATCTATCGATAAAACCCGTGAGCGACATGCCACCAATGAACCATTCTTTTACACACTTTAAGCTACGAATTCACCCGAAATTGTTGAAAGTGAGCTCTCAGATTGATTCAAAGCAGAATAAAGCAATGTGGCTAACACTGGATGAGGCACTTGCAATCGCTATTCCTACCCCAGTGAGAAAACTATTGAAACAGATCGAGTCCAACCCAACATTTACATCAAAAAATGGATGATTGGCAAAAATGGAGAAAGCTGCAACGTGCCAACTTAGTCGCACGCAGAGAAGCAATCGCTAAAAAAGATCGTATCTTCTGGAGCGCAGCAATTACTTTGTTACTCCAGCAAGGATTTACTAGCCTTAAAAAGAATATCATCGGTTCTTACCATCCGATTCGTGGCGAATATGACCCGCGTCCAGCAATGGAATATTTCGAAAAGCATGGCGCCACACTTGCAATACCTGAAGTAACAAAAAAAGATGCGCCATTATGTTTCCGAAAATGGTGGCGGGAAGCGCCAATGAAGAAAGGCGCCTATGGAATCCCTGTCCCAGATAATACCGAGCAGGTTATCATTGATGCTGCATTGATCCCAATGGTAGGCTTTGATCAGCAAGGCTACCGACTTGGCTATGGCAGTGGCTATTATGACCGCACCCTGGCTTCATCTAATCCATGCCCATTAGTCATTGGCATTGCTTTTGAAATGTTCCGGCTAGATAGTGTTCGCCCTCAACCACATGATATTCCAATGGATTATATTATTACCGAAGTGGGTGTTTATCAAACCATAGAGAATAAGCTTATTTCAATTTCCACTAAAGAATGCCAGGCTAAAAATAACTTACCATAATCAGTAAAGCTTCAGCTTACCCCTAACATCCGCCATTTCTGCGCTACAAAATGATCATCTATACGTGTAAACTCACATTTTGCGCCTTGAACTGACAAAATTTAGGCGTAGTCTGAACAGTTACTGCGTTGTACTGAATAATTACGATAGTCATTCACTTTAATTTTCATCCCCCCATCGCGGCATTAACTTATGTGCAACACCTAAATGGTCAAGTATACGTGCCACGACAAAGTCAACCATATCCTGTACATTTTCTGGGTGGTGATAAAAACCAGGATTGGCAGGCATGATTACTACCCCGTTGCGTGCCAGCTTTAACATATTTTCTAGATGGATTATGGAAAAGGGCATTTCTCGTGGAACCAGAATCAGTTGACGATTTTCTTTTAACATAACATCGGCCGCTCGCCCAATTAGTTTCTGACTCATTCCGCTTGCAATTTCTGCCACTGTCCCCATCGTACAGGGACAAATCACCATCGAATCGGCGGGATTGGTACCGGAAGCTATGGGTGCAAACCATTCTTCCCGCCCAAAGACTCGTAACTGACCTTCCTTAGCATTAAAATGACAACTAAAAAATTCTTCCGCTTCTTTGGCACGGGATGGCAAAGCTAACTTCATTTCCTGCTGCGCGACAATTTGCGCCACTTGGGAATACAGAAGAAAAACACAAACACCTTCAGCCAACAACAATTCCAGCAAACGTATGCCATAAGGCATGCCAGAAGCACCAGTGTATGCGAGTGTAATGGTTTTTTGAGCTATTTTCATAACGAGCAAGGTGGCAACTTAATCTATTAGTTTGCCATCTATCACTTCACAAATTATTGTTTGATTGAATGCCGCTTTGCTCCAATTCTATCTGTTGCCGGTTAATGAGCTCTTGAGTGCTATCAATACCACGTAATTGTAAAATATAATTACGAACGGCTGCTTCTACCAGCACAGCCAGGTTTCGTCCAGCAGCAACAGGAATGACTACCTTGCGAATATCAACACTCATAATATTCTCATTGAGATGACTAATTGGCAAACGTTCCGTAGAGTTGGGATCTGTCACATTCAAATTTTGTAGGTACACGATAAGCTTCATGTTTTTTCGCCGTCGTACTGCCGTTTCACCAAATATAGTACGAATATTTAACACGCCCAACCCACGTACTTCAAGAAAATCCCGCAACATGGGCGGACAATTTCCTTCTAATGTTTCTGGCGCAATACGGCGAAGTTCCACCACATCATCCGCGACTAGTCCGTGTCCCCGGCTAATCAACTCTAATGCTAGCTCACTTTTACCAACGCCACTTTCTCCGGTAATCAGTACGCCCAATCCTAATACATCCAACAGTACACCATGCATGGTACTGGTCGTTGCCAGCACACGTCCTAGATACGTACGCAACAACCAGATTACTTCGAGACTGGGATAGGGAGAGCAAAATATAGGCGTATTTGTCGCAATGGCCAATGCACGTATAGAAGCGGGCACTTCCGCATTTTCGGCAACAATAAAACATGCGATATTACTTTGGGTGAGCAGTTTTATTTTGTTTTCAAGTCCTGCGGGCTGCAATTTATCAATATAATCAATCTCAGCATGGCTTAATACCTGTATCCAGTTGGGGTGAATAAAATTGAGATGGCCGATGATTCCTTGGGTTGACTGTGCGATAATATCATTATTTAGAAATTTATCATTGCTACTGTTTCCCGCTTCCCAACTTAAATCAAGCTTATCTTTTTTATCTTCAAAAAGTTGTTTAATACTAATTTGGAACATTTGATGATGTCCAATCTTCAATCAGCTGGTGAATCTCAGTCGCATCCTTGCTGCGTAACAAGCTTTCTCGGAATTTCTTATCACTAAACATTTGGGCCAGCTCACTCAGAATTTGCAAATGTTTGTCAGTGGCCTTTTCTGGTACTAATAAAATACACGCGAGATTGACTGGCTGCCCATCCGGTGCATCAAACGGAATTGCTTCTTTCATCCGAATCAATGCAGCGACTGCTTCACGCAAGCCTTTTATCCTGCCATGTGGTATTGCCACACCCTGGCCCAAGCCGGTTGACCCAAGCTTTTCTCGCGCAAACAAGCTATCAAAAACTTGGCTACGCGCGATATGTTGCGTATTTTCGAACAACAACCCTGCTTGTTCAAAAACACGTTTTTTACTGGCGACATCTAGATCAACGATGACATTTGACGGTGGTAATAATTGTGAAATAAGGTTCATAAAAAAATAGTTTGAAGCTAATAAGTAACCGAAAAAAGAAACAATTATTCAGGTTGATTAAAATCTTGGGTTTTTAGTGAACCTTGATTGCGACGCTCAAGATTTTTTTCTTTATGCTTAAGAATTTGCCGATCAAGTTTATCAATCAGACTGTCAATAGAAGCATACATATTTTCACCATCCGCCTCGACAAAAATATCTTTCCCTTTAACATGCACGTTTGCTTCCGCTTTTTGTTTATGTTTTTCAACTGAAAGAATCACACTGACATCAATAACATGATCAAAATGGCGTGTAATTTTATTTATCTTAGAAGTAACATAGTCACGCATTGCGGAAGTGATTTCCACATGGTTACCGGTAAGATTGAGATTCATCCTGTCTCCTTGATTCTAGTTAAAATGATTTTCTAAGATTAGCCGGGGGAATTTGCATTAATTCCCGATACTTGGCTACGGTACGACGAGCCACCACAATTCCTTGTTTTTCTAGGAGTTCCGATATTTTGCTATCACTGAGTGGCTTTTTAATATTCTCCTCTTGAACGAGCTGTTTGATCAAAGCTCGAATTGCGGTAGCAGAACAAGCACCACCGGAATCGGTTGCAACATGACTCCCAAAAAAATATCTAAGTTCAAAAATGCCGCGCGGCGTACGCATAAATTTTTGAGCCGTCACACGTGACACCGTCGACTCATGTAATTCCAATATTTCAGCAATTTCTCGTAATACCAGTGGGCGCATAGCAATCTCTCCATGTTCAAAAAATTGCCGCTGACGCCTAACAATCGCGTTGGATACCCTCAGAATCGTATTGGCGCGTTGATGTATATTCTTGATTAACCATTTCGCCTCATTTAATTGACCAGAAAGCCGCCGCGCCGAGTCATCTCGATTACCTCTCAAAATATCAGCATACAAACGATTAATACTGAGACGGGGCATTGCTTCGGGATTAAGATTCGCGACCCACGCGCCTTTAATCTTTGTTACCACAACATCTGGCACAATATAACGCGCGGCTGAGCCACTAAATACTGCACCTGGTTTAGGATCTAGACTTACAATAAGAGAATGAATAGACCGCATTTTGTCATCATCACAGCCCAATAATTTCTTAATTTGAACAAAGTCATGAGAAGCCAATCTATCAAGATAGTCATTTACCAGCATTAATGCCTGGTCACGATATGGCGTATCTTCCGGCAATGCCCGCAATTGTATTGCCAGGCATTCTTTTAAATCACGTGCACCAACGCCGGGTGGATCTAGAAGTTGCAGATGAGCCAGCGCAGCTTGCAGATTGTTCATCCCTATTTCAAGTTCTAGCGGCAACAGATCAATCAACTCATTTAGATCCTGCTTAAGATAACCATTATCATCCAGACTATCAATTAACAACCCTACAATTTTTTTTTCGCGCTCAGTAGCCTGACTAAGACTAATCTGTAGATTAAGATGCTCTCGTAAACTAAGCGGGTTTGCTGCTAACGGGATACCATCATTATCTTCGTCACTATTTTCACGTCCACCGCGATAAGAATCATATGCCTGATAATCATCAGATACACGATTCTGGTCTTTTTCCACTGCGCCAACATTTTCAACTGTAGGCACCGCTGATGCAGATTCCTTCTCGGAATCCGACAAACCTGGAGAAACCGGCTCCACTTGATCATCAGCTTGCGCATCCCAGTCATTATTACTATCCCCCAGCTCCAACATAGGATTCTCTTGCACAATACGTTCTATTTCCTGACTCAACTCATGCGTCGACAGCTGCAATAATCGGATAGATTGTTGCAGCTGTGGCGTCAGGCTCAACTGTTGAGATAATTTTAACTGGAGTGTTTGTTTCATAATTCTTAGAAAACAACAATCAGCAGCAGCCGGATAAATATTGAACGACAAGCTTCACAATCGGAAATTCTCTCCCAAATATACTTTTCTAACGGCATCATTATAAATTATTTGATCCGGTTTGCCGTCAGCCAGCACATTTCCTTCACTAATAATATAGGCCCTATCACATATACCCAATGTCTCCCGAACATTATGATCGGTAATAAGCACACCAATACCGTTTTCCTTGAGGTAACTGATAACACGTTGTATATCTATCACAGCAATCGGGTCGACACCTGCAAACGGTTCATCCAAAAGAATAAAACGTGGTTGCGAAGCTAATGCTCGCGCAATCTCTACGCGACGGCGCTCACCACCCGATAAACTAATCGCTGGGTTGGCGCGTAAATGACTGATATGCAGATCATCCAGCAAATAATCCAAATGTTGTTGCTTTTCGGCATAATCAAAGTTTTGCAACTCAAGCACCGCAAGTATATTATCCTCCACCGAAAGACGCCGAAAAACTGATGCTTCCTGAGGCAGATAGCTTAAACCTAGCCGTGCACGTTGATGAATCGGTAGCTGACTCAAATCACAGTCATCCAGAAATATATTGCCCCCATTTAATGGGACCAATCCGACCACCATATAAAAACAAGTGGTCTTTCCAGCGCCATTAGGCCCTAACAATCCAACAACTTCCCCACTTTCAAGCGAAAAAGATACATCATGCACTACGGTACGGGATTTGTAACGTTTATTCAAATTGCTGGCGCTAAGCTTGCTCATTTTGGGATTAATAATCCAACTATTTTTAGCAATTTTATATTACTATGGTGTCTCTGAATCCGATTCGTCTAATTTTTGCTTTGGCTGAATTACCACTCGCACTCGACTATCCGCGCCAGTTTCATCACCTCGCTCTTTACTACCGGTTACCTGAAAAAATTCGCTGGTGGTATTATAGGAAATATAATCTCCCTGCACTTCATCCTCCCCCCGTTTTAGACGCGCTTCCCGAAATAATTCGATCTTATCCGCATTGTTATCAAACTCAACGCGCCTACTCCAACCTTCAATATACTCATCCAATCCATCCCGTTTTTGTCGAAAACTAACTAAATTTCCCAATGCAGTCACGTATCGAAGCCCTTCAATATCTTCCTTTAAAATCACTTTTTCTGCGCGAATAATGAGCGTTCCCTGGGTAAGTTTGACATTGCCTGTAAATATACTTATCCGATTTGCGTCTTTACGTTGGACGTCTTCCACCGTCGCTCGATCCGCCTCTATATGAATCGGCTGATCACGATCGGCCCGTTCAGCCAAAGCAATATTGGTTAACAGCAGGCCAAGCAATATCGCAACCACCTGCAATCTCATAGGTAGGTGAAAATAGGATGGATGTTAATCTTCAACAGCTCGAACTTTTGACAACAACTGTAGAACACCGGTATGGTTATTCAACTCTAGGCCCACTGCATTCATCGTCGCGTTTTTCATCGCAATCGCTACGGATTTGTTCGTCCTTGCAATATTGTCGTCAGGCATAAGATGCAAATAACTAGTGACCATTGTAATCTTATCTTCATCTCCATCCATCCCTCTTGACACAGTTACATTTTCGGTTAGATGGATATGCTCCCCGTTTTCCAATAATTCAGCCCTCTCCGCTTTCACCTGCATCACGGGCTTTTCTGGTTCATTACTGATAAAATAGGGTTGTTCTAGATAAGTAACTTCTTCGTCCAGATAATGCAACATTTTTTTTGCAGAAAAAACATGTTGTATCTCACTTTCATGATTCATTTGAATACCTGAAAGGTTTTCTACAATATAATCCGGATGATTAAACAGGCCATCATCCTGCGCTGTCATTGGCTGCACTACGACGTAATTCATCCAGAACATCAACAACGCAAGCACTGTAATAAGAATAAACGGGAAACTGAAAGGCAAGTGGCTGTTCATTGGTAAAATACAATCAATTTGAAATCTAAGAAATTTTGGATCAATCCAGCTGCCATCAAGAATTTTGAAAAACGCAACATTATAGCAGATATACCTAATTCGAATGTTTTATAAAGCTAGTGATTACACTATTCTAAATTAAAAACAGCGATAACTTTAACAATAATAAAACTATCTACCTAAGGCTTTTATGTAGTCATACCCTGAAACAATTTTCTAAGCCTGTCCAATTAGCTTTCTATTTTTAGTGCTCCTTTCTGCCTTTACGTGACATTGCAAATTTGAATCTGCGCACCAATATGGTAAGGTACTTTTTTGATCAAGCAACATAATAGCTTATGCAAGCCGAAGCCATTGAATTTGAGCGTTTTGATGAATTACAAGACGAAATCTGCGAACAACGCATTATCGCAGCCAAGAAAAAACTTGGGAAAAGTGCGGTTATTTTGGCGCATCATTACCAGCGTGCAGATGTCTACAAGCATGCTGATCTAACGGGTGACTCACTAAAACTTTCATATCTCGCTGCGCAAACTGATGCAGATTATCTGGTATTTTGTGGGGTGCATTTTATGGCTGAGGTGGCCGATATTCTTTCAAGCCCACAACAAGTCGCCATCCTACCTGATCTTGCGGCAGGTTGCTCTATGGCTGATATGGCAAATCTATCCAAAGTAGAACGCGCATGGCGCGAGCTAGCAACCGTGCTGAATCCCGAAGAAACGATCACACCCATCACGTATATCAATTCCGCAGCCGACCTAAAAGCATTCTGTGGCGAACATGGCGGCATCGTATGCACTTCCAGCAATGCGGGCAAAATTTTGCAATGGGCGTTTAAACAACGTGGGAAAGTTTTGTTTTTTCCCGACCAGCATTTGGGTCGTTGGAGTGGCCATCAATTGGACATTCCGGAGGAAGAAATGCCAGTCTGGAATTTTGATGAACCGATGGGCGGCCTTACCCCAGAACAAATTAAAAGTGCCAAAATCCTATTGTGGAAAGGACACTGTTCGGTCCATCAAATGTTCCAGCCGCAGCATATCCTTCGTTTTCGGAATAAATACCCCGATGGTTTGGTGATTTCACACCCAGAATGTAGTTACGAAGTATGTAAAGCATCGGATTTTGTTGGTTCTACGGAATATATTATCAACACTATCAGCAAAGCTAAACCAGGCACACGTTGGCTGGTTGGCACCGAACTTAATCTAGTTAGCCGTATCGCTGAGGAATTAAAACCACAGGGAAAGATCGTCCAATTTATGTCGCCAATGGTTTGCATGTGCTCCACGATGGCACGTATTGATCCGCAACATCTTGCCTGGGCATTAGAAAATCTGGTCGCGGGAAATATTGTCAATCAAATAAAAGTTCCAGCAAACGAGGCAAAACTTGCAAAGCTTGCGCTGGATAGAATGCTAGCAATCTCATGATGTTGATCTATAGATAATCTTTCACAATCAACCCAGCTGGCAAAGATATTTTAAACAGCACCAACAATTACAGACTTAAATTATGCATATCGAAAAATTGATTCCCTCAGAAGTGCCGTTGGTCGATTTTAATGATTGATGTGAGAGGGCAAGTCATAATCTGACTAAGACACTTAATCTGATCATGCAGCGCTCTCCACCAAAGTCATCTGTATATGAACAATCTTCACTTTATGGGCGGCAACACCATCACCCTGCTGCATAATGGAATGGAATATTTTCCAGAATTAGAGGCGGCTATTGATTCAGCGCAACAAGAAATATATCTTGAAACTTATATTTTCGAATATGATCGAATCGGCATTAGGATTGTTAACGCATTAAAACGCGCAGCACGAAGAAATGTAACCGTACATTTGCTGATTGATGGCTTTGGTTCCCGCAAACTACCAGCAAAAGTTGTTCAAAATATGCTTGATGTGGGTGTAAAAATACTCATCTTCAGACCCGAAATATTTGGGTTGCGACGTCATCGATTTCGCCGTATGCATCGAAAGTTGGTGGTACTGGATGCACAAATAGCATTTGTCGGCGGCATTAATATTATTGACGACCTGAATGACCCAGAAATGCAAGCGCCGCGTTTTGACTATACCGTCCTAATTAAAGGGCCGTTGTTGTTAAAAATTCACTCGGCTGCACGGTATTTATGGATGCTAGTTGCATGGGCGCATTTTAAGAAACGCTGGATCAGCCGAACTGTTTTGCAGCGAGCTGACCAACCACAGGGTCACCAATGTGCTGCATTTGTAATTCGTGATAATCTACGCCATCGTCGTGATATTGAGCAAGTGTACCTTGATGCAATTAACAATGCGCGCAGCGAAATTATTATCGCCAACGCTTATTTCTTGCCAGGCAGGCATTTCCGCCAGGCGCTGAACAAAGCTGCCCGGCGCGGCGTCCGGGTTTTACTACTATTGCAGGGCAAGATTGAATATCGCTTGCAGCATCATGCCACCCATGCGCTTTATGGAAACCTATTGGATGCAGGCATCGAAATCTATGAATATAGCAAAAGCTATTTACATGCCAAGGTCGCAGTCATTGACAATCACTGGGCGACGGTTGGATCTTCAAACATTGATCCTTTCAGTCTGTTACTTGCACGCGAAGCCAATGTTGTCATCAATGACGAATCCTTTGCCAATGAATTGCGATCAAGCCTGAAACAGGCAATTGCGGAAGAATCTGTATCCGTGATCCGAAAAAAGTGGATAGCACAATCATGGTCAAGTCATGCAATTCACAGGATTTGCTACCACCTCGTATACCGGATGCAAAGTATTTT
>Ga0224496_10001670_pt1 | contig 13583 bp, 9 predicted proteins | sample SF_Jul11_sed_USG_2_FD_168127 | JGI IMG/M metagenome (GOLD analysis project Ga0224496, IMG submission 168127) | Sediment microbial communities from San Francisco Bay, California, United States - SF_Jul11_sed_USGS_8_1 | ecosystem: Environmental > Aquatic > Marine > Sediment | place: USA... | reverse complement strand
AGTAAAGTCTATGAACTTACACCGCGTTTATGGAAGGAAAAGTTTGCCAACAACCCGATGCGATCAGAAGTCTACAAGGGAATCAACTACGTCGAGGAATGAACGGTTACTGTAGTGATGTCATAGTGAGATCGGTTAACTCGGACTCTCGGCATGTTGTTTCGGTTTCATTAGGGTAGTTAAGATACTACGCGTTCACGCCTCGGCACTGTCTTTTTTGCACAAATTATTTTGCAAAAAAGCGATTAGCAGGCACGCCATTACCAGCCCACTGCGGAAAATTGTATGTTTAACCCTCCGCTCACACTTCATAAGTACGACTAAATTATAGACGCCTAGAATCGGTAAATGCGTATCGCTTCAATATTAAAGCTCTTAACCTTGTCATCCCTACTGAGTCTTAACGGTTGTTTCTCGGACATATTCTGGACTACTACACCTGCAGCCCCCCAATCGGTCGCTGATCAAGCAATTGACACAGAAGATAACCCTGGACCAGAACCTAACACTGAACAAAACGACTATTCCATAGCAGAGTCTACTGCCGCAATAGAAAAGGCTATGGTAACCAAAGGCACAAACGACTACGAAAGCAAGGATTATGCAGCCGCTATCAGTGAGCTTACCGCTTACCTAGAAACCTATTCTTCGGGTATATACGTGAAGGATGCTCAAATTCTACTGGCCAAATCCTATTACCGATTAGGCAGCTTTGACCTGGCAAAGGACATACTGGATAAGGCGTTACAATTGTATGCTGACGATGGGGAAGCTGATCAATTTTACTACTGGCGCGCCTTGACTTTACAACAATTAGACATGAACTTAGAAGCACGAACAGACTTTCAGGTCGTACTAGACAAATATCCGACGGGAACCTACGTTATCCCCTCAAAGTATGGTATCGCCAAAACATACTATTCAGAGAAATCCTTTCTGGTCGCTGTTGAGCTATTTGAACAATACATGAAGGAAGTAAGTTCATCCCCTAAATCCGACAATGTCATGTACTACCTGGCACGATCCTACCAGGAACTAGGTGACAACCCATCCGCAATTGAAAAATTCAACCAGCTCAAGTCTGGCTATCCGCTAAGCAAATGGATTGATGAAGCGAGCTATCAGCTCGGAAAAATTTACTATTTTCAGACCAACTACAATGCAGCAATCGATGAGTTCATTATCGTTATCACTGACTTTCCGAACTCCAATGTATTCGATTCCAGCCTATATTATGTTGCGAGAATAATGCACCGGAAAAATCAATTCGAGGCAGCAAGAATGAAGTACGATATTATCGTATCTTCCTATCCTGACGGCACATATGCCGACAATGCCAATTACTATCGGTGCGCCTCGTACTATGACGAAGGCGAGTTAAGCGCGAATACTGCGCTGTTTGATACTGCTAGCTATGAATTGAACACATTCATCGACAAATTTCCGCTATCGGCATATGTTGAGAATGCCTACTACTACATAGTCAGAAGTAACCTACGATTAGGGAATATTAGCGTAGCTGAAGGATTCTACACTACGCTCGTAACGAATTTTCCATCCAGCGTCTATCTAGACGACGCCGAATTTTACATCGCAAAATTTTATTACGACCAGGCTGTCTCCGCAACCACAAATAATATAGCACTTTACAATACAGCAATAGAAAAATTTAACCTAATTCTCGCAAATAGCTCAATAACGGGAAGCGAAGATATAGCGCAATACTATCTCGCCAGAAGCTTTCATCGACTATTCGAGTTGACCTCGGCGCAAACCGACTTCGATAACGCATTGCTTGCATACACGACGCTGGAATCACCGGAATATATAACGAGTCCATATCTAGACAACGCCAAATACTACATCGGTAAACTACAATACGATCACAATCTATTCGACCAGGCCAGCGTGTCGTTAGATGATTTTACCGTTCTATTTCCAAATAGCAGTTACCTCGACGAGGCTTGGTACTACTATGGAAGAAGTCTTCAGAGAATGAACGCGCCGAATACTATTCTTGCTCGGGACGCATTCACTCTATTACTCAGGGACTTTCCGGCAAGCTCTTATGCTGACAATGCGACGTATTTCAATGCCTACAACTATCATTTGGAGGGTGATTGTGTAAACGAATTAGCTGCTATGCAAAGCTTTATTTCCACCTATACGACAAGTTCCTACGTACCACGTGCCCAAGTACATATCGATGACATTAATCTTGGAGTTCACGTTTGTCTATGAGGGACTAGCCTTTCTCAATAGGACCAAGAACAAATCTCAAGTGTAATTACGCGCTATACACGACTATCCGTCAAATTTGTTCATTACGATTTACGGCCGTTAACTCTCCACAATCGCAAAACACGTCACAGAACCAGAGAACTTATCTGGCAGCCTATCTAAACAAGACGATACATAGATTAGGAAATTATTCCCAAACTTATTAGGATCAGACTATTGCGTGTACATGGGGATGATTTCTATTAAGTTAGAAACCATTTGATTGACATTACAGTAACACACCCCTCGGTCGTTAATACACCAATAGCGAAACTGGAGAGAGACATGAAATCAATAAGTTGTAGCAAAACATTATTTTTCCGAGTAGCAACATTAATCTATGTTCTACTTTTTATACTAACGACCGCCTGCTCCAAAACAGACACCTACCAGGAGGGCGTTGCGCTTTACGATGCAAAAAATTATCAAGGCGCAATCCCCTTATTCAAGAATGCGATAAGTGACGATCCTAGTGGAAGCAATGCGGATGATGCCTATTTATATCTTGCGAAAGCAGAATATTGGACAAACGACTTCACAAGTGCGTCGACAGACCTCAATACGCTGATCACCAATTTCCCGGACAGCCCACTTATCGCCGAAGCGTACTACTGGAAAGGTAAAACGCTTGTCCAACAAAACATGTTCTCCGAGGCACGTGCAGCCTTCCAGGAGGTCATTTCCAACTATAGTGACAGTAGTCTCGTTGACGACTCCGCCTATAGCATTGCGAAATCCTATTATGATGCCGCAGACTACGCCACAGCGGTTACTGAGCTAAATGCGTTCATTACCAACAATAGTTCGAGCTCACGATTAGACAATGCCCAGTACTACATCGCGAAGAGCTATCACGATCAAAAGATGTATTCTGAAGCCATCGCAGCATTTGAGCTACTAATTACTACTTATCCAACTAGTAGTTGGGCGGATAATTCGCAATACCAAATCGGAAAAGTTCACTTTGACTCCGCCGTAGATGCTAACCAAGTCGCGGTATCATCAAATCTGGCAGCTGATACGACCTTATTTCAAACCGCAATTACCGCATTCCAGAAATTGATTACTGATAACCCTGGGTCTTCAAGTGCAGATAACGCGCAGATCTATATAGGAAAGAGCTATCAAGAGATCGCTGATATCACAAAAAACAAAAGTGACTATGACGCTGCGATCGTAGCATTCGCACTTGTAAATGCGACTAACTATCCCGGTAGCACCAGTTTAGATAACGCTATTTACGAGACTGGCAAGACGCATTATTCCTATGCGGGCGACATGAACGCAGCCGCAGCCGCAGCAGGTCAGCCAGAAGATGACAAGCTCTATCTACCTGCAATAAGTTCGTTCGCAAGCTTGCTTGCTGACTACTCAACATCGTCCTATGCCGACAACGCACAACTCTATATTGGGAAGTCATATCGAGGTATTGCTGATATCACGCTTGCTGCTACCGATTATGAAAAGGCGATCGGGGAATTCGCCAAGTTAAATTCGACAAATTATCCGACAAGTACAAACTTGGACAACGCCCTGTATGAAACTGGAAAAGCATACTACGCACAAGGTATGTACGATCAGGCGATCGTTGAATTCGACAAGGTTATTACCGGTTATCCCGATGGAAGCAGCGCAGACAACGCTCTTTACTATAAGGGACATAGCTACCGTAGAAATTCCACACCGGATTACGCTCTCGCGCGTTCCACCTATGCTCTGGTCATCACCAACTACCCTACGAGTTCATACGCTGACAATGCGCAGTACTATATTGGTTACACCTATCATCTTGAGAACGACTGTGTAAACGAGACGACCGAGATGCAGAAGGTAGTCGATACCTATCCTACTAGCAGCTATGCCTCAACGGCGCAGACGCATATCGATGATATCGTTGCCGCTGCACACACTTGTATATAGGAATAAGAAGTCATGACCATAGATAGCAGAAATAGAAAAAACGCAAGAACGGCGACTTTTGTCGCCCTTATTGCACTTTTTATCATTGTTCCTCTATCTATTATGACCTACAAGCTGTTCTACCTGGACTATCCTCTTGCGAGCCTAGTTCCGGTGAACAGTTACCTACTGGACATCAACATGCAGGTTGATGGTCATGGCGACGATATCTCCATGAGTACGTTTTTGCCAAAAACAGATACACGACAGAGAATATTGAACGAAAATAACACCTCAGGTATTTTCTCACTTACTATCGATTCAGACGAAACGAATCGACTAGCCACTTGGAGTGCTGACGCCGTCGAAGGACATCATAACGTCAGCTACTCCTTTCTGGTTCAGGCGAAAGCCATTCAATACGTTATCCCTGACGATATCGTCATTCCAAAATCCTATACTGACAACGTATCGAAGTATCTGCTGGAGGAAGAGGGCGTACAGATCGGTGATCCACTTATTGATAAAAAAGTTCAGGAGCTTTTTCCAGAGCGTACGGCCAATATCCTCCAAATTGTTAGTCGTCTACATAGACACTTACAAGACGATTTTGCCAACAGAAAGTTTTCAGGTTTTACCGATGCGCTAACCGCATTGAAACTGGGAGAGGCCAGTTGTAATGGAAAGGGTCGTCTCTTTGTCGCCATCGCACGAAAGATGGGTATACCCGCGCGTCTTGTCGGTGGCTTCATACTCAACCCGGGTAGCAAGCGTACGAGTCACCAGTGGGTTGAATTGTATATCAATTCCCATTGGGTACCGTTTGACACAATCAACAATCATTTCGCCAGCCTTCCGTCGAACTATTTAACCCTATACTACGAGGATAAATCCCTATTCAAACACACCGCCAATGTCAATTTTCAGTATATGTTTAAGACGCGTACGCGTATGGTTCCTAGAACGGAAGCGCAGGAAAAACTTAGTGAGTCTATCTTTAGCATTATCCACTTCTATAGTCTTTTTGAAAAAGTCGGCATCTCTCAGGACCTTCTAAAAATAGTACTGATGATTCCATTGGGTGCATTTGTCGTGGTCGTATTTCGAAACGTAATTGGCATGGAAACATTCGGTACCTTTCTCCCGGCACTCATTGCGGCTGCCGCTAGAGAATCCGGTCTTTTCTGGGGCGTCATTGGTTTTGTACTTATAATTGTGGTGTCTGCGAGCGTCCGAAAAGTATTGGATTGGCTACAGCTACTACATTCACCAAAAATGGCGATTATGTTAACAACGGTTGTCGTTGTCCTGCTCAGTCTCGCCGTCGTCGGCGCCGAACTGGGAATGTTCGAACTCGCGCATGTCTCGTTATTTCCGATTGCCATACTTGCAATCACTGCAGAACGATTTGCGATACTTGAGGCAGAACAAGGGATACTTAAGTCGACGCGAATAACGCTTTCTACTATCGTAGTGATTGCCGCTTGTTATACGGTAATGGAGTCAATCTTTCTGCAAAGCACGATTCTTGCGTTTCCTGAGTTAATTCTAATTCCAATCGCACTAAATCTGTGGTTGGGGCGTTGGATAGGCATGCGTTTTTCTGAATTCATAAGATTCAGAAAACTAATATTTGGAGCGCAAAACGCATGAAATCAGCGCTTATCAAAGTAAGATCTATACTTGCGAAATCATCACAAGTTCTCTCTATGAATCAACGAAACCTTGAGTATGTCTACCCAAACAACAGTCGTGTTGACTTTCCAATAGCTGACGATAAATTGCTTACTAAGCGTTATCTTGAGGATGCATCTGTACCATTCCCAAAAAATTATCATATATACGGCTATTTCTTTGACTTGCGAACACTCGCTAAAGATCTTGCAGACCTTCATGATTTTGTCATAAAACCGGCACGTGGTAGTGGTGGGGGCGGCATTATCGTAATCGTACGCAAAGATGAACATTATTGGTACGGAGTCAATGGAAAACCCTACTCAGTTGAAGATATTCGACGACATCTCTGTGACATCATATTTGGAATTTATTCGTTTGGTATAAGAGATGAGGCGATCATTGAGCAGCGCATACTGCAACACCCAACTATAGATGCAATCGCAGCCATGGGATTGGCCGATGTACGCGTCATTATGTACAACGACTACCCAGCACTGGCCATGATGAGACTACCTACACGAGCGTCCGAGGGACGTGCGAACCTACATCAAGGTGCCATAGGTGTCGGTATAGACATAGAAACCGGCACAACGCACCACGCTACCATGGAGGGAGGCTTCATCGATAGACATCCCGACACGGGGAACGAACTCATTGGAAAAGAAATCGCCTATTGGAAGGAAATTATTGAAATTGCAAAGACTGTTTCTAAAACAGTTCCACTAAAATATCTAGGTATTGACGTAGCACTGTCAGTAGACGGACCAAAAATTCTCGAAATTAACGTACGACCCGGTATAGAGATACAGAATGTCAACAACAAGGGTATGAGAGATATTTTGTCCAATATTGGAACCAACTCGGGGGCATAAACTAACATGAGAAAGATACTGGTAGAAAGTTTTGTTCCCGTACTTGTAGTGATAACACTTTTGTTTCTTTCCCTATTGTATGCGGAGATTGTCGCATCAGTAGAAAAGGAACAGGCAATAATTGTTGAGATAAATAGTACCGATGTAGTGGCGGATGAAGAAGATAGAAATCTCGTATCGGCCGATGAAATTGAATTTTCCCTTAAGCGTTCAGCCGATCCTCTTTACGGCGCAGCTGCAGCTTTAATTCAGAAGAAGATGTGGCCTGAAGCCGAAAAAGCGCTGCAAACATTGCTTGACAAGAAACCGACATCACAACTTTTAACCGAAATGGGTAATCTTTACTACAAAGAAGGAAAGGACCAGAAAGCGCTCAGTTTTTTTGAAAAGGCTCTCAAAACAACACCTGTCTATGCAAATGCCTTTCTCAGTAGAGGTATTTACTTCAGGAAGACTGGCGAAATCGAAAAGGCACAAATGGACTTCGAGCAACTAATCAAACTTGTCCCGTATCACCAACGTGCTCATCTTCAACTCGGCATTACCTATGTCGAAGCGGAAAACTATACTAAAGCAGAAGAACTCCTCACACGTGCAGTTGAGATGACAGGGGGAGATGGAAAGGCGCTTGCTCTCTATAGACTAGGTGCTCTATATGTAAAGCTAGGAAAATCCAGATATGGCAGTGCCAAAAAGGCGCTGTCTTCCGTCATCAAAATTAAGCCGGACCACAGTAATGCTCGATTCCTGTTAGCTAAAATTGAAGACAATACTGAGGAAGGTAATTCCAAAGCATTATCGTTATTAGACGACGTCATCAGGCTTTCACCCAATAATTATCGTGCCCACATCGAGTTGGCCTCGGTATATGGCCGCATGGGTAACTGGCGTGCCGCTGTCAAAGTCTATGAGAAAGCAATACTACTTCAACCAGATAATGCCGTTGCTCGGCAGAATCTTGGCCTTCTCTATTTACAAAAAGAACAATGGTCCAACGCTAGAGTAGTATTCCAAGACATTCTTGCTACTCAAAGACACAACCCTAAGGCGTACTTTAACCTGGGTAAAGCGGCGGCAGGCGAAGGTGACAACAATAATGCGATAGTAGCCTATAAGAAGGCAATTGAGTACAGCAACGGGAAATATCCGAAGGCCTTACTTAATATAGGATTGATCTACAAACAACAACGCAAATTAGATAAGGCCGAGAATTATTTTCATAAAGCTATAGAACAGGATAAACAGTATGGCAATGCGTGGTTTCAACTTGGAAAGACCCAACTGGCAGGCAATCAGCTAAAGAACGCACTCCGCTCTTTTGAAACGGCACTAAGGATCGAAGAAAATGATTCCTCATCCTGGTATTACCTTGGTCGTATATACGGTAAACAGAAGAAATACGACAAGGCTATAGAAGCATATGAAAAGGCCCTGGAAATACGTCCTGATTTTCACAAGGCGAAACTGAATTTGGCCGTGGGATATAGTAGGAGAAAGGAGTATAACAAGTCAGAGAATCTATATCGATCAATACTTGATTCTGATTCTAGTTACGCCAAGGCATGGCTTAACTATGGAAAGGTAAGTAACACTTTAAAGAAATATGACCAAGCCGAGCAGGCTATTTCAAAATATCTAGAACTAGAACCCGAAAGTCTTTCTGCATATCGACTTCTCGCGGATGTATACACGAAAACCGATCGGTACATTGATGCAATTAGAATGTTAGAAAAGGCAATTGATATTAATTCGTCAGACGTGACGGTTCGCCTCCAATACGCCAAACTTCTACAGCAAACGGGAAATGGTACACAAGCAAAAATTGAATTCCAAAAGGCTCTTCGATTAGACCCTAACAATTCAGAATTGAAAAAGGCAGTACAATCTTCTATCTAGAAGTGTTGGTGAAAAATGAATCACAATTTTAACTATCGTCTAAGTAGGCAACATATATACTTCCTGTCTCGCAATGTGAAAATTGGTGTATATTGTATTGTATTATCAGTCTTGCTGTTTTCCAATGTGGAAGCAAAACGAGACAACCCCCTAATCTACAAGATATCTAGCGACATAGGCTTTCTAAGTTACGACAACAACGTCTACCGATCCCCTGACACGACTTATACAGACTATTTCAGTAAGTCTACTGGACCAGTATCTATTGATCCTACAATTCAAGCGGGCTTTTTTTTACCCTTAAAAACGAGCGCAAAGTTTAAATTACGTCCTAAACTTGCCCGAAATATAGTTTTAGACGGAGGCATTGACTATCATGGAAAAATGTTTTCGAAAGCTTCGCTCCATAATGCAAATGAACATCGAATATACAGCATTTTATCAATACATAAACTTTCTAAGCTAGTAGGGAAATATGGAGGTTTATTTCAATTTTCGTCCATAAAACAGAGCTATGTCGACCGAGATAGCGGCCAAGATAAAACATCCGGTGTAGATGACATTTCTGATAAATATACATACAAAAAATTTGGTGGTCTACTGGACCACAAATTTAAAACCGGGAAAATAACAAGCTCTAACTCAATTGGAATACTGAAAAGAGACTATATCGATACGGTTGTTGTTTCTGAATATGACAATATCGAGTCCTACTTTAAATCCGAAAATAAATACAATATTTCAAAAGAAAATAGGATAGGTTTTGATTATCAGTTTTCTAATTTGCAATACTCCGATAAGCACGCTAGACGTTTGAGCGGAATTCTTTCTTCTAACAACCCGCTTTTACGCTATACTTACCACAAGTTAAAGGCAAATTGGCAGATAGATATTAGCGAGAACATTTCCTATTCGAGTGAGTTCATAAACTCTTACCGATTTGATGAATATGTCTCATATAATAGCTACAAGCTATTTGAATTTGGCTCAAATATTTCTATCAAACGCAATAAGTTGCTATTAAAGTTAGAAGGTAGCTTTCAGTATCGTTTCTACCAAAATGCATACGCATTTGATAACCCTATTGCAGGAAAAATGACATATAGCGATGTCCAATTTTCTAGCATACTTACATACCAGGTATCAAGAATTATGAAGCTGTATACAAAGGTCAATTTCTCAAGTACATTCACAAGCGATACACGCTATGAGTATGACAAAGAACTGATTAGCGCCGGATTCAAATTGGATTTGAAAAACAGACTTTCGAATTAGTTAGCCCCCCTTCATACTACCAATCCCGTATACCGGGAAAGTCCATGCTCTCTTTCTGATTAGTTCCCCGTTTATACAGAGGAATAAGAAATATAACCCAACTATCCCCGTCTGATCGCCAGTATCAGTCGTCAAATCCTGCGTGTCAAATGACATTCGTTTCAACAAAAGTGATCTACAGTAGAGAAATCCGTATCGATTGGTTCCAACTGTGTGTAATTCCCGACGTTTTGGCTGTGACATAGAGCGCGTCAGCCAAGCGGGGCCGCTTCGCCAACACGGCAAAGGAATGCGCGATGAACGGTTACCGTTGCAAGACAGTCTGTAGCCCCCTGTGTCAGGATAGTTGTCGCCTAGTTTGAAAAAGTAATCAGACAGGGGGCGGAAGGTGTTACACATGGCGCACTATAGCGCAGAACGAAAAGAGGCCGTTCTCAAAAAGTTACTCCCGCCTAATAATCGGACGGTAGCGGAGGTTGCAAAAGAGGAAGGGATCAGCGAGGCAAGCCTGTATAATTGGCGTACACAAGCCAGAAGACAAGGTAGACCTGTGCCTGGGAATAAACAAACAAGTGATGATTGGTCAGCGGAGGCCAAGTTTGCCGTGGTCGTTGAGACGGCGGCGATGAATGAAACGCAGTTAAGTGAATATTGCCGATCCAAGGGTTTATATCCGGACCAGGTAAAAGCCTGGAAGACAGCGTGTATCGAGGGACAGTTATCGGATCGAGAGCGACGCCAACAACAGCAAGATCAGGCGAAGCAAGATAGACGGGAAATCAAAGCGTTAAAGAAGGAACTGCAACGCAAGGACAAGGCACTGGCGGAAACAGCGGCATTGTTAGCTTTGCGAAAAAAGCTCAATGCCCTCTGGGGAGAAGACGAGGACAACTGACCCCATACCCAGAGCGGCAACAATTGGTAACGTGGGTCAATGACGCCGTGCAGGCAGGTGCGCGAAAAGTACGTGCCTGCGAAGAGTTGGGGCTGTCGATACGCAGCCTACAGCGGTGGGTGGAAGAAGGAGAAGTGAAAGCCGATCAGCGACCACTGGCCAAGCGGCCCACACCGGCGAATAAACTCACACCCGAGGAGCGAGAGGCGATTCTACAGATCTGTAATACACGCGAACACGCGCAGTTAGCACCGAGTCAGATTGTGCCGAAGCTGGCAGACGAGGGACGCTACCTGGCATCGGAATCGAGTTTTTACCGCGTGCTCAATGAGGCGGATCAGCAGCATCACCGCGGACGTAGCAAGGCACGTCAAAAGCGTGCGTTACCGACGACGCATATTGCGAGGGAAGCGAATGCGGTGTGGTCATGGGATATACTTATCTCGCCAGCATCGTACGGGGTTTGTTTTATTACCTCTACTTGGTGGAAGACATCTACAGCCGCAAGATCGTGGGCTGGGAAGTCCATGAGCGAGAAAGTGGTGAGTTGGCAGCGAGTGTGATTGAGCAAAGCGTATTAGCTGAACATTGTTTGCGTGAACCGCTGGTGCTGCATGCCGACAACGGTAGCCCGATGAAATCATCGACGCTGCAGACAAAGCTGAGTGATTTAGGGATCACGCCATCGCATAGCCGGCCACGGGTGAGTAACGACAATGCGTTCCCTGAGTCATTGTTTCGGACATTGAAGTACTGTCCGCAATGGCCCTCACACGGGTTTGCTACTGTCGAGGAAGCACGTCAATGGGTCAGTCGGTTTGTTGCATGGTATAACCATCAACATCGACATAGCGGAATCCGGTTCGTCACACCGGCACAGCGTCATCGTGGCGAAGATAAGGAGATCCTGGCGAAACGGAAAAACGTGTACGAACTTGCCAAACAGCAACACCCCGAACGTTGGTCTGGACGTACGCGAAACTGGAATCCGATCGGTGAAGTGACGTTGAATCCGGAGCGTACTCAAAACATGGCTTAAACATTTAGGCGACAACTATCTTGAAAAACACCGGTAGTTATTGCGTAGTAGGTGGTGAGACAGGTTGAAAAACCGCTTTGCCGTCGATCAGTCGATAGACGCCATCAAGAAAAAGACAATGCAAATGGATGTTGAGATTGGCCGCTGAGCCGAAACGTTGGGAATATGTTCTCTTTAAAGTGGTGGCAACATGCAGTGAGCTAAAACTGAATTTGCTTGGAAAGCCTGGAGTACTTTGTTTTTTGCTTAGTCCGTTTAAATGCAGTACGACACATCCCAACTATTCCAAATAGAAACAATACATAGCTTGGGGGCTCAGGTATATTGACGCTCGCCTTGCTTAGGAGGAATGCATGTCTTTCTCCACTATCAACGACACCCCAACCCGTAATGTAGCCCGTATCACTGATTCCGGTTGAGACATGAAGGTACTGCCATCCCACCAAATCCAGGACCATCTCATTTAGATCAAACATTCCTTCCATCGGATCCCAATACATCGCGTGAAACTCGCCTGACTGAGTTGAACTTGCACCCACTACTATACCGTCATTGTTTATGCCTAGTGCACTACTGTGGTCTCCACCAAGAGTACCCAAATCCATAAGGCCTCCCAGAGCATCTCCAACAAAAGCATGTTGAATATCATTATTGCTTGCAATGCGGCTAAAACCGGCAATTTTTCCGCTATCGTTTATTGCGTAACTATAGGCATATTTACCACCCAATGTACCAAGGTCTTGCATCAAATTTTGCGTGTCATAGACAAACGCATGGACATCACCATTAGCCATCCAGCTATAGCCGGTCACCGTGCCGTCTTCGTTAATGTCCCTGCCGGTACTTTCCCCGCCACCTAAATGCCCGAGATCTACAAAACCATTTGTCGCATCTGAAATATAGGCGCGAGCATTAAATCCATCGACAAAATATCCCGTAGTCTGTCCAGAATTATTTATTCCAGTTGCAATAGACGGAGTATTCTCCAAGCCCGACACACTTGAGAAATTTCCTGATTCACCAATTAGCGCGTAATTATCGTAAGAGTTGTACGCATAACCTGCTATTACGCCACTATCATTAACGGCGTAGGCGCGACTATGGACTAAGTTGTTTAGCGGACCCGCTTCTACCATTTGGCCTTGTGAGTTGGTTATAAATGCCCGTTGCTTTCCATCTCCGGTTCCGCTGTAGCCAACAACTTGTCCAGAATTATTGACTCCTTCTGCATAACTGTAATTTCCCCCCAAAGTTCCAAGATCCGTAATGTTAAAAACCGGTACAGCTGAAGCAGAAAGTGGACTGATGAAGATAAAACTCAATAGAATGTGACGTTTACTCATGTCTAATCCCTTGTTATGTTCAGTTTTTCAATTATTGTTGAAAGGATTGTTTTCTAACTATTTCGAATAGCCGACTATTGCAGCGAAAGCAATAAAACACCGTTTCCTAGCCGGTTGATAGTATCCATCATAATGACCCGCGTATCAAATCAATATACGCGGCGACAAAACGGCCTGGAACAGGGAAATTATGCTGATGTACTCCGTATCAAGATCTCAGAGTAAAACATCAAACATTTTCTGTGTAACGAGCGAGGACTACGGTTTAATAGCGTGAGGAATAGAAGATATAGACGCCCCCCTTCAAACGAAACGAGGGCTACCATCTTAGATGGATACCTCAAAGTGGTAATCTAGACCACTGAGATCAATAAGTTAATGAAAGGAAACGTCTATGAAAAACACTA
>Ga0224496_10001669_pt1 | contig 13602 bp, 12 predicted proteins | sample SF_Jul11_sed_USG_2_FD_168127 | JGI IMG/M metagenome (GOLD analysis project Ga0224496, IMG submission 168127) | Sediment microbial communities from San Francisco Bay, California, United States - SF_Jul11_sed_USGS_8_1 | ecosystem: Environmental > Aquatic > Marine > Sediment | place: USA... | reverse complement strand
CCGGGATCAGGGTGTCACACCTGAGGCAACAGATGGCCAGGAAGTACCAGTCTTTGCCGCCAGTGATTTTAATATCCCCGCTTATACTGAAGTAGAACAAATTTCGAATAAAAATAAGGTAGACTCACGGGAAACAGGTAGTGCTCATATCTGGTCAGAAGAACCGGCTATTGTTGCCATGCAGGATGAGCTTAAATCACTCCGTGGATTACTGGTTAATCAGCTTTCAGGTCTGGCCTGGGGACAGGAGTCCCGTTATCACCCTTTACGCGCGCGTTTGTTGCAACGTTTATTGGCTTTAGGTTTGAGCCCAGTGCTGGCCAGGGAGATTGCGGGTAATAGCAATGAAGAAGAATCTTTTGATAAAAACTGGCGTCTGGCGCTTGGACAGCTCGCTCACCGCTTACCTGTTGCTGAACGTGATATTATTGAACAGGGTGGTGTAGTTGCTTTGGTGGGGGCTACCGGTGTTGGTAAAACAACGACCATCGCTAAACTGGCTGCCCGATACACACTTCGTCATGGCCCGCAAAATGTTTTATTGGTGACGACAGATAATCAGCGGGTTGCTGCACATGAGCAACTTCGTAGCTATGCAAGAATACTGGGTGTTCCTATGCGGGTAGCCAGTAATGCTGAAGATTTGCGTGGTTTATTACATGGTTTTGCAGATAAAGGTTTGATTCTAATCGATACGGCAGGTATGAATCAGGCAGATATGCAATTGAGTGAACAATTAGGAACACTCAATAATGAAAGCAGAAGAGGGCAACGTGAAATCCAGATATATTTGACGCTGGCGGCAAATAGCCAGCGTCGAGTTCTTGAGCAGGTTGCTAATGCATTCAAGGACATCCCACTTGCGGGGTCTATTCTCACCAAGCTGGATGAAACTGCCAGTTTGGGGGGGGCACTTTCTGTTGCGGTAGAACAGAATCTGCCAGTAGCCTATTTCTGTGATGGACAACAGGTACCGGAAGATATTCATTTGGCACGTCAACATACTTTAGTGAGCCGGAGTGTTGCAATTATTCAGCAGCTTGCTTCCACTAATCGTGATGAAACATTTTCGATTACGGTAGGAGGAATGGTTGCACATGCAAACGGTTGAACAATTACAAACAAAAACAACTTCAAGAGCACGAACAATGCCAAAAGCTCATCCGGTGCGCGTCATTACCGTTACCAGTGGTAAGGGTGGTGTAGGGAAAACCAATGTTTCAGTTAATCTTGCAATGGCATTGTCAAATGCCGGCAAGAAGGTCACGATTCTGGATGCTGATCTGGGGTTGGGAAATATTGACGTTCTTCTGGGCTTACACCCCCAAAAGAATCTTTCACATGTGATCAATGGTGAATGCAGCCTAAGTGATGTCATGGTGGATGGGCCGGGTAATTTGAGCATTATACCGGCTGCTTCTGGAGTACAGAATATGGCTGAGTTGACGCCGGGGCAACATGCGGGGCTGATCCAGGCTTTTAGTGAGCTTAATCATGATATTGACGTTTTAATTGTAGATACGGCAGCCGGCATTTCTGATAGTGTCATTAGCTTTAGCCGTGCGGCGCAGGAAGTACTGGTCGTTGTCTGTGATGAACCGGCTTCAATTACGGATGCTTATGCCCTAATTAAGCTGCTAAATAAGGAATATGGGCTGTTTCGTTTCAGAATTCTTTGTAATCGGGTCAAATCTGCCCAACAGGCACGTGAACTTTATTCTACAATAACTAAAGTAACAGATCGTTTTCTGGATGTAGCCCTTGATTATGTAGGGTTTATACCGGATGACGACTACTTAGTGAAAGCCATTCGCAAACAGCGATGTGTGGTGGATGCCTATCCTCGCAGTAAGTCGGCGATAGCGTTTAGTACTATGGTAGACAAGGTTGATAAGTGGCCTATTCCGACGACAGCCGGAGGGCATCTGGAGTTTTTTGTTGAACGTTTAGTTCGGGGCAACATGATTGATGTGGAGGTCATGCCATGAATGGCATAGCAGTGTACGCGGCTTCTCAGCCAACATTACAAGATGATATGGTGGAACGGCATGCACCATTGGTAAAACGCATTGCCTGTCATCTAATTAATAAACTACCCGCCTGTGTGCAACTGGAAGATTTGATCCAGGCTGGCATGATGGGCTTGCTGGAAGCTTCACGTAATTATGATGAACGCCAGGGTGCGAGTTTTGAGACCTATGCGGGCATACGTATACGCGGTTCCATGTTGGATGAAATCCGGAAAAATGACTGGGCTCCCCGTTCAGTGCACCGGAAGGCACGCATGGTGGCTGAAGCGGTTCGTACGATTGAACATACTGAAGGTCGAGATGCTCGTGATACTGAAATTGCAGAGAACCTGGGTCTAAGCCTGGATGAATACTATAAAATTTTGCAGGACAATAGTTATCACAAAGTTTTAAGTTTTGAAGATATGGGGATAGGTGACGAATCTATGCTCGATAGTATGTCCGATGGTGGCCCCGGTATTCTTGATGGGCTGCAAAATGAAGATATGCAAAAACTCGTTTCAGAAGCAATTGCCAGTTTGCCTGAGCGGGAACGTCTGGTGATGGCACTGTATTATGATGAAGAATTAAACCTTCGTGAGATAGGGGCTGTTATGGGTGTCAGTGAGTCACGGGTTAGTCAGATCCATAGTCAGGCAGTTATCCGGTTGCAGGCACGTATGGCCGTACGGATGGAAAATAGCTAGAAATCGACTTTCATTATTTTAAAAAAATTTTTTAACATGTTGCCCTTCAGGGCTGCCTGTCTGTATTACATTTCACGCACTATATGTAAGTTTTCTGTTCGTTGTTTATTGTCCTCTATAGTTATATCAAAAATCACTCAGAAGTGGGTGTTTTTCACTCAAAAAACTCCTGTTACAACTCTTGCAACAAATTTTAAAACAAGCACTTAAGTTACTGATGGAAGTGGCCGATAAGCTTCATAGAATTTACCGAATTAACCTGTAGTTAATTGTGCAGATTTATACCGGTTATTTAGATTATTCTGAAATTGACGGAGAAAATACAAGTGGATAAAAACATGAGAATTCTTATTGTAGATGATTTTTCTACAATGAGGCGCATCATTAAAAACCTTCTACGTGATTTGGGTTTTACCAACACTCAGGAAGCAGATGATGGTTTAACAGCTTTACCTATGTTACAGACCGGTAAATTTGATTTTCTAGTGACTGACTGGAATATGCCGGGCATGCAGGGTATTGATTTGTTAAAAGCTGTTAGAGCCGATGAAAAACTGTCCTCATTACCCGTGTTAATGGTGACGGCTGAACAAAAGAAAGAACAAATTGTTGAAGCCGCACAGGCTGGTGTAAATGGTTACATTGTCAAACCGTTTACGGCACAAACACTGGAAGAAAAGCTTGTGAAAATCTTCGAGCGTTTGCAAGGATAATAATACAAATTTTGGAGATGTACGGTAATGAGTGAAGAGAATATTATAAATGACGATAACATTGCTCGAGCCCATGATTTATTGGCCAGTCTGGAAAACGGTGATGAGCAGGGTGCAAGAGAAGTTATTGATGACCTTGCTAAGATTCGTGAAAATAATTTATATCAGGAAGTAGGAAAGCTAACGCGTGAACTTCATGATGCAATCAGTGCTTTTAGCATGGATGATCGGATAGCCGATATTGCTGAACATGATATTCCTGATGCAAGGCAGCGGTTGAATTATGTAATTACACGCACAGAAGATGCAGCAGATAGAACCCTGACAGCCGTTGAAAAATCAATACCACTTTGTGAGGACATGGAAAGAAGAGCAGGGAGTGTTTTAAATGACTGGAAGAGTTTTACCCAGCGTGAAATGGATGTTGAAGGATTTAGGAAAATGAGTAGTGAAATGGATGGTTTCCTGAGTGATCAAAGTGGTGGCTTTGTTGAGCTTAAATCGCATCTTAATAACATACTGATGGCTCAGGATTTTCAGGATCTAACCGGTCAGATTATAAAACGAGTGATTAATCTTGTTGCTGAAGTCGAAGGCAACCTGGTTAATCTGATAAAGCTTGCTGGGTTACCTGATCATGTTGAACCACATAAACGTGAAAAAGTTAAATTAGAAGGCCCCGCAGTTCCTGGTGTTGATAGTGGTGATACGGTATCAGGACAGGATGAAGTAGACGATCTTTTATCCAGTCTTGGATTTTAATGAACCATTTCTGAAACTTTTTAAAAAGGTTTATATAAAAAAATGGATGATGAATTATTACAAGACTTTCTTGTTGAGGCCGGTGAAATACTAGAGCAGTTGAATGAACAACTGGTTGATCTTGAAAATGCGCCTGACGATATGAATATGCTTAACACAGTCTTTCGTGGTTTTCATACGATTAAAGGCGGAGCAGGTTTTCTTGCAATTAATCCCATGGTTGCCTTGTGTCATCGTTCTGAAGATATTTTTAATTTGTTACGTAATGGTGAACGGACGATTACCCCGGAATTAATGGATGTTATTTTACCTGTGCTGGATGTGCTTGGGGAACAGTTTGAAGCTTTACGTGCGGGTGAAGAAGTTGCTGATGTTGACGGAAATTTACTTAAAAATCTGGAAAAATTTACAAAACCCGCTTCTGCTGATGAAGTTGCCGTAAAAACTTCCGTTCAAGCTCCAACTTCTTCCCCTAAAGCAGAAGCTGTGCCTGTATCTAATACTTCAAAGATCGGTGGTGGGGCGGATATTACGGATGAAGAGTTTGATAATTTATTGAATGCGCTTGCAGGAAGCGGTGATATTCCTGATGCTAAAGAAACTGCTCCTGCTATAGTGGCTGGTTCTGATGATATTACAGAAGAAGAGTTTGAAGCACTTCTTGACAATTTGCATGGCAAAGGTAAATTCGGTGAAGTTGAAATCACGGAAGAGATAGTAACGGAATCGAAGGCAGAACCAGTTCAACCTGTATATGGTTCTTCAGATGAAAATATAACGGAAGAAGAATTTGAAGCTTTATTGGATGACCTGCATGGACGTGGAAAATTCAAAGAGGATGTTGCGCGCACAAACACTGGCGCGAATACAGCTAAAAAACCTGGCGCTCCTGCTCATAATGAAGTTACCAATAATATATCAGCCGATGAAGATGAATCAGAATCTAAAATGGCTGCAAAATCAGTAGCGGTAAAAGAAAAACCACAGGCAGAAACTTCTGTGCGAGTGGATACCAGTCGTCTGGATGATATTATGAATATGGTCGGTGAGCTGGTGCTGGTTCGTAATCGAATTACTCGACTGGGTGAACATAGTGGTGATGAAGAATTATTAAAGGCGGTAGCTAATCTTGATGTCGTTACAGCCGACCTGCAACTTTCAGTAATGAAAACACGAATGCAGCCGATTAAAAAAGTTTTTGGTCGTTTTCCACGGGTAGTACGTGATCTGTCACGATCTTTAAAAAAGGAAATACGACTGGAGATGATTGGAGAAGAAACTGACCTGGATAAAAATCTGGTAGAAGCACTGGCTGATCCTTTGGTGCATCTGGTACGTAATGCAATTGATCATGGCATTGAAATGCCGGATGAAAGGGAAAAAGCAGGTAAGCCAAGGGAAGGTACTGTTACCTTAGCCGCATCACAGGAAGGTGATCATATATTATTATCTATCGAAGATGATGGAAAAGGCATGGATCCGGATGTTTTGCGAAAGATTGCGGTTGAAAAGGGCATGATGGACAGGGAAGCAGCAGACAGGCTGGATGATCATGATTGTTATAATTTAATTTTTGCTCCAGGCTTCTCAACCAAAAAGGAAATCTCTGATATTTCCGGTCGTGGTGTAGGTATGGACGTTGTTAAAACGGGCATTACTCAACTGAACGGCTCTGTTGAAATTGATTCTGTGCTGGGTAAAGGTAGCCGATTAAGCATTAAAGTGCCATTAACACTGGCTATTATGTCTACTTTGATGGTTAAACTTGAAGAACAGTTGTTTGCTTTACCTCTGGTCAACGTAAATGAAATTTTCCATCTTGATTTAACTAAAACCAATATGGTTGATGGACAGCTGGTTATTGTTTTAAGAGAACGTTCTTTGCCTTTGTTTTATTTAAATCGCTGGTTGGTTAAAGGCCAGTCAAGTGCAAATTTGCCAGATAAAGGGCACGTTGTTGTGGTTCATGTAGGCACTCAGAAAATTGGTTTTGTTGTTGATGAACTGATTGGACAGGAAGAGGTTGTTATTAAGCCATTTGGTGCAATGCTACATGGTATTTCCGGCCTTTCTGGAGCAACGATAACCGGTGATGGCGGTATTGCAATTATTCTTGATGTTCCCGGGTTGATCAAAAAATATGCTTGATCTGGCATTGATATTTATTCAGGTATTTATATCCAGACAGTTGATTAATTTATGGCATACAAAAGTAATTTTGTAAGTATGTATCTGTAAATAATAATGAGGAAATTAGAGTTGAACTTTCCAGTTATAACCAATCATTGTTCAATTATTTTAACAATAGATTCTTGCTACCTTAAAGAAGGCAATAATTAATGGCGACTCGCGTGCTTATAGTCGATGACTCCGGATTTTTCCGTCGTAGAGTCAGTGAAATGCTGAGTGCTGATCCACGCCTGGAAGTTGTTGGTATGGCAGAAAATGGGCAGGAAGCTATTCGCCTGGCAGCAGAATTAAAACCGGATGTAATAACAATGGATATTGAAATGCCGGTGCTTGATGGGATTAGTGCAACGCGTCGAATTATGGCTCGTACACCTACGCCTATTATTATGTTCTCTTCTTTGACGACAGACGGTGCAAAGGCGACTCTGGATGCTCTTGATGCGGGTGCAGTCGATTTTCTGCCGAAAAAGTTTGAGGATATTGCCAAAGACAGGGAAGAAGCAAAAAAACTGCTATGTCAAAGAGTCTATGCGGTTGCCCGACAACGAGTTGTTCCTCAACAAAGAGTGACTCCGACACCAGCTCCGGCTATAAAATCTGTAAGCGCGGTAAGACCAGCAGTGAAACCTGTAGTCGCGCCAAAATTATCCGAGAGCAAAACCGGCGCTATAAAATTACTGGCTATTGGCACATCAACTGGAGGACCTGTTGCATTACAAAAAGTTTTAATTGATTTGCCTGCCAATTTTCCGCTCCCTATTTTGTTGATCCAGCATATGCCTGGAACCTTCACCCCTGCTTTTGCAAATCGACTGGATCAATTGTGCAAGATTAAAGTAAAAGAGGCAGAAGATGGCGATTTACTACAGGCAGGAACAGCATTGCTTGCACCCGGGGGTAAACAAATGCGCCTTGAAGGACGAGCAGGTAATGCACGTGTGAAAATTACTGATGGTGAAACAGCATTTACTTATAAACCTTCGGTTGATGAAACTTTTAAATCAATCGCCAATGTCTACCCGCAAGAAACACTGGCTGTGGTATTGACCGGGATGGGGGCTGATGGGCGTGAGGGTGCAAAAATACTGAAACAAAAGGGGTCAGAGATTTGGGCTCAGGATGAAGCAAGTTGTGTTATTTACGGTATGCCTGCGGCCATCGTTCATGCAGGTCTGGCGACCAGAATATTAGACCTGTCAGAAATTGGCACTAACATTGTCAAACGAGTCTAGATATATGCGATATACAAATGAATTGATTGTATAAGGACAAATATGGATTTTCTTAGTCTCGCAGGCTTAATTATTGGTTTTTCAGCCATTCTCGTTGGTCAGTATCTTGAGGGTGGCAATATCATGACTCTGGTAAATGGTCCTGCTGTATTAATTGTTATTGGTGGGACTTTTGGTGCAGTCATGTTGCAGTCACCGACGTCAGTTTTTATGCGGTCGATGAAAATGTTGTTCTGGACATTTTACACACCAAAGTTGAATTATGAAGCGGCAATAGAAAAAATTATCGGCTGGAGCAATATTGCACGTAAGGAAGGTCTGTTAGGTCTGGAAAATGTAGAAGAACATGAAACGGATCCTTTTGCACAGAAAGCCCTGCAATTGCTGATTGATGGTGGTGAGCCAGAAATTATCAGAACTATCCTGGAGGTTGATATTGATACTAAGGAAAATTTTGATATGCAGGCGGCAAAAGTTTTTGAAAGTATGGGCGGATACAGTCCTACGATAGGTATTATCGGTGCTGTATTAGGTCTTATTCAGGTTATGGGTAATTTATCTGATCCGGGTAAACTGGGTAGCGGGATTGCCGTTGCTTTTGTGGCAACTATTTATGGTGTTGGAGCAGCAAATTTATTGTTCTTACCTATTTCAAAAAAATTACAGAACATTGTTCATCGTCATAGTCAGTATCAGGAAATGATTGTTGAGGGAATGACTTCGATTGCCGAAGGTGAAAATCCACGGAATATCGAAACTAAATTATTAAGCTATATCCGCTAAATTATATTGGGCATCAATCGGGCTGGTTCCATAAACGAAGAGTTAAACCAGTACTATGAGAAAATCCAGACGGCATAAGCACCATGATCATGAGAATACAGATCGTTGGCTGGTCTCGTATGCAGATTTTATTACCTTACTGTTTGCATTTTTTGTGGTGATGTACTCAATGTCATCGATTAATGAAGGCAAGTATCGCGTTTTATCGGATACTCTGGTTGAGGCCTTTAAAACACCGCCTAAGGCACCTATGCCTATTCAACTTGGGCAGGAAAGCAAGTCCATTCGTCCCGCAGAGCCTGAGAGTAAACAGATTGCGCTCGTTAATATTCGCCCTCAAAAACCGCAATATACAAAACAGATGGATCGTCTGGCTGAAAATCTGAGTGAAAATCTTGCTCCGCTGGTCAATAAGGATCTGATTAAAATAACAAAAGACAAATTGTGGGTAAAAGTTGAAATTAATAACCGGGTGTTATTTAGCAGTGGTGAAGCTAAATTATCTGATCCGGCTTATCCGGTACTGGAAGAATTAAGTGAGGTTTTGCGTAAACTACCGAATCACATTGATGTAGAAGGTCATACGGATAATATACCTATCAGTACTTCTGTTTATCCTTCTAACTGGGAGTTGTCCGCTGCACGTGCCGCCAGTGTGGTGCATTTATTTACAAAAAATGGTGTAAATCCTGAACGTTTGTCCGCTATAGGATTTGGAGAGTTTCGTCCCCTGGCTGAAAATGACACTGGATTGGGACGAAATCAAAACCGGAGAGTCGCCGTGGTTATTTTGGCAGATAAAAATGCACGAAGAATGCTGGAAATTGAACGATAAATGAGCAATTATTAAATTAGGCGCAATACCTCCTAATTTATACATGTTTTATAAGGTTATTTAATTGAAAATCTGGGCTGTTGCAAATCAAAAAGGCGGGGTAGGTAAAACGACTACCGCTGTTAATCTAGCGGGCCACCTGATCAACCGTGGCATGCGTGTATTATTGGTCGATCTTGATCCTCATGGTTCGATGACGGCCTATTTTGGGCTGGATCCGGATGAGATAGAAAAAAGTTCCTATTTACTTTTTCAGGGCAAAGGCCTTCGGTCTGACATAAAACCTCAGGAATTGTTACATCACACTGCTATTGATGGACTGGATTTACTGCCTGCTTCAACGGCACTAGCAACTCTGGATCGCCAGTTAGGTGCGCAGGAAGGTAAAGGCCTGGTGATGGTTCATGCACTTAAACAGCTTGAGGGTAAGTATGATTATGCCTTGTTGGATTGCCCTCCCTTGTTAGGCATTCTTATGGTCAATGCTCTGGCTGCCTGTGAACATTTGCTGTTACCCGTACAAACAGAGTTCCTGGCAATCAAAGGGCTGGAACGGATGATGCGCACTTTAAAAATGATCCGGCAGGCACGGAAAAACAGCTTTACGTATACGATTGTTCCAACTATGTTTGATCGTCGTACACGTGCAGCATTTGAAAGTCTGCAAAGCTTACGTGCACAATATGGCAGTGATTTATGGGAATCAGTCATTCCGGTTGATACTCAATTTCGTGAAGCAAGTAAAAAAGGTTTGCCATTAACCATTATGCTACCGTCATCTCGTGGTGCTCAGGCTTATGATGCTTTGTTGACTTCATTATTAACTAATAATACTAATACCCGCTTAAAAGTAGTGAGTTCTTCATGATGAGTAATGAAAAAAACATTCTGGTTGATCAGAAACTGGCTTTATCCATTTTTCTTGACTCACTGTTGCGGGAGCCTGTAGAAGAAAACATGACAGAACAATCTGAAGCACTAACATCAGAGCCTGTTGTTGAAGCCAAATTACCTGAAAAAATAGTGCGCCTTCAGGAAGTTGTGCCAGTTGTTGATAGTAAGTTGAAGTCAACAACAGTTGATCATCAAGTTCTTCCTGTCACTGAGGTAGTCGTTGCACAAACAAGTACTGAAAAGGTATGGGACAATCAGTTTCAGGTGATGTTGTTTAAAGTAGCCGGTTTAACACTGGCTGTTCCATTGGACGAACTCAATGGTGTGGTGGAATGGAAAGATAATTTAACTGAGATGCCTGCGCATGCGGATTTTTATCTGGGAATTATGCAGCATCTTGGACAAAGTATTCCGGTAGTTGATACGGCCCGGCTGGTTTTTCCTCGAGACAAGTTAGTTGCGCTGGATGCTGATGAGCCGAGTGAACGAATTACCCGGGTTATTCTCATCGACGACAGCCGCTGGGGGCTGGCGGTCGATGCTGTTGAAGAAGTGATTACCCTCAATAAGGAAGACGTACGCTGGCGTAGTGCGCGTACAAGCCGTAAGTGGCTGCTGGGAACGGTGATTGAACACATGTGTGCTTTGCTGGATACAAAAGCCTTTGCCGAAAAATTGACATCAGGTAAAGATTAATCTCAATGAAGTCTGCTTTTTGACTAAAAAAACCTGATTCTGGTCATTTTCTTCTGTCTGCCGTCCTGGCATGAAATATGCAAATTCCATAATGATTGAATTAAATTCAAGATTTACTGGAAAATGACGACAATTTAACTGGTAATAAAAGTAATAAAACGAGCGCTATTTAATTGAAATCAAACAGATAGGAATGGTTGAAGTTTGAGCGCCCAGTTATCAGACCGTCAGAGGTTTGACAGGCGGTTTAATGTCATCATCAAATTTTTAAGGAGTACAGATCCATGAGTGAAGCTGTGGCAACAAGTAATGATCCTATTATCCAGTGGGTAACCTTTCGTCTGGATCATGAAAAATATGGTATCAAGGTGATGCAGGTAAAAGAAGTTTTGCGCATGACAGAAATTGCACCGGTTCCGGGTGCGCCAGACTATGTCTTAGGCATTATTAATTTGCGCGGCAATGTGGTTACTGTTATTGATTTACGTAGCCGTTTTGGGCTGATGAGCGCTGAAGCGGATGATTCTACCCGTATTGTTATTATCGAGGCAGATAACCAGACGATTGGTATTTTAGTTGATAGTGTCGCTGAAGTGGCAGACATTAAGAGTTCAGATATTGATGTGGCACCGAATGTTGGTAATGATGAAAGTTCCAAATATATACAGGGAGTTTCATCACAGGGTGACGAATTACTGATTCTTGTTGATGTCAACAAGTTGTTGTCAGAGGAAGAATGGTCAGAGATGGCTTCTATCTAATGATTGATGCAGACTTATTCGTTTCTTTTGCTATCAGGTATTATCTGAGAGTTTGCACAATTAACAGGTTAAACAGTTAGCGGATAAAATTAGATTCTGACAGGCAATAATAAATCCACTGCAGAATTTAAATACGAACTGCATAACGACTGAAATTGATTGTGTGATAGTTGAAATTGACGAATATGCCTGAGGCATATTAGAGGAGAATATGATGGAGATATTTGTGCAACTAATATCCGATAACTTAAATGGGGTTGCCTGGATATTAATTGCAGGTATGTCGTTACTTATGATGTCTCTGTATGTGCTGTATCGGCTGAATAATAAAATGCGCAAGGAAGCGGAGCATATGAAAAAGATCCAGCAGGATTTGCGTGCACTTGTAACCGCATCTATTGGTATGGGTGAACGTATGCTGGAAGTTGAACGACGTAATCGTCGCCTGGCAGATCGTCAGGATCAACTGGATATATATGATGCGGCTAACCAGCCCTATGAACAGGCTATTCAGATGGCTCAGACAGGCGCATCCTCTGATGAGCTTGTTAATGTATGTGGTTTGAGTAAAACAGAAGCTGACTTAATTAAAATGATCCACAAACTCGATAAAACGGCCTGAGATATATATTCTGGTCTGCACGCATTAATGTTATTGATGTGTGGTTGCTCTATGCAGTTTCTCCAAAAGACGCGAAGCAGGTATAAAAATACCGGTTCAACTCTACCGCTTCACGTAACCGTTCAGGTTGGCGGCAAAATTTCACTGAATCTTTAAGAGTGATATTGTTGAGGAAATTAAATCGCCAGGTGCAGACCTGCGGCTTAACAGGACTCAATGGTGGATTTGAGTTGTTCTTGGCTAACATCAAATAGACAGTTATTTAAAGTAATATTTTTAATTGCCGAGTCTAAGGCCTGTTTATTATCCTTATTTGATAAGATTAGGTTGGGCTGATTATTGTTTTATGTTGCCAGTTTCCGGTGATTAATTGTTTTGTGGCTGGCGAATCTTGTTATTTTATTCTGACGGATAAGAAATTAAAACAGGTACGGTTATATAAATGCCGTACCTGTTATGCAATGTCATTGCCATAGGATTTATTTAGGGGATTACTTTTATCGCTTCATTAGAGTAACTGCTCTGAACTCCTGAAGAGTTATATGCACTGATAACAATATAATAAGTTGCAGAAGGCAGGGTATCAATAATATACGAAGATAAACTTGGGTTGCTGAGGTCTATAATGTTCGTATAGTTTCCTGAGGATGTACCATAATATATTTTAAATCCACTTAAATCAGTTAGCGTGGAATTATCAGTGTTTTCCAGTGGCGCTGACCAGCTTAATGTTATTGAACCTGTTGTTATTACCGCTGCTACTACATCAATATCAAAGGGTGTTAGTGCTACCGTTGATTGGCCATCGCTGACGCTTATCGTTATATTTCTTGCAATAGTACCTGAATAAGCATTTGATGGTGTTCCAGTTAAAGCACCGGTAGAAGTATTAAAACTTGCCCAGACTGGTTTGTTCTGGATGCTAAATGTCAGGTTGTCATGATCTGCATCGGATGCTGCTGGAATAAAACTATATGCGGAATTGGCCGTGATGCGTGTTGCCGGTGTGCCGCTTATAACCGGTGGGTTGTTAATAGTAATAACCGTAATATTGAATGCCGGTAATGATGCAAATGTAAGCCCATCACCCACCATAATTAATATATCTGAATACACGCCTGCATCTGCCGCAGTTGTTATACCTGTTAAGGCACCTGTGGTCTGGTCAAAATTGGCCCATTGCGGTTTGTTTCTTATATAAAAATGAAGTGTATTACCATCCGGGTCATTACTGGTAGGAGCAAACTGATAGGTTTCTCCTGCTGTCATTGATGTTACCGGTGAGCCACTAATTGTTGGTGCACGGTTTAAATTATTAACAGTTATTGTAAATGAAGAAAGTCTTGCAGATGTCGATCCATCGCTAACGCTTATAATGATATTAGAGTAAATCCCGGC
>Ga0224496_10001668_pt1 | contig 13610 bp, 9 predicted proteins | sample SF_Jul11_sed_USG_2_FD_168127 | JGI IMG/M metagenome (GOLD analysis project Ga0224496, IMG submission 168127) | Sediment microbial communities from San Francisco Bay, California, United States - SF_Jul11_sed_USGS_8_1 | ecosystem: Environmental > Aquatic > Marine > Sediment | place: USA... | reverse complement strand
ATCTCGCTGTCGCGTATACCGACTATGTGCAGTTCACGCTGCTGTTTGTTGGTATCGTTATTGTCGGTATCCCGGTAGCGGTGCTGCACGGCGGTACCCCGGCAGCGCTTGTAACTCAGCTACCTGCCGCTCATTTCAATCCGACGAACTGGGGTGTGGCAACCATGCTCGCGCTGGGCATTTCGATGCCAATGAGTTTCTTCGTCAGCATGGATAATTTCACACGAATATTCGCGGCCAGGGATGAAGTGGTTGCGAAACGCGGTACTTTGATCGCGGCGATCTTCCTCGTGCCACTCGCGATCGGAAGCGTCTGGCTCGGTTTGACCGCCGCCCTGCTCTACCCCGGTGTCGAAAACAGTGGCGACATCCTGTCCCGATTGGTGATGGACATATTTCCGGTCGGCCTCAAAGGCCTGATGCTGGTCGGCATTCTTGCCGCCCTAATGTCGACAGCCGACATTTGCATCCTGACCGCCGCCGCTAACGGCAGTCGCGACATTTACCAGCGCTACGTAAATCCTGATGTCGAGCCACAGAAGCTGTTTCGCATCAGCATGATTCTTGCCGCCGCGGTAGGCGTCGCTTCCGCGTTGATGGCCTGGCGCATGCAGGACGTTGTCAATATTCTGCTGATTGCCTTTACGATCAATGGCGCCACATTGTTCGTGCCGACGATTGCCATGCTGTATATGAAAAAAGTCAATTCCGTCGCCGCATTCTGGAGTATCGCTTTAGCACTTCCGACAGTAATTGCCTGGTACGCCGCATCCGCTATGAACATCGCGCCAATATTCGATCTCGATCCGCTGTGGCCAGGCCTGCTCGTATCCATCGTGAGCTTCTTCGGCATCAGCCTGACGACGAGCAGGACAGAGTTACGCGAACATGACAAGGTGAGGCGCTACGATTCATGAGCAAGACGGTTACTTTTGACGGCGCACCGCCACCCGGGACAATTAACTTCGGTATCGGCCAACCTTCTGCCGATCTTCTGCCCGTCGACATCGTGCGTGCCGCCAGTGATTCCTTCTTTGCGAACGCTGAGCCGCTGGAACTGAACTATGGCGTAACGGCGGGCGATGCACGCTTTCTCGATTCGCTCGCAGAATTCCTGAGCGCCGGTTACGGAGTGCCGACTTCGCCGGGAGAACTGTTTGTCACGGGTGGCAATTCCCAGGCGCTGGACCTGGTATCCACTGTGTATGCGAAACCCGGTGACACCGTGTTCGTTGAAGAACCGAGCTATTTTCTTGCCTTCCAGATTTTTCGGGATCACGGACTGAACATCGTCGGTATACCGGTAGACGATGAAGGCCTTTGTGTCGATGCGCTACGCCGAGAACTCGCCTCGCACAAGCCCGCTTTCCTGTACACGATTCCGAGTTACCACAACCCGGGCGGACAGAGCACGTCCGACGAGCGACGCAAGCAGATCGTCGAACTGGCCACTCTGCACGACTTCCTGATCGTCGCGGATGAGGTGTATCAGCTGCTCTACTATTTCGACCCCCCGCCGCCGGCCTACGGCACTGTTACAGCAAGCGAGCGCGTCGTCTCTCTCGGCTCGTTTTCGAAAATTCTGGCACCGGCCATGCGACTCGGCTGGATACAGACTTCGGAAAACCTGAGGAAAAAACTTGCGGCGAATGGCTTCATTAATAGTGGCGGCAGCATCAACCACTTCAGCTCTCACATCGTTCGCCAGGCTATCGATAGCGGCGCGCTTGCGTCGCACATTGAGAAACTCAAAGGCGTTTATCGCGACAGGGTCGAGACCATGGACAAGGCCCTGAATGAACATTTCTCTGGCATTGCAACATGGCAACGGCCGGAGGGCGGCTATTTCTTCTGGCTGGAATTCGACGAGTCAGTGGATACGACCGCGCTGCGCGATCGGGCACGCGACGTCGAAGCCGGTTTTCAGTCTGGTACCGTGTTCTCGAGCAAAGGCGAACTACGAAACTGCCTGCGCCTGAGTTTCGCGCATTACAGCAACGACGACATACGCGAAGGCATCAGGCGCCTGCGGCCGCTATTCTAGATTTGTCACACAATCAAGGGTGACATCGCACGCGTAAATCCGGATACTGCGCCGCCTCATTCACCCTGCTGATAATCCATGTTTCGAAATATACGGTTCTACCGCTTTGACGGCAGCTGGCCCGCCAGTGAAGAAAAACTGTCAGAAAGTCTTGAGAAAGCAGGCTTCAAGCCCTGCGGTCCGTTGACAGAACGCAGCTCGGGCTGGGTCGCGGTTGATAAGGACACGAGCGACTCGCTCGCTCGTCGCGTGAACGGTGCCGACCTTTTCCGCTTACGCAGCCAGTCGCGCGTACTGCCACATTCTGTTGTCAACGAGGAACTGGAAGCACGGATCGAGGAATATCGCGAGCGCATGCAGGAAGCACCCAGCCCGCGAGAAAAGCGTCGTCTCAAGGCTGAAGCCCGTGACGAGTTGATGCCAAAAGCCATGCGCAAATCGGACCGTATCTGGGGTTACGTGGACCTGGCCGAGAGCATCCTTTGCATTGACGCTGCGCAGGATGCGGCCGCAGAGCGCTTCGTACGCCGGCTGCAGGCTTCAGTCGACGGCTTGAATATTCGGCCATTGCAGTACATGCAACCCGTCGAGGAGCTATTAAGTGGAATTTTTTTTGGCGGCGCTGGAAAACAGTTCTCGGTCGGTCGCGAATGCCGCATGCAGGACCTGGCCGACGTTGGCTCCGTCGTTCGCTGGACCGCTTTCGATCTTACGGACCCGACAATCCGCAATCATGTCGCCAACGGCATGCGGCTGACACATCTTGCAATTGAATACGACAACATCATGAGTTGTGTGCTGAGTGACGCCGGCGTCATAACCAAGTTACGTTTTCTCGGCATGGACGACGACAGCGACGACCACAATGATCCTTTGGCGCGTATGGATGCCGAATTTGTATTGTTGTCGGGCACGATTCGAAACCTGCTGCAGGATCTCCGGAAAGCACTTGGAGGATTTGCCTAAGCCGCTTGCTCCTCGCGCAGCCTGTCACGCAACCACTCGTGAAATTCCCATAGCCAGTATTCCTGGGCGACGAGCACGCCGGTTTGGTGCCTTGAGCTTCTAAGACCTTCCTGATTGAGTTCGCAGGCCCGGCCATCCTGCTCGACAACCAGGCGACCCAGCTGCAAGGTCTTCTCCATTTCGTCCTTGTGCGATTCGTACACGCCAGGCAGCAATAGCCAGTCGACGATGAGGGTGACCGATTCAGGGCCCGTTGGCAGTAACCGTACGCTGCGCACATAGTCGGTGTGTGCGACAACGAACATACTCGCCGTGAAAGACGCGAAGGTCATGCCGATATTTCGCTCGGCATCGGTGGGCCCCGGTATGGGTGGCAGAATGGTCTGTCCATCGAGGGTCCATGTCGCATTTCCCGCGGCAACATGTGGCTCGCCGTCGTCATCCGCGCTTTCCGGCGACCAGTCCGGATCGTCACTTCGACTGATCAATCCCTTTTTGTAAACGGGCACCAGCCTGCACAACTCAGGGTGCATGCGTGGGCAGTGGTAGCACTCGTTGTAGTTCTCCCAGAAAACCTTCCAGTTGCAGGCAAGGTCAGCGCGCTCCTGATGCACAGACACCATGTCGGCGAGGGGCCAGTTGTTGACGCGCTGCACCTCGTCGCCGAGAAATTCGAGCAACGAATGTTCCGGTGCCGTACTCAGGTTAATGAAAAGGTATCCGCCCCAGGCGTCCGAGTGCACCGCGTACAGCGAAAACTCCTCAGCGTGGAAATCGTCCGTCTCGGCCCGTGACGGCGTGGCCACCAGATCGCCATCGAGTGAATAAGTCCAGGTGTGGTATGGGCAGATGATGCGGCCGTTGCGGAAGCGGCCTGCATCTGAGGTACAAAGCGCAGAACCGCGATGCCGGCAGGTATTGTGAAACACATTGACCTTGCCGTCCCCATTTCGCGTAACGATAAGCCGTTGATCGCCAAGCTCAACCACCCGGTAGTCACCTTTCTCGGGAACGTCTTCGAGTCGACCTATACACACCCAGTCGCGATACCAGACCGCACGAAGTTCAAGGGCGTAATGATCCGGATCGTAGTACCAGGTGCTTGGCAGCGATGGTTTGAGTTCAGTCAGCAAGGTCATGAGTTTTCAGTCGCGGTTGATGCCCCATATAATCTTACGCCAGATCACGTCTTAATTTCCCGCTATACTGTGCGCTTTCCGACGGGCCCAAAAGAACAACAATGTCCCTATTCGCAGAACTAAAACGCCGCAACGTCGTCCGTGTCGGCATCGCCTACGCCGTCATCGCCTGGGTCGTCGCGCAGATCGCCGAGTTCGCCTTCGAGAACTTCGGGGCGCCGGACTGGGTGCTCAAAACCGTCGTTGTGCTGTTGCTGCTGGGCTTGCCTGTCATACTGGTATTCGCGTGGGCGTTTGAACTAACGCCGGAAGGTTTGAAACGTGAAAAAGATGTCGACCGCAGCCAGTCGATCACCTCTCAGACAGGCCACAAACTCGATCGCACTATTATTGCTGTCCTGGTTGTCGCGCTGGCGTGGTTTGCCTGGGATAAATTCGGAACCGAATCAAAACCGGAGGCCGTGGCGGAGCCCGCTCCGGCCAGTGAAGTTCAGGAAATCGTCCGGACTGAAGTATCCGAGAAGTCGGTAGCGGTCCTGCCCTTCGTCGCCATGAGCAGCGGCCCCGACGACGAGTACTTCGCCGACGGCCTGACCGAGGAAATACTCAACTCGCTGGCGCAGTTGCCGGAACTGCTCGTTACCGCGCGTACTTCGGCGTTTTCGTTCAAAGGCCAGGATATCCCGATACAGGAAATCGCCGCGGTGCTGGGCGTGAAGCATGTCGTCGAAGGTTCAGTGCGCCGCTCCGGCGATCGCCTGCGAGTGACGGCGCAGTTGATACGCGCCAACGATGGTTTTCATATGTGGTCCGAGAATTTCGACAGCAGCTCGAAAGACACGATCGCGGTGCAGGAAAGTATTGCGGAAAAGATCGCATCGGCCATGGATGTGATCCTGGACGAGCGCAAGCGCGAGGCGATGAAGAAGGCGGGCCTGCGCGACGTCGAGGCCTTTACGCTCTACCAGAAAGGTATCGAAGTGTATGAACGGGCCCACGGTGAGATCGACACTATCGACGGCCTGCGACAGGCTAACGTCTACTTCGAGCAGGTCAAAGAACGCGCGCCGCATTTTTCGCAGGTTTACCTGGATCATTCCGACCTCTTTGTCCACATACTTTCCGACGATTCCGTGAACGCTTATCGCGAGATCCCCGTACCGGAAGACGAGGTCGCCGGCGCCTATGCGATCGCGATCGCGGACTACGAAGCGGCGGCGCGCTACGCGCAGACACCGGACTTCCGATCGTTGACAGAGGTCGACCTGGCTTTTGTCAGCGGCAACTGGCGCGGACTCGGCGGCCGCATTGAACGCGCCCTGGATGCGCCCGGCTGCGACGACAGCAACTGGCTTTCCATCATCTCGGATATTTTCGGTTACTCGGAACGCTACCTCGAGCGTTCGCACCGGATTCTTGCCTGTGATCCGCGGCGTTCCCTGTCCTGGTTTAACAGCGCGCGGTCCGCACTCCGCCTGGGCGACAAAGTCGAGGCACTACGGCTGGCGCGCGAAGGTTCCGCAACCGCACCCGGCGCCTGGCTGAACTTTGAATTGATTCGTGCGCTCGTGGCCAACGGCCTGCGTGAAGAGGCGCGACAGGAGATCGCCAGTCGAATTCGAGAGGACTGGATGGCGGAATTGTTAGAAACGCTGGTGCTTGCGCAGGAAGGCGACCAGGTCGCTTTCGACAAGGCCTATCGAGAGTTCCTCACTACTGAATCCGGCGAGGAGCTCTATTGGCCTATGATCGTTTCCGCCTGGGGAGGCCACCGTGAGGAAGCCAATCGCATGGCGGCGATCATCGATCAGCATCACTTCGGCTCCGTCACCCTGGCCCAGATTACTCAGTGGTGCGCCTGTGGCGGACCATGGGACCTCGAGGCAACACCGATGTTTGCGGCCGAACTCAAAGAAGGCAATTTATCCTGGCCTCCCAGGCCGGTGATGGAGTATCCGCTTAAGGGCTGGTAGGCCTTAGTATGACGGTCGTCACGACCGCCCGATGGTCCGAGGGCCAGGGCGACATGCCGATATCCGAGTCATCCGACTCTTCACCCACGACGACAGACGATTCGACCGTAGCGTCGGCCGCGCGCACGAAGACGTAATCGATCCGATCGTGATGATCATCCGGATCGTCGGCCGATGTCGTGGGCGTCCAGGTAAGGCCGGGTGCTGCAATCTCATCCTTGAAAAAATGGCGATAAGTGTCAATAAAGCCCGCCTCTTCCAATCGCAGCGTCGACGGGTATGCCACGACAAAGGGGTGCCGGCCGACCGCAACCGCGCGTACCGTCCAGTCCCTGTGCGAGGGCTCATTGAAGTCACCGGTGATAAAGACGGCGTCAAGGTCCCTGACCGAGTCCAGGTCAGTCATTAATAAATCGAGCGCGGCACCGCGCGCACTTTTTGCGGCGTCAATCAGGTCACCCTCCCTGTAAAGAAACGGCGCATCGTCGTAAGGAATTCTGAGCGCCTGGTAGGGCTGGTAGGGGTAGTCCGTCAGGTGCACGTTCATGAGTGCGATCTCGAAGTCGCCTGCATCGAGTACAACACCGAGATCGTTCGGGGTACTGCGCTTCACGGGAAACTTGCTGATGATCGCATTCGCCCAAAGCGCCTCGTTTTCCTGTTGCTGCTCGTAGACGTAAAACCCGAGCGCCTTCGCAATATCGCTAGCGACGCTCGGCCCGTCGGGCGGACAGGTGGACGTGCAGGGAACCGCCTCGCGTCGTACTTCCTGCAGACCCACGATGTCAGGCTTAAACCTCTGAATGACTGCCAGTGTTTCATCGATGGATTTGCCCTCATTGGCACCGGCACCCCGGACATTGAAGGTCATCACGGTCAGACGTATTGGCGGCTGCTCCTCATCACCGGAGCCACATGCCGCCGTAATCAGGAGAACCAATACGAGTCTTGCGATCATTTTTCCTCGGCAGAGTCTTTTGAGGATTTACTCTTGGAGCCAACTACTTCAAAAAATACTCCGGCCAGGGCATTGACGCGCGTTACGCGGAAGATGAGGTTGCTGAGCGAGATCGGCCGAACGTTGCGAACCTCGCGAATTTTAGGCACGAGCAACAGGACAATCAACGCCCTCGCGAAAGCCGAGATCAGGAAAACACCGATCAGCGGACTGGACCAGGTGAACGTACGGCCAAGCATCTCGAAACTGCTGGGCAGGTGGCTGCCCAGATATCCGCCGAGCATGGCCCCTGCAAGAATTCCCAGGGCAGCCAATACATTGTGTATCGCGAGATAGGTCGCGCGCTTGTCACGCGCAATGAGGTCATATAGAAAATTACTCGCGCTCAAAGTGAACCCGGCCCAGGCCAGTCCGCTCGCCGCCTGCATGAGCAGCAGGTACCAGAAGTTCGAGGAAAAGGTCCACATCAGCGGAAGTAGCGGAATGATGATTCCCGTGGCCGACAGTATCCGGCGATTACCGAATATGTCGCTGATGCGGCCCCATCGATTCAGTGTAAGAAATTGAGCCAGTATTGCCATGCCGGTGTTGGCCGTGAATGCGACATAGCTGTAATGCAGGTCACGAAGCATATACACCGTGAAAAACGGCGAAGCGATGGATACCGAGAATTGGACCAGGGCGAAGAAGATCGAAAATCGCACGAAGTTTGAACGCCGCAATCGCTGCCACCAGCCCTGGCCGACCGGTACTTCCATTGCGGCGACGTGACCGGTTGGATCGTGCATCTTGGCGAGATGATAAACAGACACCGTGCGCGCGATCATTGCGATCGAAAACAGGGCTACGAAACCGATCCGGGTGAAGCCGCTCGCGTTCGAAAAATGCAGCGTCAGGCCGCCGAGCGTGAGTGACACGAACGTCACAAGGGACACGATTTGCGTGCGACGTGCGAAGAATCGCCCGCGACGCCGTTCCGGGACGATGTCGCCCATCAGGCTGCCCCACTGCGGAGCCGCCAGATGCGCGCCGCAGTGATAGAGCACGACACACCCGATCAGCATTTCGACAGCGTAATCCGGGAACAGCAATGGCAAAGTGATCAGCGGTAGCCAGGCGAATCCTTGAATCGATGCGCCGATGAGCACAATCGCCTTGCGCTGCCCCGTCCACCGGCCGAGCCAGGCCGACATGAGCTGCACGATAGACCCAAGCAAGGGTGGCAACGAAGCCAAAAGTCCGATCTGCGGCGTACTGGCCTTGAGGAATAGTGCGAATGCGGACAGGTAGGTTTCGCCGACACCTATCATTACCGCATAAGCACCGGCGTCCTTGATCGAATGATCAAGTGATTTTTCGGTTTGCGTGTCAGGCGCTTGCGAAGTTGCGGACATCTACCTTGCCGTGGAAGTGTATTTGCGTTGGAAGGCGCAAATTGGGCCCCCTATGAACTGGAGTGTCAAGGAGCAAGTTGGCAACTCGAACAGCACGGACCCTCAATTTTTCAGGAATCCACGCTGACCGCCAAGCGGATAGCCGATCGATATTGCGGGCCCACATGCAAGCGATTGCGTGCGATCCTGAATTCGCTGGCGTGACCCTCCGGCGCGCCCGTATTCGGGTTGATGTCGAAGTGCGGATAATTACTGCTGGAAATATCGACGCGCAATCGATGGCCGGCCTGAAAAATGTTCGCGGTGGCGAAGGGCTCGAGGCGTATTGAATAGATCTCACCCTCCTTCATTCGGACTTCTCGATCCCAACCTTTCCGATAGCGCATGCGAAAAATTCCGTCAGTAATGTTCATCGCGTATCCGTCAGGATAGTCCGCGGACGGCGGATAAACATCGATGAGTTTTGCCGTGAAATCCGTGTCAGGGCAATTAGAGCCCACGAAAAGGTCGATCGTTACTGCGCCGGTAACAGCAACCGGGTGCTGCAGAACTTCCGTCTTGAACACCAGCACGTCCCTGCGCCTCGCGAGTGGCAGACCCGTGGCTGCGCCTCTGTATTTAAAAACGGCTTCAGTCTCCACCTGGTCAAAGGCACCCCCTTGCATGACCGGCTCGCCGGATGTGAGGGCACCGCCAATGGTAGGCACGGGGTCATTCGGATCGTAGCGATATTGCATGCATCCAGGCGCGTCGCACGGCTGTTCACGCAGGCTCCCATCGAGGTGCAGGTACAAGCGGTAGTCCTTCGTATTTTTCGGCGGCCAGCTATCCGACGTGCGCCACTGCCCGCCGTGATCGAGCCGTCCATCGTCCGTTCTTCGGCCGCTGCCACCGCCCATCTGGAAATAACTGACCGTACGCGAGCTCGACAAGGAATCATCATCCGCGAGCCAGCGCCGGAACCAGGCCAGGCGCAACTGCCGGTAGTCATCTGCGATATTTCCGTCCAACGTCGCATGTGCACCAAAATCCACATCCCCGCTCCAGGTAGCCGAGCGATTGCCGTGTGTCCACGGACCCATAATTAGTTGCGTTGGCGAGGAATGACGCCTGGACAGTTCCTGAAAATTCGTCAGGCACGTCCGAACATAGGGGTCGTACCAACTGCCAACAATCATCGTCGGTACGTCGGGGAACTTGTCGTAATAGCCTTCCGCGTACAGACCCGGCTGCCGCCAGTAGTCGCTGAAGGTACCGGCCCGCCATTGTTCAAAGAGGTAACGTTCGAATTCAGGCGCCGCAGACAGTGGTGAATTTCCGGGCGTCCAGGGCATGTCGCGGAACCACTCTTCCAGGTCTCGCGCCTGCAATCCCTTAAGTCTGTCGCTGTTGCCGCAGGTCTCAGCGCTGCGGATAGCGTGTCGGTGCGCCCATGTTGCCTGTTTCAATTCGAACGCGCCGCCACGCCGGATGCCGCCGTGAAACGCGCTGGAGAAGCCGCCGGAGTCCATGAACATGCACGACAAGCCAGGCGGGTCCAGGCAGGCCAGCGCGCATTGTGTATGTGCGCCATAAGAGAGGCCCATCGTGCCAATCCTGCCGTTGCACCAGGGCTGTTGCACCAGCCACTCGAACATGTCGAAGCCATCCTCGGCTTCATTCACGTACTTCTCGAACTCGCCCTCAGAGTCGAATCGACCTCTACAGTCCTGCATGACGACAGCGAATCCATGGCCTGCAAAATACTCGGCAATTTCAACCCGGGTAGCCGGTGTTGGAGACGCGGCGCTGACTTCTGAGCGACTGATGCCGCGTTTGTCGTAAGGCGTACGTTCGATAATGACCGGATGCGTTTTGTCGCCGTCATTGTCTGCGTCGCCCGGCCGGTAGATATCGGTCGCGAGCAGGACTCCGTCCCGCATTCTCACCATGACATTGCGATCAATTATCACGAGTGACTTTAGTAGCCGATGCTAACGGCGACACCCAAAAGCGCGATCGCGACGACTATGTAAATCAGCCACAGTCGGAAAATGAATTTCGCCCAGTCCAGCCATCCGACCTGGGCAGTCGCGAGGTAGGCCAGCAAGGTGCCCGATGTCGGCGTCAGCATATTGGTAATGCCGTTGCCGAAAAGAAACGTCAGGACGGTGGTTTGTGGCTCAACTCCCGTTAGCTGTCCCAGCGGACCCAGTATCGGCATGCTGACCGCCGCCTGTCCCGACGTCGACGGAATCAGGAAGTCCAGCAGCAACTGCGAGCAGAACATGCCGACGGCAGATATGAAAGGGCTGTCACCACCGATGATTGCGGTCAGCGAATTGACGATTGAATCCAGTATTTTGCCCTGCTCAAGTACAACCGCTACGGCTGCCGCTACACCAATCAGCATACTGGCCATCAGAATCTTCTTCATGCCCGATACGAAAGCGTCGGCCGCTTCACTGGGCCCGACCCGCCCAACTGCCGCAATCAGCATGCTAAGGGCAATGTAGTAGCCGGATAATTCCTGGTGCTCCCAGTGCCAGCGATTGGAGGCGTACACGAGGAAGGCGACGCCGGCCATCAGGACCAGCAGCACAAGCTTGTGACTGGTGGTCAGTTGCGCGTGATTGATGTCCATGGACGCAATCGAGTTCACGCCCTCTTTGCGAATCATGTAAAGCACGAAACCGATGCCGATGACAAGGAACACCAGGAAAAACGCGAAGCGTACGCCTGCCCCGCTGAATATCTGCAGGCCGACCAGCGGCTGCGCAATCGTGAGGGGAATCGGGTTGGTCACTGACGCAAGGTAGCCAGCTTTCACTGCAACGGTGACGATCGCAAGCCCGATCACGTTGGACAGGCCGAGCCGTGTAGCCATCATGACCATGATTGGAATGACGAGCAGGTACTCGGACGCGAGACCGAGAAACGTACTGCCGGCCGCAAATACGACCATGAGTGCGGGAACCAGTACGTACACGTTGCCGCGCACCGTACTGAGCAGCTTCTCGAGGCCCGTATCGATCGCCCCGGTATGCGTGACAACCCCGAACATGCCGCCGATGATCAAAACCATGAAGATCAGGCCCGCCATTCGCGTCAGGCCGGTCGGCACCGCCAGCACCGTCTCTATGAGACTGACCGGGCGCACGAGCTCATCCTCGCCCGGCACCGCGAACAGGTTGCTGATCGAATGGCTCTTGTCGATGGTTTGATAACTGCCCGGGATGACCAGCCGACCGTTGCGCTCAAACTGACCGGAGTCAACCACGTAGGTCAGGGCAGTTGCAAACAACAGGATGCCGAACATGATGATGATCGGGCTCACGTGCCGCGGAGTTCGTGCAGGTGTATTCATGAGGTCAGCGACCGTGCAGCCAGTATCTGCCGTTGATTCTACGCATGTGCAGGAGCCATGCCGATACGCTTTGGTATCAATAATGAGTATCCTCACACCATGAACGCACCCCAGACCCAACAGCTTCAGGAATTGCTGCGACGCGGATTTCAGTCTTTGGCCGCCGGCAACATTCCGGCAGCCAGCGAGTGCTGCCGGCAGGCTCTTGGGATCAAGCCCGACCTGGTTGAAGGGCATTTCCTGGTCGGGCTGGTCGCGCTGCAAGCGAAAGACCGGGACAACGCATTCAAAGCATTTGCGTCGGTAACGAAGCTGCAGCCTAATCACGGCGCCGCCTGGGCGCACCTGGCGAAACTGTTCATGAATGATGGCCAGGTCAATCGTGCGGACGTCGCGCTAACAGAGGCTGTGAAGCACGAGTCCGGCAACCCGGTTGTCCAGGACCTGATGGGCGCGGTCTACACGACCATGGGTGAATACGGACTTGCCGGTGAGTGCTTCGAGAAAGCCCTGCAGGGCCAGCCCGATCACCCGCCCTTCATGATCAACCTTGCCAACAATCACATCTACAACGGTCGCATCGAAGATGCCGAGGAACTGCTGCAAAAGGTCATCGCCATTCAGCCCAATGTGCCGCAGGCGCACTGGTCGCTCGCCGGCTCGCGCAGGGCAACGGACGACGCACACATAGAGGACATGCGGCGCCTGCTGGAAACAGAACGCGCCCAGCCGCGCATGCAGGCGTTCTACCATTACGCGATCGGCAAGGAGCTCGAAGACCTGCAGCGCTGGGACGAAGCCTTCGAGGCGTTCGAGGCCGGGGCCAGGGCGAGGCGGCAGACCGTCGAGTATGACGAAGATGCCGAGCAGGAGATGTTTGCGTATCTCGAAGACAACATCACGGAGGACTGGGTCGCGAGCGGTACCGGGCACGACACCTCGGCTCCGATCTTTGTTTTGGGCCAGCCGCGAACCGGCACAACACTGATCGAGCGCATCATCGGCAGTCACTCAGAGGTGCATTCGGCAGGCGAGCTACAGCAGTTCAGTCTCGCGCTGCGAAGACTCAGCAATCACAAGGACCCGCGCCGCTTTTCCGCGGAATTCTTTGCGGCATCACTCGATCTCGACAGCGCCAAAGTCGGCGGCCTGTATCTCGAGTCCTGCAAGCGCATGCGCGGCGACAAAGAAAGGTTCATCGACAAACTGCCGCAGAACTACCTGCTGATCCCGTTCATTCTCAAGGCCTTGCCCAATGCGAAGATCGTGCACCTGACGCGGGACCCGATGGACGCCTGTTTCGCAAGTTACAAACAACTGTTCGCGGACGCCTACCTGCATTCCTATGACCTCGAGGAAATGGCACGCCATCACTGCCGCTACCGTCACCTGATGGACGTATGGCGCAGCCGCTTCCCGGGCCGCTTTTTCGATATCGCCTACGAAGACACGGTACTGGACCTCGAAGGTCGCGCCCGCGAGCTGATCGACTACCTCGGACTGCCCTGGGAGGATGCCTGCCTCAGATTCCACGAGCGCAGTGAAGCTGTTTCTACTGCAAGCGCCGTACAGGTGCGCGAGCCAGTCCACACGCGGTCTCTCGGCCGTTGGCGGAAGTACGAACAGCAGCTTGCGCCCATGAAAAAAATTCTTGCGGACCACGGCCTAATTGCCTCTGGCCAAAGCTAGGCGTCATGAGTTATGTTGGCTGGCAGCGTTCGTGGCCATTTCGGCACCGACGTTAAGTCTTACATTCGTGCGCAATCCGGGGGTCCTATGAAGCACACAAA
>Ga0224496_10001666_pt1 | contig 13620 bp, 10 predicted proteins | sample SF_Jul11_sed_USG_2_FD_168127 | JGI IMG/M metagenome (GOLD analysis project Ga0224496, IMG submission 168127) | Sediment microbial communities from San Francisco Bay, California, United States - SF_Jul11_sed_USGS_8_1 | ecosystem: Environmental > Aquatic > Marine > Sediment | place: USA... | reverse complement strand
ACATCTTCTTCGGTGGCGGTATGGGAGAAGTTGATGGTCTTGCTCACCGCGTTGTTGGTGTGTTTCTGAAAGGCGGCCTGGATGTCGATGTGGTTGCGGGGGGTGATGTCGTGGGCGGTTTCGAAGATCTGCCGGTACTTGGCCGGGATCTCGTTGATCCCCCGCACCGAGCCGTTGTGGGCGATATCCCGGACCACCTCCTTTGAATAGAAGCCTTCCCGGACGGCGATCTCTTCAAAAATCGGATTGACCTCGAACAGTTCGTCGTTGTCCATTACCCGCCGGACGTAGGAGACGGCAAAGAGCGGCTCGACACCGCTCGAAGCGCCGGCCAGCAGGCTGATGGTGCCGGTGGGGGCGATGGTGGTACGGGTGGCGTTTCTGACCGGGGTCTGCGGGTCGCGCCGGCCGTAGATGCTTTCCGGAAAATTGGGGAACGCACCCCGTTTCTGGGCCAGTTTGATGGAGGCGTCCAGGGCGGTTTCGTCGATGAAGCGCATCACCTCTTCGGCGGTGGTGGTCGCCTCGTGGGAGGAGTAGGGGACTTCGAGCTGGATGAGCAGGTCGGCGAATCCCATCACGCCCAGGCCGATCTTGCGGTTCTGCTTGGTCACCTTTTCGATCTGACGCAGGGGGTAGTTGTTGATGTCCACCACGTTGTCCAGGAAATGGACTGCGGCGCGCACGGTGCGTTCGAGTTTGGCGTAGTCGATCTTGCCGTGGATCACCATGTGGGCCAGGTTGATGGAGCCCAGGTTGCAGGACTCGTAGGGCAGCAGGGGCTGCTCGCCGCAGGGATTGGTGCTCTCGATGGCGCCGGCCGCCGGGGTCGGGTTTTCGGCGTTGATCCGGTCTATGAAGACGATGCCCGGCTCGCCCGAGAGCCAGGCCTGCTTGACGATCTGGCGGAACACCTTGGCGGCGTTCTGCATCCGCACCACTTCCTTGCTGCGGGGGTTGATCAGCGGATAGTCCTGATTGTTGGCCAGGGCGGTCATGAAGTCGTCGGTGATGGCCACCGACAGGTTGAAGTTGTGCAGCAGCGAAAGATCCGCCTTGATCTTGATGAAATCCATGATGTCCGGGTGGTCAACGCGGAGGATGGCCATGTTGGCGCCGCGGCGGGTGCCGCCCTGCTTGATGGTTTCGGTGGCGCAGTCGAAGACCGACATGAAGGAGAGCGGGCCGCTGGATATCCCCTTGGTGGAGTGGACCACGTCGTTCTTGGGCCGGATGCGGGAGAAGGAAAAGCCGGTGCCGCCGCCGCTCTGGTGGATCAGCGCTGTCTGTTTCACCGCCTCGAAGATGCTGTCCATGGAGTCTTCGATGGGCAGCACGAAGCAGGCGGAAAGCTGGCCCAGTTCCCGGCCGGCATTCATCAGGGTTGGGGAGTTGGGCAGAAAGTCGAGATCGGCCATCAATTTATAGAAATCCATGGCCAGTTCATCGACCTTGGCCTTGGGGTCGTAGTTGCGATCGCCGGCGGCGATGGTGTGGGCCACCCGCCAGAGCATCTCTTCTGGAGCCTCCAGGACCTTGCCGTGCAGATCTTTTTTCAGGTAACGACGTTCAAGAACGGTGATGGCGTTGGCGGAGAATTTTGGCTTGGGGGCGCCTGCCGGCAATTTGATGGATTTTGCTGGGGATTTTTTGGGCATGGTCTCTCCTGGTCCGGTTGAAGAAGTTGAAGATAAATTGTTCTGAACAGTCGCGTCTGTCCGACCCGATGACCCTGGTCGCAACGTGCGGCGGCTTGTCGTTGTTCACCCCTCTGTTGGCGTGCGAAAAGCGGGTGAAATTCGTAAATTTTGGAATTTGTGAGGTTTTTGAGGTGATGGTGCAACCACACAATGTGGGGTTGCGTTGGCTATGAGAGCACAATATGTAGTGCTTGTAAAGGGAATTTTTGGCGCCGCTTCTTTTGTCGTCGAGCATGGAGCGGCAAGGTGTTGCCTGGGGGGGCGGGGAGATGCAAAGGGTGTGCGGATGTTTTTTTTGTGCTATAATCGCCCACCAATTCCGCAGCGAAAATAAGGAGGGCTTTCATATGGAAAAATTGTTTCGGCTGTTCGCAGCACTGTTGCTGCTGGTGGCCATGTCCGGCTGTACCGTCTATTCGGCTGCGGTGGATGAGCGCAACGTCAAGACCATTGCCAGTGACACCAAGTTGAAACTCACCATCGAGAAGCGTTTTATCGAGGATGACACGGTCAAGGCGCTCGATATTTCGGCCTTTGTTTACGACGGCCAAGCCTATCTTACCGGTGAATACGCAACCGGGGCCGAAAAGCGGCAGGCAATCAAGCTTGCCGAAGGAGTGGCGGGGGTGAAGAGCGTCACCGCCTACCTTCTGGCCAAGCAGAAGGGCGATTTCTGCGGCACCACCGATAATGTCGCCATGGCCTCCAAGGTAAAGACGGCGCTGATCAAGGACAAGGATATCTGGGCCACCAATATCAACGTGGAAGCGGTCCAATGCCATATCGTTCTTTTGGGAATTGTCGGTTCCCGGGCTCAGGTCGGCAAGGCTGTCGCCCACGCCAAAGCGGTGGAAGGGGTGCGGGGCGTCACCTCCTATCTCAAAGTGTCGGGGCGGTGAGCCGGCGGCAGCGGTATTGCCGGGCCCAAGGAGAAGAACGATGTTGATATTGAACAGTTGCCGCAGCAAGGTTGAGATCGACTATCCCTGCGCGTGGGATTTCAAGGTGATCGGGACCGATCCGGCCCGCCTGCAAGAAGTGGTCGCCGGGGTGATGGCCGGCCGGGATTACCTGCTGACGCCTTCGCATCACAGTTCCAGCGGCAAGTATCACAGCCTGACTCTGGAGGCGGTGGTGAGCGACGAGGCGGACCGCAACAGGATTTATAACACCCTCAAGGAGCATCCGGAAATCAAGATGGTGCTGTAGGGAGGTATGGCCTCACGGGGCATCTCAAAATCGTTCCTGCCGCGCACGCCAACCACTCTCGAGCGCTCACGGAATTTTGCGGCAGCCCCAGTCTATATGATTCGCAGATGGCAACCGCCGCGGCGCGAGTCGCCCGCCCCGTCGCAGCCCGGCACCACCGCATGGACCCCGCCGAAATAGACTTCCCGTTCCGGCCAGACATTCACCGGCCAGTGGGCCGCGAGCCGGTTGACGGTCGCCTCTGGAAATCCCGGTTCCACCTGCATGCTCTCTCCGTCCCAGTGGAGGCGGGGCGCCTCCACCGCCGTCCGGATGTCGAAATTGAAATCCACCACATTGTTGATCACCTGGGTGATGGCGGTGCGGATCCGTTTGCTGCCGCCGCTGCCCAGGACCAGCTCCACGCCCTCGTCGCCGAGCAGAAGGGAAGGCGCCATCATTGAGGCCACCCGCAGACCCGGTGGCGTGGCGTGGAATCCTTCGGGATGGAGATCATCCTCGCCCATCATGTTGTTGAGCATGATGCCGGTGCCCGGGACGATATAGCCCGAGCCCTCGCCGTTGGAGGTGGTCATGGCGGCGACGTTGCCTTGGTCGTCAACCACGCTGACATGGGTGGTTCCCCTGGTGAAGGTGCGTATCCGGTGGCCGGCGGCCGCATACCAATCCTCCGGCGGGGTGGAGTTGTCGGCATCGGCGGTGCGGCGGCGTTCCACCTCGACCATTGCCGCGGCGAGAGGGATGACATGGTCGGCCGTTCCCCAGCCGGCAGCGGTCAGGTCGAATTGCTCCAGAAGTCGCAGTGCCCTGGCGATGAGGTGGCCGCCAAAGGAGGGCGGCGGGTTGGTCAGCAGCTTTCGGCCCCGGTAGGAGACGGCAAGGGGGGGGCGTTCGATGACCCCGTAGCCGCTGAGATCTGCGGTGGTGAGGAGTCCTTGCCTGGCGGTCATGTCCGCGGCAATGGTTTCCGCCAGTTCCCCGTTGTAAAAGCTCTCCCCGTGGTCATGGGGCAGTTGCTCCATGAAGTCGGCGAGGTCGGAGTTGGAAAATCGTGTTCCTGCCGTTAGATAGGCGCCGTCCGGGGCAAAAAGGGCCCGGCCCGTGGCCGTCAGGGTCATGATTGGCTGCAAGAGGCCGAGGAAGTAGGCCTGTTGCGAGTTGACGACAATACCGGCCCGCGCCAACTCCACCGCCGGTCGGACAACCTCGTCCAGCGGCATCCTGCCGAGGCGGTGGTGGATGTGGAGCAGTCCTTTCATGGTTCCCGGAACAGCCACGGAACCATGACCGACGTGAAATTCCTGGGCTGAACCAGAGAAATTGACCGTAACCGGAAAAAAATGCGGTTCGATGTCAACGGCGTCACCGCCCCGGCCCGGCGTATCGACGAAGAAGTCGAACAGAGTCGCCCTGCCTTCCCGGGTGCGGGCCAGGAGAAAGCCGCCGCCGCCCAGGCTGGTGAGAGCCGGTTCGGCCACCGCGCCGGCAAAACCGGCGGCCACTACGGCGTCGAAGGCATTGCCGCCTTGACGGATGATGGTTGCCGCCGCATCGTTTACCAAGGGATGGCCGCTGGCGACAATGGCCTGGCAACCATCGCTCATGCCCAGAAGTCTCGCTGGAGTTCCTCTATAACGACCCGAAAATCTTTTCTTTTTCTGTATATCGCCTGTTGTCGATGGGCACTGGTCCCCTGTTGAACGATGCGTTTGATGGGCGCCAGATATTTGCCAATGGCCAGGTCGGTGGCAACGGGGCGCAAGGTTTCCAGCAGTTCGATGACCGCCTGGCTGAAGGGAAGGTGCCTTCTGTCTGCCAGGGGGGCGGCGATGTAGGTGCCGGCAAGGCCGTAGCGCGAGGCATTCCATTTGTTGTTGAGCATGATTTCCCGGTGGGGTGCCGGCTGTGGCCGTTCTTTGGCTGAGGCGAGGGAAAAGACCAGAGCCTGGCAAAGAGCCACCACGGCCAGAATATCCTCGAAGCGCGAGGGCAGATCGCAGATGCGTATTTCCAGGGTGCCGAATTCCGGGTGGGGCCGTACGTCCCACCACAGTTCCTTGATACCGTTGAGCAGGGTCGTCTTGTTGAGGATGGCGATCAGTTCCCTGAAACTTTGCCAGCTGCCCAGGGTTTCAGGGATGCCGGAACGGGGCAGGGTTTTGAACAGGTTGGTGCGGTAGGAGTGAAAGCCGGTATCCTCGCCCTCGAAGTATGGTGAAGAGGTGGTGAGGGCCAGCAGCAACGGCAGGTATGGGCGGATGGCGTCACAGAGCCGAACCGCCGTTTCCGCGTCCGGCATGCCGATATGAACGTGCAGGGCCTGACTGATCAGGCGGCGGCCGGCCATCTGCAGGTCGTCCATGATCTGCTGGTACCGCTCCCCAGGTGACAGGTGGCGGTCCTTTACCAGGGCAAAGGGGTGGAGGCTGGCGGCAAAACCGATACAGTCCGTGGCTCGGGCAAGGGTTTCAAAGGTGCGGCAGACCGTGCCCAGGTCGTGTTCCACCTCGTTCATGTCGGCACAGACAGTGGTGTTGACCTCAACCATCGAGCGAATAAATTCGGCCTTGATCCTGCCCTTGAAGGCGTCCGGAACCTTGTTGAGCAGGGGGGTGGCCTGCGGGGTCAAGTCGAGAGTGGTGGGATTGAGAAGCTGGAATTCCACCTCGACGCCAAGGGTGAAGGGTTCGCTTTTGTGAAAGGTCATCTGTTCCATGGGGACGCTCCTTCTGGGTTCAGGCAAGAAGGGTTTGCAAGAGGGGCACGGGGACAGGCCGTGCCGTCAACCTTTGGCCCGTAATGAGGCAATTCTGTCAATGGCGGTGAGCGCCACCTGGGCGAGAAAGGCGGCGCCGAGGGGCAACGTCCTTTCGTCGAAGTCAAAGCGTGGGCTGTGGGCCGGCTCTCCGGGCAGATCCTCGCGGCGTGCCCCGAAACGGACGAAGCAGCCGGGCACCTTTTCCAGGTAAAAGGAAAAATCCTCGCCCCCCAGGCTCGGATGCGGCAGCGGCACCATCCCTGACTCGCCCACCACCATGTTCGCCGCCTCCCTGGCAACAGCGGTGGCGGCGGGATCGTTGATAATCGGCGGATACCCTTCGGTGAAGGAGACGGTGGTTTTCGCATTATAGAGTTCTTCCATGGCATGCACCATACGGGTAAGGCCGCTGATCACTTTTTGTCGGATCTCCGGATGGGTGCTTCTGATGGTTCCTTCGAGGACGGCGGTGTCGGCAATGACGTTGGCGGCCGACCCTCCCGAGAAACGGCCCACGGTAACCACGGTGGGGTAGGAGGGGTTCACCTCGCGGGAAACAAGGGTCTGGATGCTCATCACCAGGAGACTTGCCACCACCAGGCAGTCGACGGTTTCGTGGGGCTTGGCGGCGTGTCCTCCCTGGCCCCTGATGGTGATGCGAAAGGTATCGGTGTAGGCGCAGATCAACCCTGGTTCAATGCCGATCTCACCGACGGCGAAATGGCGGTCAATGTGACCGGCGAAAATGGCGTCGATGCCATCCAGGGCGCCTTCGGCGATCATTCTTGCCGCTCCGCCTTCCCCCTCCTCGGCGGGCTGAAAGAGCAGTGCCACCCGGCCGTTGAGTTTTTGTTCCTTGAGGAGGGCGGCCGCGCCGAGAAGCATGGCCACGTGGCCGTCGTGGCCGCAGGCGTGCATGATGCCCGGGCGGCGGGATGCGAAGGAGAGGCCGGTTTTTTCCTCAACCGGCAGCGCGTCCATGTCGGCGCGCAGGGCAATGCCAGCGTCCGCCTCCCGCGGACCCAGAGTGGCGACCAGGCCGGTTTCGGCAACACCGGCGCGGTAGGGGATGGCAAGTTCCTCAAGCTTTGCGGCAATGAGCCGGGCGGTGTCATGTTCCTGAAAACCGAGTTCGGGGTTTTGGTGCAGGGTGCGGCGGATTTCCTGCATCCAGGCGATGATCTGTGGAGATGGAGTGAGTGGCGCGGGCATGGTTAATGACTATTGATTCGTATTGTTTCTTGAAAGGGATGAAGCCAAAGCTTCAGTCAAGATTGCATATTTTATCGGGTTGTTTATTAAAAATGACATAATTTTCTTTAAATAACTAGAAATAATGGGTTGTTAGTTTGTATATCTCAAGGTAAACAAAAAAGGATAGTGGCCTTTATGGCGGCGGGCCATGTTTTGATTTCGGCGGTGAGATGAATTGCGTAACCAGGCAAGGGCGAAGATGAAAAAAAAGATTCTGGTGGTGGACAACCACCCCCTGCTGTTAAAGCTCTTCCTGAATTTTTTTGAGGAACAGGGATACAAGGTTCTGGCTGCCAAGGACGGGCTGCGGGCTTTGGAGATTCTCGAAACCTTTACGCCGGCAGTTATCTTCACCGACTTGATCATGCCCAATATCAGTGGCGACAAGCTCTGTCGGGTCATCCGGGGTATGCCGCGGTTTGATGAAACATATATCGTTGTTATCTCCGGCATCGCCGCCGAGGAAAAACTCGATTTTCATTCGTGGGGGGCCAATGCCTGTATTGCCAAGGGGCCCTTTCGGACACTTGCCACCCATATCCTTGCCATCCTGGAGCGGGCCGAGCGTAACGGTGTGAAAGATTCGCCCGTCGAGGTCCTGGGGCTGGACAATGTTTTCCAGCGGGAGATTACCAAGGAACTGATCTTTTCCAACAAGCACTTTCAGGTCACCCTGGACAACATGTCGGAGGGGATTCTGGAGTTTGTCGGTGATACCAAGATCGTCTACGTCAATCCCGCCCTGTCGGCCATGTTGGGGATTTCCGAAGAGAAACTGCTGGCGACCAAGTTCGTCGACCTTTTTGAAGAGGAATGCCGGCAGCGGATTGAGTCCCGGGTTGCCTCCATGGGGAAATCCCCTCTTTTTATCACCGACGAGGAGCCGGTAAGGATCGCCGATAAAATTCTTACCCTCGCTTTTCTCCCGGTGCGGCACGACGACCAGCAGTCGGTAATCGTGCTTGCACACGATATCACCGAGCGCAAGCTGGCTGAAAAGAAACTTGCCTTTGAGTCGTCCCTGAACGAGGCGGTGGCCAAAATTTCGGAATTGTTGATTTCTTCCGGCTCCATGGCCGATGTCGCCCAGCTCATTCTCAATGAAGTCCGAACGTTGACCAACAGCGGCTACGGCTTTGTGGGGTATGTTGACGAAGAGGCCAAGACGCTCTGCCCGGTTGCCATGGGCCGAGAGATCTGGGATGATTGCCGCATTGCCGGTCAGAAGCTTCCCCTGCATGAGACCAAGGGGCTGTTGGGCTGGGTACTCAGCAACAAACTGCCCCTGCTCAGCAACGTCGCCAGCACCGATCCCCGGTCGTCCGGAGTGCCTGATGGGCATGTCGCGGTTGAACGTTTTCTCGGCATGCCGGCGATGCTGAATGGGCAGTTGATCGGTATATTGGCCCTGGCCAATTCTGAAAGGGACTATGACTTGCAGGATCTGAAGGTGGTGGAGCGTCTCGCGTCGCTCTATGCCCTGGCGTTTCAGAAGCAACGCAACGAAGCACGCATTGAATTTCTTGCCCATCACGATCCCCTCACCGGCCTGGTCAATCGGCATCTGTTCAACGATCGCCTGGAGAGTGGCTTGACCCTGGCCCGCCGCAACAAGGAGCAGTTGGCGCTCCTGTTCATCGATCTCAACGACTTTAAGCTGATCAACGATACTTTGGGCCATGAGGCCGGGGACCATGTGCTGCAGGAGGTGGCTCGCCGACTGCTCGACGCGGGGCGCGGTTCCGACACCGTGGCCCGGCTGGGGGGCGACGAGTTCATGATTATTCTCAACGCGCTGCGTGACAAGAAAGCGGCCGAGGGGGTTGCCGATAAGATTTTGCACCGACTGTGCCAGCCCATCCTGGTCAATGAAAAGGTTTGTTCCATCGGAGCCTGTATCGGCATCAGTATTTATCCCGAGGACGGCGAGGATGCCGAAACCCTGTTGCGCAAGGCGGACAAGGCCATGTATTGCGTGAAACAGAACCGGGTCAGTGATTTCGATTTTTACAGTTCATGATCCCTCGCGGACCGATCTCCGTCTAGTTTTCCCTCCATTGCCGGCTGCTGACTGCTGACGGTATCGCTTACCCCCTTTCCCCAGCCGGTTCCTGTGTTTCTCTGCCCCTTGGGTAAAATGTCGGGGGCGGAGGGGCCTCTCGCCGTTGCGTGGCGCGGGAAAATGGTCCCCCTGCCTTGACCCCTGCCACCCGCCATGTTAGTTTCAACGCCGTTTTTTGTGTATGAGATGGGGGCGCCGCCCGATTGAAGTGGCCGGTGTCGGCCTGGTGATTACAAATTTCCCCGGGGCCGTGGGTAGTTGGGCCCCGGGCAGATACGGCAGTGGAGAATAGGTTTTGTTTGACAGACGGGAATGCCCACCGGAAAGGGCACAGGAGGGAAATACGGCACCCGGACGATACTTCGGTGTTGTCCACGACACTTACCAAGCAGCACTCGCCAGCCATGAGGACGGCGAGTTCACGGCGGCCGTCGAGGGGTACCGCGATGTCCTGGCCATGGCTCCGGCCCACGTGGACGCCGCCTGCAATCTCGGCCTGCTGCTGCACAACGGCGGTGAATACGAGGCGGCCATGGCGGCTTATGGTGCTGCCCTTGCCGCTGACCCGGGCCATGGTGGAGCACTGCGCGGTCTTGGCATGGCCTGTTATGGACAGGGCGTCCTTCAGGGGGCTGTTGACTGCTATCAACAACTTCTGGAGCAGGACCCAGACGACGGCGAGAGCCATTACAACCTTGGAGTGATTTTCTTTCAGCAGGGGCGGCTTGCCGAGGCGTTGGCCAGTTACGCCCGGGCGGTGCAGGCCAACCCGGCCAACGGTGACGCCTGGTACAACCTGGGCATTGCCTTCAAGGAGCAGGGAGAGCTGGAAGAAGCGGTAACCTGCTATGAGAGCGCCATCGAACTCAATCCGGACGACGCCGACGTGCAGTACAACCTGGGCATTGTCCTCACGGAGCTGGGCCGGGAGGAGGAAGGGGTCGCTGCCTTTTGTCGGACCTTGGCGATTGATCCAGCCTACGCCGCCGCCTTGAGCCATCTGGGCGTTATATATCATAGGCAGGGCAGGTTCGACGAGGCCATTGCCAGCTACCGGCAGACCGCTGCCCTGGGGCATAACGTCGAGGCCACCGGCCATATCCTGGCCGCCCTGGAAGGCACCACCACCGAGAAAGCACCCACCGAGTACGTCAGAGGGCTCTTTGATGGGTTTTCCGAGCGTTTCGACCATTGCCTGCTGGAGGAGTTGGAGTACAAGACGCCGATGATGCTCCAGCAATTGCTGGACAGCCTGCTGGACGGGCCGGCAAGCTTTGGCAACGTTCTGGATCTTGGGTGCGGCACTGGTCTCTCCGGCATGCCTTTCCGGCCCCGGGCGCAGCGGTTGACCGGTGTCGATCTGTCGGAGGGAATGATTGCGGTGGCCAGGCGCAAGGAGGTTTACGATCGGCTGCTGGTCGAGGAGATCGGCAGTTTTCTGAAGCGGAGCGATGAAACCTATGATCTTCTGATCGCCACTGACGTGCTGGTTTATGTGGGGGGGCTGGATGAGTTGTTCCGAGCGGCGCGGGGACGGCTCTGCCCCGGTGCCCCCTTCCTCTTTTCAACCGAGAGTTGCAGCGGGGCAGACTACCAGCTTCGCACCTCGGGTCGTTACGCCCATTCCTCGGACTATATCCAGACTCTGGCTGAAAAACACGATTTTACCATCGCCACCTGCCAGGCCGCCGGCATCCGCATGGAACGGGGGAAGTGGATCATGGGCCATCTGTGGATCCTTCGCGCCCGCGATGCCGCCGCAGTCTGATTACTGCATCCGTGAGCGGTCGCGAGTGGTCCGCAGGGTGGCAAAGGGAAATGAAAACGCCCTGGGCAAATCGCCATTTGCTCAGGGCGTTTTCAGTCAGGCTAGGAGTTGCAGCATTCTCATGCCGTCACGGGTTCCGGTGATTACTTGCCGAAACCGCAGATGGGATAGACGCAGGTTTTACACTGACGGCAGAGGCCACCGTGGCCCATGGCGGCGAGATCCTCGCGGCCGATGGTTTCCCCGGCAAGGATGCGGGGCAGGATGAGGTCGAAGACGGTGATGCGGTGGAACATGCCGCAGGCCGGCAACCCCAGTACCGGCACGGTGCCGAGCCGGGCCACCATGAACATGGCCCCTGGCAGCACCGGAGTGCCGTAGATCATCTCCGTGGCCCCGGCCGCGGCAATGCCCTGGCGGGTGACATCGTCCGGGTCCACGGACATGCCGCCGCTGGTGACGATGAGGTCGGCGCCGTCGTCGAGGCAGGCGCGAATGGCCGCCGCGATTGCCGTCACCTCGTCCGGGGCGAAACGTACCGTTGTCACCTGGGAGCCGATTTCGGTAAGCTTCTTGCGCAGCACCGGTTCAAAGGCGTCCTTGATCCGGCCGTGAAACACCTCGTTGCCGGTGATCACCAGTCCGGCCCTGGCCGCCCGCAGCGGCAGCACGCGGATGATGCCGCCATTGCTTGCGGCAATGGCCGTCGCCTGGTCAACCATGCGCCGTTTGGCCACCAGCGGGATCAAACGGGTTGCCGCCACCTGTTCTTCTTCGTGCACCAAGGTGTTGGTGTGCAGAGTGGCGCACATCACCTCGCCGAGCATATTGAAGCGGTGCAGGAGGGGAACGTCAACTTGGAGCAGCCCGGTCCGGTCCGCCACCAGGTTGAGCTTGCCCTCCACCGGCTCACCCGTGCAGCGGGTTCCGGGGCCACCCAACGCGCCGGCCAGTAACTCGGCCGCCTCGTTTTCATGGATATCGTCCGGGGCGAGTTCCAAAACATAGATCTGTTCCTTGCCGAGCCGTTTGAGGTGCTCAATGTCCTCGGCGCGGATGATATGCCCCTTTTTGAAGGCCCTGCCCTTGAACTCACCTTTTCGGATTTCGGTGATGTCATGGGGCAGGACCATGCCCACCGCCTGGTCGACCGGCACTGTCTTGGTCATTGCCTTTCTCCTTGCAGAACCTGATAGTATCGGCCGTGGGCGCAGGGGCGGCAAAGGGTTTTACCGTCTTGCGTCACCTCGCGGCAATCCTGCACCCAGTCGCCGCAGGTCTCGCACCTGACCCGTTGCATGGGCCGCCCCGGCATGTCCTGGGCCGGGATGTTTACCTTGACCTGCTGCACCGCGAACAGTTCCTCGCGGGGCATGATCCGGTAGGCCTCCAGTTGCTGCTGGTATTTGTCGTCGATTTCCGGGAAGTATTTCTTGGAGGTCTCCCGTGCTTCCTCCAGGGCGGTGATCCGTACCGCCCGCCCGGTTTTGAGATTGACAAAGGTGGCGGCCATGATGCCGTAGTCGAGCCACTTCAACGATCGTTTGCCCAGGCTGCAGCCGGTGACGGTCTGAATGGCGTCGGTGGCGCAGCGGTCGATCTCCACCAGCACGTAGAATTCCTTGCGTTGCTGTTTGGGGTCATCGATATCGATCTCTGCCAGCCCCAGCATGGCCATGCGGACCCCGATGACCTGGCCGGCGCAAATGTGGCCGTGGATCTTGGTGGATCGTTCCAGCAGTACTTCAAAGTTTTCCATGGCGGGTGCCTCCGTCGGGGCTGGTCCTGTTGTCGTGGTTGCGGGTGGCCATTTAATTGCCTCCTTTAATCTAGGCGATGTGTGTTTTTTTTGCCAGAGAAAGTCTTGGCCAAGGGCCTTGCGGGGCGTGGGAGTCGGTGATAAAAGAGGAGGGTGGCTGTCGGCCGCCGGGATGCCGCCACTGCGGCGCAGAAAAATTCTTCACCATGGGGACGGAGGGCGATGTGATCGGAAAACCGCTTATTCTGGTGACCAACGACGACGGGGTGTACGCGCCGGGGCTGCGGTATCTTGCCGAGGCCATGCGGAGCATCGGCCGGCCGGTGATCGTGGCGCCGGAGCGTGACAACAGTGCGGTGAGCCATTCTCTCACCATGGACCGGCCACTGCGGGTGAAGAAAATCGAAGCGGATGTCTATGCCATCGACGGCACGCCCACCGACTGCGTCACCATCGCGGTCAGCAAGATTCTTGGGGAAAGGCCGGCCCTGGTAGCATCAGGCATCAATCCCGGCGCCAATCTGGGTGATGACATCAGTTACTCGGGCACGGTTTCCGCCGCCATCGAAGCGACCATGCTGGGTTTCCCAGCCTTTGCCGTCTCCCTGGCGGCCAGTGACTCTTTTGCCTTTGATGCCGCCGCTGGTTTCGCCGGACAGGTGGCCCGCGACATTCTTACCCGTGGATTGCCGCGGGATACGCTGCTCAACGTCAATGTGCCGGCCGGGGCGGCGGAAGCGATTCGCGGGGTTCGTTTTACCCGTCAGGGGCGGCGAATTTACGAGGGGGCGATCAAGGAAACCTCTGACCCCTGGGGAAGGCGGCATTACTGGATCGGCGGCGGTACCCCCTCCTGGGACAGCGGTGATGACACCGACGCGTGTGCCGTTCTGGCCGGCTATGTGTCGATTACCCCGCTGCATCTCGATTTGACCAATCATGAGGCCCTTGCCCTGCTCCGCCGGGATTGGTCTCCTGCTGTTGGTTAAAGGGGGCGGGCAATCAGATCATCAAGCCTTGCCTGTTCCTTCCTCGGTGAGCAGCGGTGCCAGTCCCTGGCGCAGGGCTTTGAGTTGCGCCACTTGGGCCGCTTCTTCCGCTTACATTTGC
>Ga0224496_10001665_pt1 | contig 13625 bp, 12 predicted proteins | sample SF_Jul11_sed_USG_2_FD_168127 | JGI IMG/M metagenome (GOLD analysis project Ga0224496, IMG submission 168127) | Sediment microbial communities from San Francisco Bay, California, United States - SF_Jul11_sed_USGS_8_1 | ecosystem: Environmental > Aquatic > Marine > Sediment | place: USA... | reverse complement strand
AGGAGGGCTTTTTGTAGTGCGATCTGGCGGGGTTTATTTGCCCGCCGGATCACCATAATGGCGGTGATGCCCGGCCATGGGATATTCGAAAAGGACATCCTCCATCCAGGGGCCCCTCTCCCGCCCGGATGTGACCCTGATACAGCCTGTAGCGCCGGAAAAGCCTTGCATCCAGGGCGCCCAACGCCCACAACAAAGCCTCAGCGCCTACAAGGCGCCAGCATCTCCGGCGCCGAGGACCTGTTCCCCCATCCCGGAGGAGTAAAGCTGATACCCTTTCCTGCCTGATCTCTTGGCCTTGTACAGGGCGCGATCGGCATGCTGCAGCAGGGTCTTTTCGCAATTGGCGTCTATCGGATAAATGGATACGCCCATGCTGGGTGTGACTTGCAGGACGCTTCCTCCATGGGAGTAGCTCTCGCTCAACGCTACAATCACTTTGGCCGCGGCTTTCATCGCCTCCTCCGGGTTGTTGATATCTTCCAGAATGACGGTGAATTCATCTCCGCCAAATCTGGAAACGGTGTCCGCCTCCCGCAGGGCCCCCACCAGCCGGATGCCCACTGCCCTCAAGAGCATATCGCCTGTGGCGTGGCCATAGCTGTCGTTTACATCCTTGAAATAATCCATATCCAGGAACATGATCGCCACCAGCGTTTTGTTCCGGTTGGCCCGGTCGATAGCCTTGCTCAACCTGTCGAGAAAAAGAATCCTGTTCGGCAGTCCGGTTAGTGGATCGTGAAAGGCCTGATATTTTATCTCCTCGTCGTGGCACCGGCTGTCGGTGATGTCATAGAACACCCCAGCGTAGTGGGAAACCTTCCCGTCAGAATCCCTGATGGCGGTGATTGTCATCCGCGAGGGAAATATTTCTCCGCTTTTCCGCCGATTCCATATCTCTCCTGCCCACTCCCCCTGTTCGCGGATCGAGGTCCACATCCGCCGGTAATAGGAGGTGTTTTGCCTTCCTGATTTCAGAAAATTGGATTTCTTGCCCAGTGCCTCGTTAAGTTCATAGCCGGTAATGGCGGTAAAAGCGGGATTTACAAAATGGATGATCCCATGCATGTCGGTGACCATCACGCCTTCCTTCATGCTATCGAACACACTTGCGGCTATACGGGCTTTTCCCAGCGCCAGCTTGCTCTCCGTGATATCCACCGCATACACAAACACAGACTCTCCACCATCCACCGGTGTGGCGAGGATTGAAAATATCTTGATCCCTATTTCGTATTCAAATTCTCTGGAAACTCCGGATAGGGAACATTGGCGGATAATATCCAGGCACTTGCCGGAAAGGTATTCTCCCTTGCGGCAATCCAGCATCTCCAGCAATGCCCCGCTGACAGGATTCGCGTACATAATGTACCCGTCCTTGCGTATCTGGAGCACCGGATTCGGATTTTCCCGCGGGAAGAGGGAAAGCTTTTCCGCTTCTTTTTCCCACTTCTTGCTCACCAGAATCAGCGCCGCTGTCAGCCATATGGCAAACAACGCCAGAAACCGGTTCACCAGTACAATCCAGTGTATCCCCCCTGGGGGAGAGGCGAAATACCCAATGATCGTAAGAATCGAACCGGCCAGCGCGGTGACGATTACAAAACCCCGGTTGGGAACCCAAAGGGACAAAAGAACCGGCGCCAGATATGGCACTCCGGCGGCCACGCCTAAGGGTAGGTTCACATCCAGAAGAAAGATTGCGATCGTCAAAGACGCCGCAATAAGAAATAGGACTTTTTTATTCATATCTTTACCAATAACTTCCATAAAGACACAACTCGAACCACTGCCCACAGTAAAACACTGCAATAATCGCGCCACCCCGGATAATGTACGGCTCCACCCACAACCTGAGTAATCTCAAGGGGTAGCTTTGGTGAGGGGACAAGGCATGGATAATCGGCTCCCTACTTTGAAGGGAATGTCCTGGTTATATTATGAATAGTGTCCTGTTTATGCTACAGGATGAATGGTATCCATTCATTTAGTGTTGGGAAATCCCCAAGGCTTTCCTGGCGGATACCCGGGATTAATTAGTCTTCACTCCGCTGGCTATAAATATGGAAACCTTCACCTTCTCTTCCCTCCCGGAGGAGGAGGCCTGGCAATCCTCGTTGGCGCACTCCACCTTAACTTTTTCCAGCCCCGCAGCCTGTAGCCACTCGGCCACATCCTTTTGATGAAATCCCATCCAGCGGTCATGCTGTTCGGTATGGAGGAATTCGTGATTGTGGCGGTCCAGGTCGCTTATCACCAGTCTTCCGTCCGGCCTCAGAATCCGCGCCATTTCGGCTATGGCCATGGAGGGTCGCTCAACGTGATGCAGATACATGTTCGCCACCGCCAGATCCACTGTGGCGTCGTCCAGTGGCAGCTCCTCCCCATGGCCCTGGCGTGTATCCACCTGGGGAAATTTTTTCCCCAGCTCCAGGAGCATTTGAGCGGACTGATCCACCGCGATCACCCGAAGACCGCGTTCCACCAGGGCGGAGGTGAGGAATCCTGTCCCGGCGCCGATATCCGCGGCGGTCATTCCGGTGGCCGCTGCAGCGGCGATGATCACTTTGTCCCGCAATGAGTTGGAGAAAAAAGATTGGCGCATGCCATCCCACTGGCTGGCGATATTGTCGAAGTAGTCAGAGGAGTCCATGTCCGATATTCCAAAGGGTCACGGGGGCCCGCAGACGTGGGAACGGGTGGAGGTCAGAACCGAGGGGTGTCCACAAGCTGGGTGTACCTGACGCCGAACCTCATGGCTGCGCCCTCCTTGAGGACCCACATGACCTCGGCTTCCTGGCTCAAGGTGGAGATATAGCCCCTGTTTGCCGATTTAATGATGATTACCATTCCTTTGTCCACGCGGCCATGGTTAGTAATGATCTGGGCGCCCGCCTCGGAAACATCCATTAACCGGGCCGTGAAACTGTGCATCCCTTTTTCATCCTGGTATACAAGCTCCACTCCCACCTCTTCGGGAATCCGCTGGCGGAAGTATTTGCGCTGGTCCATTCCCTGGGGCCACAACCGGAAGTGGTCCAGAATCAGCCTGATCAGATTTCTCACTGCTATACCAATTTCAAGAACTTTCGTTTCCCTATTTTAACCAGCTTTTCATCGCCCCGGCCAATCTTATAATCAGGGTCGGTGATTTTTACTCCGTCCACAGTCACCGCTCCCTGAACGATCATCCGGCGCCCCTCGGAGCTGCTGGATACCATGCCGGCTTCCTGCAACGCTTTGGGAAGCCACATCTCCGAACCATCACCCCAGTTCACGGCGCTTTGTTGTATATCGTCAGGCAGCTTCTTGGCCGCGAATACCCGGTCGAACTCCTCCGCCGCGCTGGCGGCCTCCTCCTCGGAGTGGAACCTCGCCACGATCTCCCGCCCCAGGTCCACCTTCGCCTTTTTCGGGTGGAGGGCGCCGGACTTCAATCCCTCCTTGAGTTTCTCCAAATCCAGGTTCGATATGGCGGAGAGCAACTCGTAGTAGCGAATCATCAGGTCGTCGGAGATGGACATCACCTTGCCGAAAATCTCTCTAGGTGGTTCATCTATCCCGATGTAGTTGTCGTAGGACTTGCTCATCTTCCGGACGCCATCGGTCCCCTCCAGCAGTGGCATGGTGAGGCACACCTGGGGTTCCTGCCCATAGCTTCGCTGCAGGTCCCGCCCCACCAGAAGGTTGAACTTCTGGTCGGCGCCTCCCAGCTCCACATCCGCCTTCATCTCCACGGAGTCGTAGCCTTGCAAAAGAGGGTATAGGAACTCATGGATGGAGATTGCTTTCCCCTCGGAATAGCGCTTGGAGAAGTCGTCCCGCTCCAGCATCCTGGCCACTGTATGCCTGGCGGCCAGCCCGATGAACTCCGCCGGTGTCATCTTCTCCAGCCACACGGAATTGAACATCACTTCGGTTTTCTCCGGGTTCAGGGTTTTAAAAACCTGCGCGGCGTATGTGTCCGCGTTTGCTTTCACCTGTTCAAAGGTCAGCGGAGGCCGGGTGTCGCTCTTTCCTGTTGGGTCGCCAATCATCCCGGTAAAGTCCCCAATGAGGAACATCACTGTGTGCCCCAGGTCCTGGAACTGGCGCAGCTTGCTGATCAGCACCATATGGCCCAGGTGCAGGTCTGGCGCCGTGGGATCGAACCCAGCCTTTATCCTGAGGGGTGTGCCGGTGGCCAGGGATTTTTCCAGCTTTTTGGCCAGATCCTCCTCCAGCAACATCTCCACCGTCCCCCGGCGGATCACTTCCATCTGCTCCTGGACAGACCTAAACATAGTCACAATAAATAGCCTTTGCGCCAAGTCGGCGTTAAACAGTAGCATAGAGTATACATCATGACGAAGAATACCCGTTCGCCGAAAAAGCGATCAAACAGCAAGATCGGCCCCCCTGCCACCTCCGCCCGGGTTCTGGCCATGGAAGAGGGCCACGTAATCAAGCCCCATGGCGGCAGATTGAAGGTGGCCCTTGCCTATCCCAACAGCTATCAGGTGGGAATGAGCAACCTGGGATACATGAAGGTATATCATCTGCTAAACCGTCGTGACGATGTGGTGTGCGAAAGGGTCTTTTTCCCTCCACCGCAAGAAGCTGCCTGGATTGGGGATGGGCGAGGCCATCTCTGTTCGCTGGAGAGCGGGCTGCCGCTGGGCAAGTTCGACGTGATCGCGTTCTCCATCACCTTCGAGATGGATTACTCCAACGCCCTGCGGATGTTGTCCATGGCCGGAGTAGGAGGCTCAAGCCCCCTGGTAATGGCCGGGGGAATCGCGGTGACCATGAATCCGGAGACAATGGCGGAGCGCTTCCACATTATGCTGATCGGTGAGGGGGAAGGAATCATCGACCCTCTGGTGGATGCGATCATCGCCAAAGGCCCGATACCCGCCGGATTAGCCGGGCTTCCCGGAGTGTATGTCACCGGCGGATATGAATCCAGCTACGGCCAGGATGGCCGCCTGGCGGGAGTAAAACCAAAACCGGGATACCCAGGACGGGTGCTGCGCGTGTGGGACAAGGACGCGGAGGGGCAGCCGAACCTGACGCGAATATTCACTCCAGAGACGGTGTTCGGCAACATGGCCTTGGTGGAGACGGGAAAAGGATGTGGCCGGCATTGCCGGTTCTGCGCGGCGGGTTATTCATACCGCCCCACCAGGGTGGCCCGGCGCCGGGCGCTTATGGATCTGGTGGACCAGGCGTTGAAAAGAAATGTACGGGTGGGCCTGGTGGGGAGCGCTGTGGCGGACCATCCGGACCTTATGAATATCCTGGAGCATATTGTTGCCAAGGGGGGGCGCTTCTCCATCTCCTCCATGCGGCTTGACATGATAACCGGGAGATTCCTGGAGCTCTGCCGGGATGGCGGGCTGAAGACCATCACTGTGGCCCCCGAAGCGGGGAGCGAGAGGATGCGGCGTATCGTAAACAAGGATTTACCGCGAGAAAAGATCATCGAAGCGGCCCGGCTGATAGGCAAGACAGCCAGATTCAACCTGAAGCTCTATTTTCTGGTGGGGCTCCCCTGGGAAAGGGATGAAGATGTGGAGGAAATCCCCCGGCTGGTCCTCGATATTCGCCAGGCAATGGTGGCCGCCTCCTCCAAAAGGGGGACCACGGGAAACATCCTTGTCGGGGTGAACGGATTCATACCCAAACCATGGACTCCTTTTCAGTGGGCGCCCTTTGCTGGAGTTAAAGTTATAGCGGATAAGTACAAGCTGGTCCGGGCCAGGCTGCGGGGGGCGCCAAATGTGAAATTGACTACCGGCTCGGCTATCATGGATTATATCCAGGCTATTTTGTCCATGGGAGACAGGCGCGCGGGAAAGCTGGCCCGCATGGCGGCGGAGATGGAAGGGGACTGGTCCGCAGCCTTGAAGAAACTGACTCGGGACGAAGATCCTGGATTCGATCCTGTTTTGCTGGCGCCGGGTGGCCGGGCGCCTGGGGAGGCCCTTCCTTGGGAAGTTGTGGATTACGGAATGAAGGAGGAATACTTGGAGAAAGACTATGAAAAAGCGGCCATAGGCCAGACTGTGGAAAATTGCCCCCCACCGGGCCACCGGTGTATGAGGTGTGGGGTCTTTGACGGAGTTTGTATCGACGCCCCCGGGAGAGACGAATGAGCAATGTCCTGCAGCGAAAGGGGGGGGGCGGACCGGAAATATATCTGGCCCCGGTATTGACCGGTCTCGGTTTTGAGGGATTCTTCACCGGCCGGGAAGGAGGCGTCAGCCAGGGATGCTATAGCAGCCTGAATGTGAGCGCCGATGTGGGAGACGAGCCTCTGAAAGTGGGGGAAAATGTAGAGCGTATACGGCGGGCGATGGGTATAAAGGAGATGTGGCGGGCCAGGCAGGTGCATGGCGACCATGTGGCGGGCATTTCCAACTGGCCCCCATCGCGCAAGGATGATTCGGATTCCCTGGTTCTGGCGGTGGCTGGCGTCACCGCGGCGGTATCGGTGGCGGACTGCCTCCCACTGATCCTGGTGGATCCTGCAAAAAAGGTGGCGGCGGCGGTCCATGCCGGGCGGAAGGGAACCGAGCTGCATATCACCCGCAAAACACTTTATCGCATGAGTTCCTGGTTCGATTGCAAACCGGAGGAGGTAGTGGCGGTGTTGGGCCCATGCATCCGCTCCTGCTGCTATCAGGTGGATGAAAAAACCGCCGCGTCTTTCCATGCCTGCTGCGGGGGCGCGCCAGGCAGGATGCTGGATATCGCCAAGGCCAATCAGGAACAACTGATCGCTGGCGGAGTGAAACCGGGTAATATCCACGACAGCCGAGTCTGCACCAGCTGCGAGAAACGGAGTTTTTTCTCCCATCGAAGGGACCACGGGGCTACGGGGCGCTTTTTCTGTGGAGTGAGCATTTTATAGGCGAAACAGGGTATAGTTCCATAATAACAGTCAGTTATGCTGATTTCGGTTGCGGTGGGCGAGGGTAGGTCCAAATATGGGAAATGTACTGATGTACCATAAGTATATGTAAATACTTGACCAACATGAATAAATTGGATATAATTTAACGTAAATTAGATTAAACTTTATGCATTTGGGTGGATCAAGCTTGGAAAGGCTGGGGTCGCTGTGGTTGTGGCCCATGGTGGTTATCCTGTTAATGACAGGGTGCGTCACCGGGTCATCGCCCAAATACGTGGATGATCTTGATTCCCTGAAGAACCAGGTGTGGTCCCTGGAGAAGCAGACGGCGGCAGTCAACCTGAGGTTGGCTCAAAATAGGAACGAAATCGGGCTGCTGGGCGAGAAAATGAAAAGACTCGAAGACGCGGTGAAGAGCCTTCGAGACTCGATCATCCGCTCTGGCGTCCCGAAGGCCGGGCTGGAGGACACTCCCCCATTCAGGGAGCGCAGGCTCGGGAAGGTATTGGCCCCGGCGAAGCCTTAAGGCGGTCGGGAGAATTGATTCGGCCCAGGTGGTGGGTTGAGTGGATGGTAGGTGTTGGCTCCCAAAATATGGGGTTGCGGCGCTCATTGGTGGTAGCTTAGGTGGTGGAAGTAAAACAGACGGAATTCTGGAGACAATAATGAAAATGTCCAATTTATCAGTGGGGAAGATTCTGCTTTTTGTTTGGGCGGCTTGTCTATTGCAACCGATGTCGGCGCTCTGTCAGTCGGTCGCGGAGCTTGGGCCTCCCCCGGGTCTGATTGTGGGTGGTGGTTTTGATGACGACATGCTAAAAAAGACCCAGGCCGAACAAGCCAGGACAGGCGAGGCTCTATCCTCGGAAAGGGTTCGCTATAAATCGGGACGGGATATGGTGAAAACAGGTGGCAAAGCCAAGACGGCTCCAAAGACCGTCAGCAGCGGGATGAACCTGGATGAGCAACCCCTGACAGAGGGAGTGGACATGACCACCGAGGCGTTGGACAACGAATTTTTCCGGAATATCGCCCGCCAGGAAAACCTGACTTACCAGGAGCTTTTCGAGACCGCCGGAGCGCTGGAGGAGGACACCAAGTCCATCGGTGAAATAATCGACGGAGAGCCTGGCAACCAGACTACCTTCAGCAGGGAGGATATCGTATATATCAACAGGGGCACCGCCAATGGAGTGGCGCTCGGCATGAAATTCGCCGTCCTGAAGAAGGATAGAAACAGTGTATACCATCCGGTGAGCGGGTCCAATCTGGGCCAAATGGTGACCCTGGAGGGTGTCCTGGAAATCCAGGAAGCGAATGTGAAAATCGCCAAGGCGAAGGTCATAAAAGCCTACAACTCTCTGGAGAGGGGTGATCTTTTGATCCCTTACGAAAAACCGCTGCTCCCCTCTCTGGATCCGGACTCGCCGGTATTGGACAAGGATGTGGACGGGTACATAGTCCGCGCCAGGGAACCGAAAATGGGAATGTCCAAAGGTGATGTCATTTTTATCGACGTGGGCTCGGAGAAAGGTGTTGATGTCGGGGATATCTTCGCCGTGATAGACAACCGGGCCGTGGTGCGAAACGATGGCAGAAGGGTTCAGGGAATTCCCAAAGTCATAGGGAGAGTGAAAGTCCTCGCCACGCGGGAGAGCACTTCCACCGCCTTGGTGACAGACAGTCACAGTGTGATCTACCCCGGCGACAAAATAGAGTTCTCCCCGAACTGATATTTATCCGAAAACCAAGGCCCTCGCCATTTACGTGGCGGGGGTTTTTTTGTTAGCTCCTTTATATCAACTAGATACGCCGAATCCGCTGAATTAGTGTGAAAATTAAGCGAAAAATGCTTGTTTTTCGGATTGTTTTCGCTTATCGTTAATACCAGGATGATAACAGGCCGACCAAGGAGGAGATGATGTACCTTACCAAACGTCAAAAACTGGTTTTCGATTATGTCTCCAGCTTCATTAAGGAGAAAGGCTACGCCCCCAGCATAGTGGAAATAGGGAAAAAGTTCGGCCTCTCTTCGCCTGCCACCATCCATAAGCACCTGACCAATCTGGAATCAAAGGGGCTCATTCGCCGACAAAAGAACATGAGCCGGGCCATCGAGCTGGCCGAGGAGCCGCCCGTCCGTACTTCCACCTGCCAGGTTCCCCTGCTTGGCCTTATCGCCGCCGGCTCACCTATAGAAACCTTCCCCGTGGAGGAGACCATCTCCCTGCCGGAGGAGATGATGGGCCGTGGTCGCACCTATGTACTAAAGGTGAAGGGTGAGTCTATGATCGAGGAGCACATCCAGGACGGCGATTATGTGATCGTGGACGAAGCTTCCACCGCCAACAATGGAGACACCGTAGTGGCCCTGGTGGGCAACGACAGCGCCACCATGAAAAAATTCTATCGGGAAAACGGCCATGTGCGCCTGCAGCCGGCCAACAGCTCCATGCAGCCGATCATCGCCCCAGCGGACCAGGTGACCATCCAGGGGATCGTCATAGGCCTGCTGCGCAAGTTCTGATAAACCCGCAAAGGCCGGATGGCCTGAAATGGCCGGAGGGACCTGGCGGCTGAGTCCTGCACGATGACTCGGCAAGCAGGAGACGCCTTTGATTGGATTTTTATATATCAGCTGGCTAGTAACTCAGACCAGGAGGGAGGAGAGTGTGTAATGAAACCGCGTATCAGCATGATCACCCTTGGTGTCGATGATTTTAAAAAATCGGTGGACTTTTACGAAACCGGCCTGGGACTGCCCCGCATGCAAAGCGAGGGGGAGGATGTGGCCTTTTTCACAATGAACGGCGCCTGGCTGGGCATCTATCCCAAGAGCCTTCTGGCCAGGGACGCCGGCGTGCCCAACGATGGCGCAAAGTTTTCCGGAATTACACTCGCCCACAACCTGCCTGGAAAAGGGGAGGTGGACGCGCTCGTTTCTGACGCAGTGAAGGCTGGCGCCACTCTTGTCAAACCACCACAAGACACATTCTGGGGAGGTTATTCCGGATATTTCGCCGATCCGGATGGGTATTTGTGGGAAGTGGCATGGAATCCTCATTTTTGGATTGGCCCCGGGGACTGATCATAATTTCCCACGAGATGCCGGCGAAAACCACGTCCGGCACGACCTTCAGGAGATGTAAGTGCGCCGCGCCACGCTTCCGGCGGCGGCCATGGCCAGCGTGAACCCGCAGAACAGCGCCATGAACCAGGGCAAAACCTCCCCCGTGGCCGCATAGAGGGTGGGGACCCTGGCAGCGGGAACATCGGCCACCATCACTCCCTGGGGCGACTCAAACGCCATGGACCCGGTGACGCGTCCATACTGGTCTGCGGCATAGGAGGTGGCTGCGCGGACTGAACGGACTGTCGATATACCCACCGCCACTCCCTGTAGCCGGGCCATCATGGAGTGGACAGGGTCGATCCCTTTCCAGTCGGAAGAAGGGATCACCGCCAGTCCGGCGCCTGCCCATGCGTTGTTTAAGGCTATTTCCGGAAAGTCGTAATCGAAACATATGGCCCCGGAGAGCTTCGCGCCCCCCACATTCACCACGGCGGCATGGGCCTGGCCGGGAACAGGGCCTTCGCCGGGAGTGGGATGACGTTTGTGGTAGACATCCGCCACGGAGCCGTCGGCCCTAACCCAATGGTACTTGTTTTCCCATGTGAAAGGATCGCGGGAAATGATCACCCCGATGGCCATGACGATATCGATTCCCCTCTCCCTGGCCAATGCCACTCCCCGGGCCACATACGCCTCTTCTGCAGCCTTTTCCACCATGGTGGCGCCTTCGTTCCACACCACCACCCTGGCGCCCAGGTCGGCGGCTTTCGCGGTCCTCCCGAACAGTTCCCCGTCCGCGGCTCTGGCCACGGAGGAGTCGGCCAAAATCTCCTGCAGTTTCTCCACCGGAAGCGGAGAAGCTACGGCGGCCACGCGCACCCTCTTTCCCGGCGCCGGGTTGGCCAGCCGCAGCTGCCCATATGTCTGCGCCGCGAGGAAGATCATGGCGAACAGAACCACGTGCTTTTTCACATTGGGGACTCCCCGGGTGACCGCCGCGGCGGTCACCGATGAACCTAGCGCCACCAGGAACGATAACCCCGCCAGCCCGGCGATGGAAGCGAATTGCACCAGCGGCAGGTTATCCACCTGGGTGAGCCCTGCCGCCCCCCAGGAGCTTTGCGGTGTGAAGGTGTAGAAGACCCATTCCACAGTCACCGTCAGCGCCGGGAAGAAATATATCCCCCACGTAACGCCCATCCCGCGGAAGACCAATCCGGCCAGGAACAGCGTAGTAAACATAACCAAAGAGGAGGGAATGGCGAAGACCAACATCATAGGCCAGCCAATGGGCGGTGTGATGATCTTGGCCATGGCGCCAAACATCGACAGGGTGGCGTAGAATAGCAGCCATGCGTGATCCCTGCGCCCTCCACGGAGACTCATCGCCACTAGGAAGGGAGCCGACGCCACCCAGGCCAACTCTGCCACGCCAAACCGCATGATGGACGCCGCCACCAGCGCGGCGCCTCCCGCCAGCAGCAGATGAAATGTCCTGTCCGAAATCTTCTCCAATGTCGATGGCTCCAGGGATTTCATTTTCCCCTCCTCCTGTCTTTATGTTCATCGTTCTCTGCGCAAAGTCCGCCCCACAATAGGGAAAGCTGACGGCGGTACGCCTGCCCAAGGCCCTCCATGCGGCTCTGCGCCAGCGCCACCGGCGCCCCCATGAAGATGGCCGCCAATGCCAGTAAAACCTCAAACTCGTCCGTATCCTCCGGCAGTTGCCCACTTTGGATCGCCTGCCTGATCAGTGGCGGCAGAACCGCGCGCATTCCGGTATCCGCCAACTCATCAAAATGCTCTATACCAGGGAAGCGCAGTCTTTTTTCCATTTCGGTCAGCGGCTTGATGCTCAGCTTGACCACATTCTGCCTTTTGGCCAGGAAGGAGATTATCTCCTCCATGATCTCCGGTGAGCGTTCGCACTGGGCAGCGGTGTACCCGAAGAGCCTTTCGATACCCGCCCGCCCACCACCCGCATTTGCCGCCAGATGAGCCATCTCCACGCTCCACAGCTGCACAAAGTAGAGCAGTAAATCCTCTTTTCTGCCGAAGTAATTGAAAAAAGTGGCGTAGCTCACCTCCGCCACATCGCAGATCTGCGCCACGGTCACTTCTTCAAAGGGCCTCTGGATCATAAGCTCCATTGCCGCATCCAGCAGGGCCAGCTTTGTTTTCGCCGCCTTCCTCTCTCTGATCGCCATATATATCTCCTTATGTCTATATATATACTTCTATCTAATTATAAACGCAACTGTTTTTTTTTGCATCGCATCAGAGGGGCTTTTCCAATGACATCGAAAGCGGCTTTGGGAGCCGGGATGGAGGAGTATCCCGGTTCCGCCAGAGCAAACTTTTTTCATCAACCATTCGGTTTACGTCGCTCCGCATTCATCTGGAAGTCCAGAATGGGCCTATGGAACCGTGGCCTGCCGTGACGGAAGGTGACGGGGACTGGCTGTCGATTAAGAACACCTTATGAAATTGACATTACCACTCCGGCGAAACTATAGTATTACATCGGCATGATGTATCCAGGCGTTAACGGGTTTCATCGGTGCGCCATCTTCAGATCATCACAGACCGATGCGGTTGTCAGGGATTGAGTATATGAGAGCAAGATTATTTGCGGGGTCACTATTATTGCTTCTTTTGGCGGCCCCCCCCCTTCTTTTGCACTCATGCGGGTTCTCCGGCCCCAGCGACACCGTTAGCGCAAGCAGATCAAATTACGCCACACTGGTGGCCACGCCCGGTGACAGCAGGATAGCTTTGAGATGGGAGCCTGTAACCGGCGTTAGCGAATACGACCTGTACTGGACGGTGGAAGAGAATCCTGGCGCCAATGGTAAAACGTTCCGCCTGAGAAATTCCATTACTGGCATCAAAAGCAGTTTCTATATCCATCACGAGTTGTTAAACGGGAAAACATATTGCTACTATGTGAATCCGGGCGGGGATCAATCCATTCCACCCGAGGGAGATTGCGTCCCGGCTACTCCCGGTCCACAGGGATGCGAATTCCAGTTGCAGTTCAAATGCGGCCAGGCCTGCGTCTACCCATATTCCGACGAAGCCAATTGCGGCGCCTGCGGGAGCATCTGCGCCGCAGGGCAGACTTGCGAAAATGGCTCATGCGTTGACCGGCCCTCTGCCACCTGCCCGGATAAGCTGGATATTTGTTACGGCTACTGCTCCGAACTTCTGATGGATGTCTCGAATTGCGGAAACTGCGGCACGGTGTGCCAAGAGGGCCAAGAATGCCACAATGGCCTTTGTGTTGGCATATCGGTCGGAGCCTGCAGCGCGCCCCTGACAACCTGCGGCAATTCATGTACGAACCTGCAGACCGACGCCAACAATTGCGGCGCGTGTGGAAACGTCTGTCTTGTCGACCAGATATGCTCTGGCGGTGGGTGCGTCTGCGATCCGGCGGGAGCCACTCCGAACCTTTGCGGTGGCGCCTGCACTGACACCCAGAGCGACACCAACAATTGCGGCGCGTGTGGAAACGTCTGTCTTGCCGGCCAGATATGCTCTGGCGGTGGGTGCGTCTGCGATCCGGCGGGAGCCACTCCGAACCTTTGCGGTGGCGCCTGCACTGACACCCAGATCGACACCAACAATTGCGGCGCGTGTGGCACGGTATGC
>Ga0224496_10001663_pt1 | contig 13634 bp, 12 predicted proteins | sample SF_Jul11_sed_USG_2_FD_168127 | JGI IMG/M metagenome (GOLD analysis project Ga0224496, IMG submission 168127) | Sediment microbial communities from San Francisco Bay, California, United States - SF_Jul11_sed_USGS_8_1 | ecosystem: Environmental > Aquatic > Marine > Sediment | place: USA... | reverse complement strand
CAATTCTTGAAGAATGGAGACCTGTAGGACGATGACGACATCTTATAAGGTAATGCCAGGCCCCGAACATTTTCTCCCTCCTTCGGCGTCGTCGATGGGGATCCGGTTGCCAGACCCTGGGCAAGCGCATATTTACGGTGCCATTGTTACAGAGGAAGAAGCGATGGAGGCGGCTGCCCGAGAATTTCTTTCTGCGAAGGTGCCAACCATTTTCCCGGGTCCTTTGGTTTTATGGGCTTGGAATGATAAGGCCGCCAAAAAAGCGAAAGCGGTTCGGCATCTCTATGAAACGATTAAAGAATGCGTGGATCCTAAACTCCAACATGCCATGCTCATTCCCATGCCGGACTATCGTCCCAAGTATCCCAAGATCAATCCGGAAATTGAAATTAATCCCAATCATCCGAATCTCACTATTTGGCATAATAAAATTGATGCCTGTATGTTCGTTGGTGTGCATTGCCATCAGGCCAACCTTTCCCTGAAAATTATTCGAGGAGGGACGAGTTGTTATACTGTGGCCATGTGTGCCCAAGCGGGCCATGAGGATGCTATGCTTTCGTTCCGAGATGCCACAGCAGAAAAGATCGGGAGACTGGCTGACTGGGTCAAAAAATTGAAAGGAACAGTGGCTCCTCCTGAATAAGATACACCATTTTAGTGTATAGTGTATTCGTAAATATTTAATTTCGGATTATTAAACAACAATTGAGCATTGTAATAGTAAATTTGCAGTTAACCAGAAGCGCTTACAAGGAGGTCTTGACATGGCCACTCAAGCTTCGTTCATAGGACAAAAAAATAAAAAAGACCAGGTATATACTGATCCCTGGAAAATGATGCAGGAGGCGGAAAGAACGCCTTCATTTTTTACAGGCAGTGAGGTGATTAAGGAGGCTGTCCGTCGAGCCTCTTGTGACATTATGGTCGCCTATCCTATTACCCCTCAAAGTGAAGCGGCGGCATTGTGCGGGGAGCTGTTCGCCGAAGGGTATATTGGCGATTACTTCCGTGGTGAAAGTGAATTTGCCGTCATGTCGCAATGTGCAGGCGCAGCTTTTGGTGGCGCCAGAGTTTTTACCACTACAGCAGGACCGGGGACGATGCGGGCCATGGAAAATTTCCCCATGTGGGCTGGCGCTCGCTTACCCATTCAGATGATTGTGACCTGCCGAGGCATTAACTCGCCGCTTTCTATTCAGCCAGACACCTTGGAAATTGCCTACCTCATGCAGACGGGCATGCTGGTCTGGCATGCAGAAACTGCCCAAGATTTTTATGACTGGATCCTTAAAGGGTACATGGTATCAGAAGAACCTGACGTCCATTTGCCTTTGGCCTTGTGTTGTGATGGGTTTTTTGTCACCCATACGAAAGATATGGTTGATCTCACTCCTGTCGATATGTGTCTGCCTCCATATGATCCTTATCGATCGCCGGTTCCGTGTATGGATATGGAATGTCCTCCGGTTCGCATGATGAGAGATCCATTTGTCATGAAAAGCAATTATATTAGTTACGCGACTCATGCGAGCTGGCAGCAAGAGGTTTGGGCGGCTGTTGAGCGATCAAGGAAGCACACGATCCGCTGGATGGATGGCCTGGTTGATACCGAAAATACGGATGCAGATATTATTGTGGTGGCTTCAGGAACTGCGGTATCGCAAAGCCGTGAAGCCATAGCGATATTGGAAGAGGAAGGTATACGGGTTGGGTTAGTAAAGGTGAAAACGTTGCGGCCATGGCCAGGGGAGGAGATCCGAGAGGCCACAAAGCATGCGAAGCATATCATTGTGCCGGAATTTAATGTTATTGGATGGTTAGCGCGTGAAGTGAGAGCGACTGTGCAGAATAATGAGCGTGTTCATGCCGGTCCTCATGTCTGTGGTGGGATGACGATGCCGCCTGAAATTATTGCCAGCGAAATCAAAACTTTACTTGGCATTAAATCAGAAGCCTTGTCGGCTCGTGGAAGTTGAAGGATTTTTTCAGCAATGAAGGCCTCGCCTAACCTGAGTTAAGGAGATTAATAATGAGCAAAGAACGCATTAAAATAGCAGAAGAATTATATGATATTATGCCCGCTGAGTATCAAGATCTGGTGAAACGGGCTACGTATGGGAATGAAACAAGAGGTTGGAAAGATATAGGGAATGCCAAGGAACTGATTGAAGAGCATTCCCTCTGTGCCGGCTGCCCAGAGTCGATGGCCTTTCGTTATATCTTAGCCTCCCTCCCAAACCCGGAAGATACGGTGATGGTGGGGTCAACAGGCTGTACCAGTTTAGTGTTCCCGCATGTGGCTGTGCATAACATTCATTCTTTGTTTGGCAACCAAAATGCCATTGCATCTGGATTAAAGCGAGCGCTGAGTGTCCGTTTCCCGGATCGACACAAAGATGTGGTGGTGTTGGCCGGAGACGGGGCGACAGTGGATATCGGATTGGACATGACGCTCCAGGCTTGGTTCCGGCAAGAGAAATTTACAACGATTTGTTTTGATAACGAGCTGTATGCCAATACGGGTGGTCAAGAAAGTGGACTCATGCAAAAGGGGTTTGTTGCCAAGATGGCACCGGTAGGAAAGACGTTTGAGAAAGTGCGTCTCCCTGAAATTGCCAGAGAATCCGGTTGCCATTATGTCGTGAATTGCACGGTGAGTAAGCCGAATCTCATTGAAAAAGTCATAAAAAATGCTGTGCATATCGCACGCGAAATCGGTCCAACCTACTTACAGTTGTACACGCCATGTATCTTAGAAATTGGGAAAAACAGTATGGAAGGCTTACAGGAAATGCGGGATTCTGAAAAGCCCTCTGAGCGGTTTGCCTATAAAGAATATGTGAGCGAACCGGCCAAGGAATTGTTGGCTGAATTAGCAGCGAAGGAAAAGGAACGAAAGGCTGAAGCGAAAAGGCAACTTGCTTCCCAAACAGTAACAGTGTAAGTAGCGGGCATGTGAGAGGAGCCAAATTATGATTGTACGTCGAATTAACATAAGAATGTCAGGGCTAGGAGGACAGGGTGCCGTGACGGCTGCACATGTCATGGCCATGGCGGCCTCCAAGGATGGCAAGTTTGCTATTTCTAATCCCTTCTTTGGAGCCGAAAAACGTATGGCGCCAGCGGAAAGCTATTGTCGAATAGGGTTAAGAAAAATCTACGATCGTGGCGAACTGGTATTTCCTGATGTGATTCAAGTGTTTCACCCCCAAGTCATTACGATGGGGAAGAGTTATACCATGCCATTCTATTCTGGTATCAAAGAGGGTGGGCTCGTCATTATTAATACTGACATGCCCCTCTTGTCAGATGAAGACGTGAAGCGACTCAAAGACCTGAATGTGGCAGTTTTTAGCATTCCAGGGACCAATATCGCTATGGAAATCGCAGGGACTGAGCTGGCAACGAATATGACCATGATTGGTTCGGTGGCTGGTATTACCAAGTGTGTATCCATGAATGCCTTGGACTTGGCCTTACAAGAACGATTTGGGAAAAAATTCGTGGCCTCTGGTGGCACGGCAACCCTGGACGAAGCGATTAAGAAGAAGTTTGCAAAGAAGGAAATGTTGTTGAAAAAAAATCTCGATACCGTGGCGAGAGCTTATGAAATCGGCGCTGAATGGGCGGAGAAAAACCATGTGGAATTGATAGTTGGAGAAGCTGCAGCTGCGTAATATTGAGAACCCCAGCGAAGGAAAGAGATAGATGTATAATGTTGCCCAAGTAACAGATGAAAAGTGTGTGGCGAAAAAAGGCTGTCGGCTTTGTATTATGTATTGTCCGGAAGCCAATTGTTTGGACCTTAATCCAGGCAAAATGGTGGCCGAAGTGCATATTGAACGGTGCAAGGGTTGTGAGTTGTGTAAAGTGGTGTGTGATGCCGCTAAACATGAAGCGATTGATATGGTCGCCGTGAATTCAGATGGAACCTTAATGGATAAGGCTGGAGAAGCGGCGGAATTGGGTCAAGCTTATCAAGGGTAACTACTAAAAAAGAGGAAAAGCCCTACGATCTTCAGTCTTATGAAAGATCGTAGGGCTTTTTTATTTGTCTTGAATCGAACAATGTCCTAATTAGGGTGAAGGGGACATAGGGGTATAATAAAATGAGCAGTGATTTGAAACAACAAGTGCAGACGTTGACCGAACAGATGCAAAGCTTTCATCACGCGTTAGAAGCCAAGGCACGTGAGATTGAAATGAGTGGAGGTGACCAGGAAGTTGTCGGTAAACTGATTAATGGCACCGATGCAATGAAGGATAGTGCCAATATTTATTTGTCCTGGGCTCGTCACTATGTAAATTTATCTGATGGGGGGGCTTCAGAGGCCGAAGAAGGTGAAGAGGATTCTCAAGATTTTCAATTTTAGCGCATAAAAATGCTGAAAACCCTTTCAAGGTTCTTGAAGAAAACAGCCAGTCCGGCTATGATCACCTGAAAGAGATACTACGCACTTATTTAAATATTCGTTCCTCGGTAGCTCAGTTGGTAGAGCGTTCGGCTGTTAACCGAATGGTCGCAGGTTCGAGTCCTGCCCGAGGAGCCAAATTAATCAAAGCCCTTTGGAAGTCATATTCCAAAGGGCTTTTTTGCATGGCTAGGTGGTGAAGATGGGGAGCAAGAATCCTAAAACAGCAATTGCTGTGGTGAAACACCGCCTATGCTTTGACAAGCTCCACGCGAACGGCTTTTGACGCATTCAACCAAATGGTGAAGGGTCCGTTCGCCCTGAGCAGCCTGTGGAGTGGGCGTGTCGAAAGGTTCCGAACCTACCAGTTCGTATGAGGGAAATTGACTCATACTTGGCCATTCGGCAAACTCTGGGCTCAGCGAGTTGCGGAATGCAAGATCATGCCTTTTTCGTTTGTGGAGGCAATTTCCCCTCTTTTACGTTTCGACCATCCAAGGGCCACTGAGCGTATTCGTGGAATTCAATGCGCGGGGTTGAGTCACTCGAATTTCTTTGGAAAATGGGAATTATGAGACTAACCGTTTTCGGCCTGTTGGACAGATTGGGCGATGGCTTGGCTGGCGCGTGTACTGAGAAATCGTTGCAGGTCATAACCCCACAAAATTTCCCAGGCGAGGTCTTTATAGCGATGAATGAGTGGCAGGGCGACCTCATCTAGCATCCACTGCCCATGCCGTAAGTCTTCTTTGATATGTATATCCCAGTAGCTGATAGCTTGTTCACTGAAACCGAGACGTTCCCCCGCAGTTTTATAATGTTGAAATGCTGCAGGGACTGATATTTCAAAGTAGAGAAAACTGCCAATATACCGTAAGAAATTTCTCTTTCGCTCACAAAGGGAAAAACTGTGGTTGATGTTGGCAAGTACTTCCCAGGGAACAATGGCGTAGTAGGCCTCTGGCGTGGCATCCATGCCAAATTCTTCCAGCATGGAAGCAAAAAATGATGAATGCTTCCTCGCCAATTTCCCTCCTCCATACTCTTCGAGAAGGATTTTGGTGAGCATGTTTTGAATTTCATTACCCACGCCTCCAATGACTCGCGACAATTGGCTGGCCTCCACTAATCCGTCCAAAGAGGCAATGGCTAACAATCGACGATATCCGATAAGTGACATGTCATTGCGGAAGAAGAGGCCAATTTTCGATGGTGGAGGATCAAGATCTTTAGCGGTGCGTTCCCGGAGCGCGACCTCGATATCTAAGTCCTTCAAGGAAGCGATAGCGATGTGTTGGGTTTCCCAGGCCTGCCATGCTGATTCAATTTTCGCATGCACCGAGAAGAGAAACGTTGAATTCTCATTGGTGTAATTCTCAAGATCGTCATACCAAAACAGTTTTAATCGGTTGATTCGATACAGAATTCGTTGAAGGAAGAGATGCGCGTGGGGAGATGGAGATTGGGTCTCGTAGGCTTCCAAGAGGGCTAACCCCAAAACATGCTCGAATGTCTCCAGGCCTTCCGGTGCGTTGGACACATACTGATCGAGATCATCATGCTGAAGAAGGTGCGTAAACGACTCTTCGGCTTCACGGAAATCGATGGCCGTAAGGATTGGGAGGGAAGAAACGTTCATCAAGGGACGATTAAAATAGGAAATGTGTGTATAAAGGACATGACACCTCATCCTAGCAAGCTCGTTCAGGGCGAGCAAACCCTGAATCTTGTCAAATGAGGAAAAAGGAGGCTCATGTCATTTGAATTTCACAATTTGCGTTCTGGAACCGCAACCGCATCATCCGATGACCAGTTCGCTCAAGCTGTGCTAGACGGACTATCGAGAGAACCGAAACGTCTGCCCTCGTGGTTGATATTCGATGATCGAGGCAGCGAAATCTTTACCGAGATTACCCAACTTGCAGGGTACCATCCAGCTCAATGTGAAATTGAGATATTCCAGACGCACAAACAGTCCATCACTAATATGCTGGCGAAGGAGGCATTTCGGGTGATTGAGCTGGGCGCGGGAGATGGTGGAAAGACTCAAATTCTTCTTGAGTACTTCATCCAGAGTCAGCTGACATTCGACTATGTGCCAATCGATATCTCCGAGGGGGCTATTAAGAATCTCGTAGCATTTCTTGAGTTGCGTTTTTTACAGAGCACCATGTCGGTCACAGGATTGGCCGCTGATTACTTCGATGGACTTCGTGTGATCAAAGAGCAACCCCACTTGCGAAACATCGTTCTCTTTCTGGGTTCGACCATTGGAAATATGGAGTTGCCAGCGGCAGAACTGTTTGTTCGGCAATTGCGAGAATCGTTAAACGATGGGGACTACCTCATGATCGGGTTCGATCTCATGAAACATCCGAAGACGCTGTATGCAGCGTATAACGATTCCACGGGAGTGTTTGAACGATTCAACCTCCATCTGCTGGATGTCCTAAATCGAAAGCTGGGTGCGAATTTTGTGAAAAATCAGTATGTCCAACAGGGGCACTACAATCCAAGAACACATGCAGTCGAGAGACACATTTACAGTACTCGAGAGCAGGTAGTGTTCATTGAGGCATTAGGGAAGGAGTTTGCCTTCAGGGCGTGGGAACCGATGCAAACCGAGCATTCCTACAAGTACACCCCATCAGAAATCGAAGGGTTGGCTGAAAAGAGTGGATACCGGATCGTGAAGCACCTGTTTGATACACAGGCCTACTTCGTGGACTCGATCTGGGAGGTAAAGAAATAGGTTGCCCCTCCCTGTTGGCTGTGAGGGAGGTTGGGGGAAAAGTGCGGGTGGTTTAGGGGATGGAAAGCGGAACAACGATAATTCCCATGTTGAGGCATCGGTATGGACATATTTTGAATGGCATATCAGTTTATTTGGATCATAGATATCAGGTCAGCTCTTCTTGAAGACCCCATGGGCCAATTCAGGCGAGAGCGTAAATTTAAAGGTTGTGTTATTTCATGCATTTTTGCATGATGATGTGCACAGATAGCATAAGGCCTGAAATTGTATGAAGAGAATTCGAACAACGCAATTTTTTGAAAGTCCCAATCCGTGAAAATCCGCGTTCTTGGATCACATGGGTCCGACTTGTTGGTGAAAGGTTCAACGGGTTCAACCCTCTGTCGAAGCGTGGGATTCCTGGTCAATGACGAACTCATGATGGATGCTGGCACGCTCGCTTCCGGTCTGACATTGGCAGAACAGCAACGCGTCAAACATATCCTTCTTTCTCACCTCCATCTTGATCACATCAAGGACATTCCACCGCTCGTGGACAATCTCTCTGGACTGGTGGATCATCAAGTGGTGGTGGCGAGCGTACCTTCAGTAATCGGTGGCCTCCAAAAGCATATCTTCAATGACGTAGTCTTTCCGAATTTTTTCAATATTCAAGGCCCGCGCCATTCCATCTTGCGGGCGAAGGGGCTGGAGGCAAAAAAAGAAGTTTCCGTGTCAGGCGGAATCAGTGTCACCCCTATCCCCGTCAACCACACAGTGGAAACGGTGGGCTATGTGATTCGAGATGACATCGCCGCTTGGATCTATAGTGGTGATACACACCTCACAGAAGAAATTTGGCAGGTCGCCGCCCGCATTCCCAATCTCAAAGGGGTATTCATCGAGGTTTCCTTTCCTAATTCAATGATGGACATTGCGATTCAAAGTAAGCACCTCACTCCGACGCTGCTTGCCCAAGAATTTCGAAAAATTGGCAAACCTGACCTACCGCTCTATGTCTACCATATGAAGCCCACCGTGCGTGAAGCCATCCTTCAAGAAATCGCTCAACTTGAAATTGAAAGGGTGACGGTTTTGGAAGAAGGGCAAGAAGTAGAATTGTAGAATATTTTTATTTCTTCCTTAATATTTCACACACCACATTTATTTAATGCCGAGAGGAGACAACGAAAGTTTAAAGGGCAACTTTCAAAATAATAAGGCCCTCTAAGACAGTGAAAGCTTTTTTCCCTTAAATTTGCTAACCTTCGCTAAATCCCTAATGGGATCCTGGCAGTATGCAAAAAATTTGCAAGCATTGACTCCATTTGGGAGGCCAGACATGAATCCATCGAACCAATTGGATCGCAAGGAGCGTGAGCTAGAAGCCGCCCGGAAAATTAGTGAAGCACTTTTTCAGCATCTCAGGGTGGAAGATGTGGTGGAGCAAGGGTTAAAGATTGCCTTAGAGGTGGTCAACTGCCAAGCCGGGTGCGTGTTGTTGGCCAATCCGGAATCAAAGGAATTGGTCTTCTACCATGCTATTGGTGACCGACCGCCCAAAACGGGCACGGCGTTTCCATGGGCACAAGGGATAGCAGGAACGGTTTTCGCCACAGGAAAATCTATGGTGGTTAAGGACGCAAAGGAAGATCAGCGGCATCTTGGCGAAATCGATCACCTTACGGGCTTTCACACCGAGGACATGATTGCCCTTCCCCTCAAACGATGGGAAGGACATCCAATTGGAGTCCTGGAGGTAATGAACAAGCGGGAAGGCAGGTTAAATCAGGACGACGTGGCTATCTTAACGATCATCGCGGCGTTCACCGCGCTGTCCATTGAACAGGCCCGGTTATTTCAGGAAGCCAAATTAGCTGAGGTGGCACGAATACTTGGAAATATTGGTCATGATGTCAAAAATATGCTTATGCCGGTACTGTGCGGGACTTCCCTTCTGAAAGATGAGATTAATGAAGTTTTTGGGAGTCTGCCCAAGTTTGATCCAAACAAAGCCTTAGCCAGCCACGAAGTGTGCCTTGAAGTGATTGAGATGGTGGCGAATAACGCAAAACGGATTCAAGGGCGCGTCAAAGAAATTGCCGATTGCGTGAAAGGTTTGACGAGCCCGCCACGGTTCGCCCCTTGCAAACTGCACCATGTCGTCGCTTCCGTGTTTGACACGTTGAACTTGATGGCCCAGGAAAAAGGGATCACGTTGCTTCATGAAGGAATTGTGGAATTGCCGGAGATGCAAGCCGATGAATCACGGTTGTTCAACGCCTTTTATAACCTTGTCAATAATGCCATTGCGGAAGTTCCCCAAGGTGGTTCAATTACGATAAAGGGACAAATTGAATCAAATGGAAAGACGATTCACGTTTCCGTGATGGATACTGGACGGGGTATGCCTGCCGAAATTCGGGATACTTTGTTCACCTCCAGGGTCATCAGTAGGAAGCAGGGTGGAACCGGGTTGGGGACAAAAATTGTCAAGGATGTGGTCGAGGCGCATTCGGGAGTCATCGAGGTGGAGAGTGAAATAAATGTGGGAACCATTTTTCACATTCATTTCCCAATGGAGGTGTCGACCGGTCCGCCTTCGGATAATCTCTGTTCCTGATCTTCCGGCAATTGGTCCCGAGGTGAGAGCCGTGTTGTTCCCCGTCGCTTGTCAAAATCAGAAAAATTATGTTGGTCGTGATCCCAGAAAAGCGTTAGAAAAAACCAACCATGTTTCCTTCTCCCCTCCAGGGTGCCTGAATCGTTAAGGGGATCCTTGTGGCCCCATCTCTACTTCGTTGTTCCGTCTTTCACATTGTCGCCATGACGTTCTTGGTCTTTCTTGGTGTCATAGGCTTGCGGAGCCAAGGTCTTTTGGAAGGGCTGGAGTTGGAAGCCTATGATTGGTCCATGCGGCTGTCATCAGAGCACATCAACGAATCTCCGCCCATCACCCTGGTCACCATTACCGATCAAGATATTCAGGCTTTAGGCCATTGGCCCATTTCCGATGAGATGCTGGCCAAGGCACTGACACGCATTCAGGCTCAGGGTCCGCGAGTCATTGGTGTCGATATCTATCGTGATCTGGAAGTCCTTCCAGGGCGTGCCGCGTTGAACCAGGTTCTCCAGCGGTTCCCCCAAATTATGATGGTGATGAAATTTGGGAAACCGGAACAAGGGGGTATTGCGGGGCCAACGATCTTAAAGGGGACAGATCGGGTGGGATTCAGCGATATGGTGGTGGATCAAGATGGTGTGGTGAGGCGTGGGTTATTATTTTTGGATGATGGAACAACCGTTTTTCGCTCATTACCCTTTCTTCTCGCGCTGAACTATCTGGAACAGGATGGAGTCAAGCCAGAGCCTGCCGGAGAAAATCCCAATTGGTTGAAGCTGGGGCAAACAGTCTTTCGTCCCTTCGAATCGCATGATGGGAGTTATGTGAATGCCGATGCCCAGGGCTATCAATTCTTGTTGAACCTGGATCGAGGGGTTCACGCGTTTCCTACCTTTTCCTTGCAAACGGTGCTAGCGGGAGAGGTCAGCCAAGAAGTCATTCACGATCGCATTGTCCTCCTGGGTGTGGTGTCTGAGGGCGTCAAAGACTATTTCTATACCTCGCAATGTGGCAGTTTGACTCGATGCCCTCGCGTGCCAGGAGTTGAATTGCATGGCCACATGGTGGCGCAACTCATTCGGAACGCGCGTGGAGGGAGCGCACCCATTGCCACTCTCTCAGATGGCCAAGAGGCCGGCTGGATAGCCTTGTGGGTGTTGGGGGGCGCCTTGGTCGGGTTCTGGGTGCGTGGCGCCTGGCGGTTTTCGGTGGTGGTGCTGTTTGGATTACTCGTGCTGAGCAGCATCGTGGTCGCTTCGATTGCCAATAGCTGGTGGATTCCATGGATCCCCACGGCCATGGGATGGGTCGTAAATGCCATGGTGGTCACAGCTTTCATTTCCAAGCGGGAACAACAGGAACGACGCGCAGTCATGGCGTTGTTCTCACGGCATGTCTCGCCCCAAGTGGCGGCGGCAGTATGGGAACAGCGTGAACAATTTTTAGAACAGGGACGATGGCGCCCACACAGGCAGGTGGTGTCGACCGTGTTTACTGATTTGGAAGGGTTCACCACCCTGGCAGAAAGCATGCCTCCCAATCAATTATGGGAATGGCTCAATGATTATCTGGATACCATGGTGAAGATCATTACCGACCATGGGGGTCTCATTGATGATTATTATGGGGATATGATCAAAGCCGGATTTGGAGTCCTGACCAGGGAACAATCCGAAGAGGATATCCGCCGCAATGCCAGAGATGCGGTGACATGCAGTCTGGCAATGGAACAAGAAATGATTCGACTGAACACCCGCTGGCAACAGCAGGGCTTGGGGTTGATCAGGATGCGGGTGGGCATCAATACAGGACCAGTCATGGTGGGGAGCTTGGGGAGCGCGGAACGTATGAAGTTTACCACCATCGGCGATGCCGTGAATATTGCGGCTCGCTTAGAGAATCTCCAAAAAGACGTCTGGAAGAATGAAGACCCAAACACGGTGTGCCGGATACTCATAGGAGAAACCACTAAACAACATTTGGGAGTTCATCCATGGTTCCTCACAGAAGTAGGCTCGGTGATGTTAAAAGGGAAGACGCAAAGCGTTCCGGTGTATCGACTGTATTTAAAAGGCACTGAGCAACGTGTGCCATAAAAAGTGAACCGAGTGGCTATTCCCTGTTGGTTTCTTTTGTCACCACCCGAGGTCTTCCCCCTCCGCTTAGTGGGTAAAATCTCTTTCCCATTGACCAGGTGAATCCTGCCTAGGGATAATACGCCAGAAAAAATTCATCTGTCTGACAGAGGGTAGCTTGTACGACCAAAAAATATCGCACCGATCACTATGCCAAACCATTCCGAAAATAAAGAACGTCTGTCAGGCCCCAAGCTCCCTGCGAGCCCATTCCTGATCCGTCTCAACCAAGAAACCAACTGCCCCGCATTTTTCCAACTCATCAGGGATGAAGCCTGTCGGCGTTTGGAATCGGAGATGGCCAGCGTGTTCATCTTGGATGCGGAGCGACAAGAGCTATGGTTCCCGCTTAAGGAAAATGGTCAAATGCTGCGGTTGGATGCACGGTTGGGCATTGCAGGAAATTGTGTGGCGACGGGAGAAGTGCTCAATGTCAACGATGTCCAATCTGATGACCGGTTTTTCTCCGGGATTGATCTCCACACCAAGCGGCGCACCCGCACTTTGTTGGCCGTTCCCTTGCGGAGCGCGACGGGCGAAATATTCGGTGTCTTCGAAGCTGTGAATAAAAAAGGCAAGGCCTTTTCTCCAAGGGATGAGAAACTCGCTCAAGCCTTAGTCGAGGAAATCTCCATTCCCTTGCAGAAAATACAGCAAATGGAACAATTACAGCATGAGCGCCAACGGTTAGAAGAAGAAAACGCCCAGTTGTGGAAAGAAGTCGAAGGGCGGTTCTCGACCCAAAACCTGCTCGGGAATAGCCTCCCCATGCAACGGTTGGTACGCGTCATCGATCAAATACAGGATAGTTCGGTGGATGTCCTCATCACCGGAGAAAACGGGACGGGCAAAGAATTGGTTGCCAAAGCCATCCACTATTCCAGTCCGCGGGCGCGGTATCCCTTTGTCGCCATCAACTGTGCCGCGTTGCCGGAAAACCTCATTGAAAGCGAACTCTTTGGAATTGGCCGTGGCACCGCCACGGGGGTCGAGGCCAGAATTGGAAAATTTGAACAAGCGCATAAAGGCACGCTCTTCCTGGATGAAATCGGGGACTTGGGACTCAAAGCTCAAGCCAAGGTCTTACGGGTGTTGCAAGAACGTGTGGTAGAACCCGTAGGGGAACGGAAGCCGATTCCTATCGACATCCGTGTCGTGGCGGCGACCAATACCAACCTGGAAGAGGCGATCAAGAAAGGGACTTTCCGGAAAGATCTCTACTATCGATTGAAGGTCGTCCATATTCAGACGCCGGCCTTACGGGAAATTCCGGCTGATATTCCCTTGCTCGCCAATTACTTCCTGGATCTGCATTGCAAAGAAATGGGGAAACCTCGGAAAAAAATCGCAGCGTCCGCCATGCGTCGTTTGGTGGAATATGATTGGCCCGGCAATGTACGGCAGCTTGGGAATGAAATGAAGCGCTTAGCGGTCATGGTGCGAGCGGCAATTATCAATGAGGATGCACTCGATCTCACCATCAAACGTGCCGCGCAGAGCTCGAAAACTCCTGAAAGTGGCGAACGAAAAAGTCTGCCGGAAATTTTGGGTGAACTGGAAGAACAGATCATCAAAGACACCTTACAGGCCTGCCAATTCAATCAAGTGCGAACGGCTGAACAGCTGGGTATCAGCCGCCAGGGCCTCATCAAAAAAATCAACCGCTACCACATCCGCGTCAAAGACCTCCGCGACGAAGTCTACGAATCCCTCTAGCCGGGGTTTTC
>Ga0224496_10001662_pt1 | contig 13635 bp, 10 predicted proteins | sample SF_Jul11_sed_USG_2_FD_168127 | JGI IMG/M metagenome (GOLD analysis project Ga0224496, IMG submission 168127) | Sediment microbial communities from San Francisco Bay, California, United States - SF_Jul11_sed_USGS_8_1 | ecosystem: Environmental > Aquatic > Marine > Sediment | place: USA... | reverse complement strand
CTGCTCCGCACCATCATATAAATAGAGCTCTTGCCCCGTGACCTGCGCTCCCCGCCCGTCAGCCTTTGCGTCGCCGGTGGATGTCGTGGCGAGATAGGACAGCCCGGCTGCATCATCCCAGAGGGTGACTTTTTGAATGGCGTGATGATGAATGGTCACACCCAACCGTTGCGCTTCATCCATGTGCCGGACTGGATGCTCAGGGGAGGGACGCCATTCCACCTCATGCGAACGATTGACGTCTAAAAAGACATCTTGCGGGGACTCTCCTGATTGCAGGGAAGGGGTAAAAAATGCGCTGAATAACCGGAAGGCTCCCATTGAGGGATAAGCCGGAATGCCTCGATACCGCAAGGCCGTCGGCGCAGCGGTCTGCTGATCATCATAGAGTCCACGAATCAACTCAAACGTGGCACTCCCCGTCCCGGGGAGGAGTGACAAAAATAATTCCACCACTGGTAAATAATCGATGCGTCCCCATTCCATGCGACTCATACACGACATAAACCGTGCGCCTTCAAACAAGCCGTCCTGCAACACATAGAACGCGTCTTTCACTTGTCGAATCGTGGCTTTCCCATCACCATGCAGTTCCAAATCCTCATCACGATAAAAAAACTGAATTGTGGCCGCATCGGCATTCATCGCCCGCGCCGCCATCTCTCGAAGATCATCCCGCGTCAAATGTTCCCAGCCAGGCCGTCTCGACAGATCTAATGATATCTTATTCACAAGCCCAGCCGGTTTAATGCCCACCCACTGGCCCCAATCCAAGCGAATTCGAGTCGATACCAGGAGGGGAATAGCTGAAGCCTGAGCGTTCCACAGGCATTCGTGGAGCGGATGCCCCTCGGGATCTGTCATCAAGATCCGCTGCCCATGTTGGCCATACACCACCTGATGGCCTGAGGGAAGTTCCTCCACTCGGCCACCGGCGGTGTGCCAATGATGTTTATACGCGTGGTTACCTGGAAACCGAATGGCTTCCGGATGCTGTAGAATGGCCTGAACGTTCATGATGGACTGACTTGGGAATCAAGGCTCACGGACTATCCAGAATAAGCAAGAAACGATCATCTCAGAAACAACATGACACAGAGGGTCATCAAGACACGAGAGACCCATTACTCGCGGATTTGGCCTGTGCCATAGACGAGATATTTTGAGCAGGTTAAATCTTCTAGCCCCATTGGCCCACGCGCATGAATGCGCGACGTGCTGATGCCAATTTCGGCACCCAACCCGAATTCATAGCCATCATTCAACCGTGTCGAGGCATTGATCATCACCGCACCGGCATCGACTTCTCTCAGAAACCGTAAGGCACGATCATAGTCGTTGGTCACAATCGATTCTGTATGACGTGACCCGAATTGACAGATGTGACTCATAGCATCATCCATGTCTTTGACGACTTTGATGGCCACAATGAGCGCCAGGAATTCCTTACCGAAATCCTCGGCTTCTGCGGGCTGAGCCTCTGGCACCAGATGACAAGTCTTGGGACATCCCCGCATTTCCACCTTGGCTTTGACAAATTCTTCGGCCAAAGCCGGCAGGAACTTTTTGGCGATCTTTTCATGAACCAGCAAGGTTTCCATGGTGTTACAAGTGGACGGTCGCTGCACTTTGGCGTTCAAACTAATGCGTTGAGCCATCGCCAGGTCCACGTCCGAATCCACATACACATGACACACCCCTTTATCATGTTTAATCACGGGAATGGTGGCATGCTCAGTCACGGTTTTCATCAAGGCATCCCCCCCCCGAGGAATGATGAGATCGATATATTGGTCACTCTTGAGTAACGCCACCACCACCTCCCGATCAGGTCGGTCGATAAACGTAATGGCTCCATCAGGAATTCCTGATTTTTGCGCAGCCTCGCCTAAGACTTTGGCAATGGCTTTATTAGAATGGAGCGCTTCGGAGCCGCCTCGTAGGACACAGACATTGCCGGATTTCAAGCATAGGGCTGCGGCATCAGCCGTCACATTGGGCCGTGATTCATAAATCATCCCAATCACCCCAATTGGCACCCGCACCCGCCCCACTCTCATGCCGTTCGGGCGCTGCCAAAACCCTTGGGATTCGCCCACGGGATCTCGCAATTTCGCAATTTCTCGAATTTGTTTGGCCATGTCGGCAATGCGCTCAGGAGTCAAGCGAAGGCGGTCGGCCATGGCCGCACGGGATTCATCCCCTTCAAAGTCCTTGAGATCTTCTTCATTGGCTTCAAGGAGGTCCTCTTCTGCTGCCTCCAACCCTTCGGCCATCGCCAGCAAGGCCGCATTTTTTTTCATCGCAATCATCACACTCAATGGGCGAGCGGCATCTTTGGCTTTTCGTAAGGTCACGTCCAAGTATTCTTCATTGGTCAGCTCTTTTTCTTCTTCGCCTTCTTCAACTGCTTCTTCAACGAGAAGGGCTTCTTCTGACTCATCTAACACCTCAAGATTTTCTTCAGAACTATTTTCTTTCATGTTTCAACCTTTATGTAGGGCAATTTCAGGGGAACGGCGGTCTTTTGCTACAATCACATGGACGGAAAGAAACCGTTGAGCAGGATACCTGGCAGTTACAAAAACCGTCAAGAAATCCTGCTGCGGCTTAAACTTCTCAAGCACTCTATCATTGTGCTTGATTTTAAGGGTAAAATCCTGGTACACACATTGGCCTTTTCTGCATGCTTGCATTGATCAGATGTGAATTCAGATAGCCGTGCCGAGGTAGCTCAGTTGGTAGAGCACAGCCCTGAAAAGGCTGGTGTCCGCAGTTCAATTCTGCGCCTCGGCACCACTATCCATTCGATAAACGGGAGTTCTTTCATACTATCTGATTAGCCTTCTTACTTCCCTTAACCTTGGTCACTACCATGAAAAGGGTTACCCATCATTTTCATTCTCCACGACTTCTCTTTATCGGCATCGTTGCTCTCTTGTCTGTCCTCGCACCTGTCAGCGTCCTCTTAGGTGAGGAAAATCTTCCCGTCGTGGCTGCTGTCTCCAAGACGGTGGTGGCCGATTTTTTAATGATCGAAGGAGATTTTTATATCGTGCGTGGGGAACGAGGGGAAATCCGTATCGAAATCACGTCAGACACAAAAATTTCCGAGGAATTTAACTTTGGAGATCGGATTAAGGCCGTGCTTTTGCCTAACGATGTGGCCCTGTCCATTACCCGAGCAGCCTCGGATGAACCAATTGGGGTCACCGACAACGAACCCTCGGCACCTCCCTCACCGGCCTTTTCCGCGAAAGAGAGCACGCACGCCCAGGAGACTGATTCCTCTCCCGTACCACCCATGTATCAAACACCAAACGTTCGTGTGATTGTTGCTGATCTCCTCATGGTTGATGGCAGTTTTTATATTGTTCGAACCGAACACGGGGAAATTCAGATTGAAATCACGCCAAAAACAGAATTACACGAAAACTTTAAATTTGGCGATAAAATAAAAGCCCGCATCACCGAAACAGACAAAGCGCTTTCTGTCGTTCGGGCTGGAAAAGAAGAACCGACGGGTATTCACGCCGAAACCGTTTCCCCAGTTGATGCAACGCCGGTTCCAGTGCAGCCCGTACTTCCTACCGTGCCCACTGTTCAAACGCCTTCAACTACCACCCCCATTGCGGCAGAGCAGAAAATGCCTAATATAGAGACAGCTCCTTCTACTCGTAGAATTGTGGCTGACGTGTTAATGGTTGAGGGGGACTTTTATATCGTCCGTGGGGACCGAGGAGAAATTAGAATTGAAGTGACACCAAGCACAACCGTTTCTGAATCCTTCAAATACGGTGATCGGATCAAGGCGGAGGTGCTCCCCAACGACAAAGCGCTCACCATTGAACGTGCAAACCCCAATGACCCTGTTGGGATTACCACACCCTAATCCTTGATTCAGCTCATTCCGTAAAGACAGCAAGGAATCATTCCCCCAAATATAGGGAGCAACCCTTGGCTTAGGGTTCAACTATCTCAACATGTTCGTGTTTGGAGAGAGGCTTAAGGAGTAAATCTGGAAAAAGACTGAGAGGAAGGGAAAGGCTCATCCAAACAACACGATGGCCTTAAATCTCAACCTGCTGACTCTTCTCTTGTTGCTTCACGACCTGATCAAGAATTTTTCGGTAGGCTCGAATACGTTTTACGTATTGCACAGGTTCCCAGCCTCGCGCATACCGGTGCGGAAGATCCTGATAATATTTCTTCTTCGCCAGTAGCGGGAGCACATCCTTGAGATCATCCCATTGGCTAGAGTTTTTTCCCAAACGCCCAGCCAGGAGCTGGGCATCTTTAATATGTCCGATTCCCACATTATACGCCGCTAAGGCCAGAAACATCCGGTCAGGTCTCTCGACCGTATCTGACACGCGATTATACAAATGGGACAAATACTGGGCCCCACCGGCAATGCTTTTCTTTGGGTCAAGCCTGTTCTGAATTCCCAAATCTGCAGCGGTCGAACGTGTCAACATCATCAACCCACGAACACCGGTTGGGCTGATCGCATGCCGATTCCATTTTGACTCTTGATACGACATCGACGCCAATAAAATCCACGGAATTCCCGTATTTTTCTCGGCTTGCTGAAACTCTTCTCGATAACGTGGCAATCGGGTCGTAATATGTTTAAGGAAGGTTTGGATTTCATAAGAAGGAAGATTGGTGCCTAATTGAAGCACACGGTCTTTATGGGAAAGGGCATTGCTTTCATAGTGGGGAATCTCCCATAACAACAGGAACCCACCAATCACAACCCCGACCAGGAGGATTTGCTTTGCGACCTGCTTCATGATTTCGAGCACTTCGGTAATTTTCTGAAAAGGTTTCATCACAGTGGCTCAGTTACCAGCATGAAATGAAGAAAACGGGCAGTGAGGCAGATACCATCTTGAATATAATGTCACATTACGCTAATTCAAACAAGACTCGCCTGCTTGAGCTATTCGTGCAATTTCCCCAAAGAGATCTTTTTTACCTTAATATTCAATAGGTTAGAGCAATCTCCCCCAGATAGATCTCGTTGGCTCTAACATGGGATAATCATCAAAAAAACCCACTACGTTATCTTCTCGGCAAACCATTTGTCGTTATTGAACTACCAACGGTGATTAACCGTTACGATTCCGATTTTTGCCGACCAAAGACTGACGCATCACAGGAAAAGTATTTAATTTGTTTGAGTGGAATAATGGTCACTTCCTTGGGAGTATCAATCTCTAAAATTTCCATATCATCACTAATAGTGTGTCGAACCGCATCCTTGAATTCGACTTCTTTGTTATCAATAAACACGACTTTTACCCAATACTGCACCTTTAACTCCTTCCTCAAATGAGCATCCGATGATGTTCAGCACCCAATAATCAGATCAATTTCTACAATTTTCCAAGCTCGCGTGACCGATCCGTCGCCGCTTCGACCGCCTGAATCAGAACGGCCCTCAAGCCGCCCTCTTCCAACTGCTGCAAGCCGGCCATCGTTGTCCCTCCAGGCGAGGTGACGCGATCCTTGAGAACCGCAGGATGTTCGCCGGTTTCCCGCACCATTTTCGCCGCGCCTACCACGGTTTGCACTGCCAACACATGGGCCACGTTGCGAGGGAGCCCGACTCGCACCCCCCCATCAATCAGGGCTTCAATCGCCAAGTAGATATACGCCGGCCCGCTTCCGCTGAGCCCCGTGACAGCATCCATCAACGATTCATCCACGACGACCACTTTGCCAACCGATTCAAAAATGCTTTGCGCGACCCTGAGATGTTCCGAGGAGAGTCCATTGCATCCTGCCAGAGCCGTAACCCCTTCTTGGATCACCGCCGGCGTATTCGGCATCGCACGCACAAGCGGAATGGTTTGTCCAATGTGGGTTTGAATACTTTCTATCGGAAATCCAGCCGCGACGGAAATGACCAATTGAGCCTGCGACAAACCTGATTGAACCTCTGTTAACACCGCATGCATCATTTGAGGCTTCACGCAAAGAACAATGATGTCGGCCCACAACACCGCATCAAGGTTTTGAGAACCCACCTGAATCTGATAACGATCTTGTAAACCTGCTAATCGATCCGCGGAAATATCTGTGGCGAGGAGAAAATTCGGCTCAGCAATTTTGCCTTTCACAATGCCCGCCACCAACGCTTCCGCCATATTGCCTGCACCAAGAAAGGCAATTTTCTTGTTCTGGATCATGGGGGCGAGTATAGCCCCTACTCTTCACTGGTTCAAGAACTGTATAGAGAATAGGGGGCCGTGAGAGACTTAGGCTTAATGCTCACTTGTTGATCCCTTCTCTCTTGGAAAGGTATATTGAGCAAGATTGATTCGCTCTTGCTATGGTAGAATGGCGGTCTTTTCCCCACACTAGGAGGTTCATTCCAATGGAAAGTTCTCCTTATCAAACGCACAGTGGAAAGATAAGCTGGATTCTTGTTTTTGGTTTTTTCTTCGTTTGCCTGAGCTTTTCTGCAACAGAAGCCAGAAGAATACATCTCACTTCTGAACAACAATCACAATTAGCCAAAGCCAATTCGGTGCTCGTCTCGGTCCTGGCGTTAACGGAAAAAGGGCCAACCGATTCCACGCTTCTCCTTAAAACCATTGCAGCCCGGTTACAAGAACTCAACTATACGGTGATAACTGACGCGGCCCAACCGCATGATATTGAATTCAAAGTTAAATGTGAGGAACGTAAAACGTGGGCCGGGACATCAGCAACCGGAGGAGATGTGGAATTGGTCGATGCCCCGGATAGGCTCTGGAAAGGTCCGGCTTGTCTTTTAACCTATCGATTAGATCACCAAGACTTAGACTGGAAGAAAGAAATTCGCACCTCATTTGCTGATGCAGGTGAAGCCGCAAAAAAAGCCAACCAAGCCGATCCCGGTCAGTATGCCATGACGCACCTGAATCAACGTCTCGCGGAGTATGAATTCCCCATTCTACTCTCTGCCGAATGGGGACAAGTTGATCGCTTACTCCAGCTATTAGATGATCCCAAAACCGCAAAACTACGAAAAGTAAAAATCTTGTCCGTACTGAGTGACATACAGGCTGAAGAAGCCTTGCCAAAATTAACGAAACTCCTGGAGTCAACCGACCTTCAACAAGAGACCATCAATGCGCTGGCCGGAGCCGGGATTGATTCAATTCCTCTCTTGATCGATTTTTTTCAAACCAGCAAACAATCGGCGATCCGGGCCGAAGCTGCGAAAGCTTTAGGCAACGTGGCGGCTAAAACCGGTGATCCTCGCACGATTCCCCCTTTGGTCCAGTATGTCTCCACCGTATTACCTCAAATCAAAACGTCTGAAGATATTAATTTCCCCCTCCTGACCGAAGTGGTGTGGGCCATAGGAAAATTACGATGGGATTCGTCATTCAAACCCATCGGCCAACTGCAAGAAAAAGTCTGGTTAATTTTTGACAACTCCAAGGAAATGGCTGAACTCCGTGAAGCCACAAGTTGGACGTATAAACAATTAGATCTCGATGGGCATGTCAGTTAGCAACCTAGTTATCAAGACTCTGAGGAGGTCGAGTATGAAGATTTTGGTGATCTGGGCCCTTTCCCTCATCGTGCTCCTAGGAATATTGGCATCAGAAGGTGTGGCACGTCGCACCTATTTCACCCCCGAGCAAAAGGCCCAACTCCAATCCATTCACACCGTCTGGATCAATGTCTTGGCTCTGACTGAACGAGGAAAAGTCGATGGCCAGCCCATTCAAGACATTGTCCAACAGCGACTGGCCCCCCTAGGCTATAAGATCGTCACGACTCGTGATGAACCCTCGGATGTCATGCTCATGGTGAAATGTGAAGAACGAAAAAAATGGGCTGGTACGACCCGTTCCGGTGGCGATGCCGATCATGCAGATGCTCCCGCACGCTTATGGACCGGCCCCGCCTGTCTTTTTACCTACCGGCTCAATGGGCGTGATTTCGGCTGGCAAAAAGAAGCTCGAACGGATTTTGCCGATCCCGTAAGCGCGGCTCAGGCGGCTCAGGCGCCAAAGTCAGGACCCTATGCCATTGAACAACTGGCAAAGCGACTGCAAACCTTTGACTTCCCCGTCATGATCGCTGCCGAATGGGGACACGACACGCAGCTCTTTCAACTCCTGGAAGACCCCCACACTTCCACTCAACGAAAACTGAAAATATTATCACTGCTCCCTGAAGTGCAGTCACATGCCGCCCTTCCTTACCTGAAAGAATTCATTCACGATAAAGAATTAGCAGAACCTGCCATTGTGGCTCTGTCAACAACAGGCAGCGAGGCTATTCCCTTATTAACAGAAGTCTTTGAGACCAATACTGATTCAGCCATTCGCGCAGCGGCCGCCAAAGGATTAGGAGACATTGGGTCACATACCGGTGATCCCAACATCACTCCGCCGCTCCTGGATTATCTGATCCAGAGCCTCAAGCAGATGAACACCTCCAGCGACATTGATTTTCCCGTTCTTTCAGAAGTGGTGTGGAGCTTAGGAAAGCTTCGCAATGAAAAATCAATCCCACCGATTAGGGAATTGGAGAAAAAGGTTTGGCTCATTTACGACACGTCCAAAGAAATGGAAGAACTTCGAGATGCCACCAATTGGACCGTCAAACAAGTTGATATGGATGGACAAATTCAATAGCGCTATTTTCACTCGCACAACCCACCGCCCTCACGTCATCAGACAGAAAAATCCGAGGTGAGGGTAGCCAACCAAAAATGGGGAAAGGGACAAGTTCATTCATACAAAAAATAGTCATGTCCCCTTTCAGCTAACTCTTAGTCTCTCCCTCATCCCCATTCTCATCTTGCTCACTGGCACCCAGTCAGCCGCACAAAATATCGGGAAACACGCTGAAATGAACCGGCTCGAACAACAAGCCGATGATTTGGCGGCTCAATCCGACCCCGAGGGGGCAGCCCTAGCCATTGGCAAGGCTGCCATGATGGCTGAGCTTTTAACACAAGAAACACCAACCGCTCCCGCTAAAACAATCTTTCAAGCCGCGTCACGTCTCTATCGCGCACAAGAACTGGGCTTTCGGGCGCTAGCCCTGTTTCAACGAACCGGAGGAACCCCGCCGCCCCCTGCCGGTGTCTGCCAATACCTAGACCAAGGAAACCTCAAACTTGATGACTCCAAGGACTTCTTAGAAAATACTCCGGTCACTTCGCCAGAAGAAACAACAAACGGCAGGGACCACCTCCTCAAAAAAACTGAAGAATGGGAAAGCCTTCTGGAAGGACTACACGAAGACTTAGGATGTTACGCTACTTCCAACCAATAATGATGACAACATGGCCATTTTTCATAACAAACGTCCGGTGGAACATCTTCCAAAACTATAGGGGCACCTTTCATCTAGATCACATTCCAGGCTTCACCAAAAGGTGACTTAGGACGCCCACCACCCGAAAAGACCAGTCCACCTCCCTCTTGCTAATCCTAGAACTTTGCTACATTCCACCAGGAACTTGAACATGCTCCCATTTTCTATCACCGCCTCCATGCTTTATAACCTGACGAGTTGTGAACATCGACTCTACCTCGACACCTTTGGCGATCCCGCCCAACGTGCGGAGCCCAATGCCTTCATTCAACTCCTGTGGGAAAAAGGCACCCTCTTTGAAAAGGAAGTCATGACCACCCTGCAGAGTCCGTTTCTCGACCTCTCCCGGTACCGTGGAGACAAAAAAGAATCACGAACTCGAGAAGCCATGGCACAAAACGTCCCGCTCATTTATAGCGGCAGACTTTCGGTTGATAATCTGTTAGGAGAACCCGATCTCTTACGCCAAGAAGGCAGGGGATATGTCGCGGGTGACATTAAATCCGGCTCAGGGGAAGAAGGAGGCGACGACAACAGCAAACTGAAAAAATCTTATGCCGTCCAGTTAGGTTTGTATACGGACATACTCGAACGATTGAAATTGTCAGCTGGCCGATGGGGCTTCATTTGGGATATTCAGGGGAAAGAAGTGCGCTATGACTTTGCACAACCCCAAAGTAGTCGAACCCCACAAACGTGGTGGGAACTCTATCAGTCGTATCGCCAATGTGCCCAAGAGATTCTCGAACGACAGCATCTCACCAAAGCTGCATACAGCAGTGGAATCTGCAAGCTCTGCCACTGGTATCAACCCTGCCTAATCGATCTTCAGCGCACATACGACCTCACCTTGCTACCCGAACTTGGCCGCACCAAACGCGATGCGCTCAACGCTCACTTTGCCACCATTCAAGAATTTGCCTCGGCAGATCCCAGCTCTCTCACGCATGAAAAAAAAACGGGCATCCCCGGCATAGGGCCCGGAACCCTCAGAAAGCTTCATGCCCGAGCCCAATTAGTGGCCGCCGGAGACCAAGGACGCCCATATTTGCGGGAAGCCATAAGCCTGCCTGAACATGCATCGGAAATCTTCTTTGACATCGAAGTCGATCCCCTTCGTGACCACACCTATCTACATGGCTTCATTGAACGACAACATCAAGACAACGCGACTGAACAGTTTGTCGCGTTTTTTGCGGATCAGCCCACAGCGGAGGCAGAACAAGAAGCCTTTGCTCACGCGATGGCCTACCTGCATCAACATGCCGATTCAAAAATTTATTACTACTCAAAGTATGAACGGACCCTCTATCGGAAGCTTCAAACCAAATATCAGGATGTATGTACGGCAGAAGACATTGAAGCGCTCTTCAACCCGGAACGGGCCATCGACCTCTATTTTGATGTCGTCCTCAAAGCCACGGAATGGCCCACCCGAGATTACTCCATTAAAACACTGGCAAAATATTTGGGCTTTATCTGGCGTGACACCCATCCCTCAGGAGCCGCCTCCATCGAATGGTTTCATCGGTGGGTGGAAAGCGGAGACCAGGAAATCAAACAACGCATACTCGATTACAACGAAGATGATTGCCGGGCAACAAGAGTCTTATTAGATGGAATTCGAAAACTGCCTCTTCAATTGTCAATCCCGTAAGCGATTTTCGCGAATGAAGATAAAGTTATAATTAGGGGGTTTTCTTATTCGCAACGAGCCCATGAAAAACGGAATAAGTGAATTCATGGTCTGCCCCCAATCTCAATTTAATAGTAGCCCGACCCCCAATCTCTGGGGTAATGGGGATGGAACCGTCTGGCCATTTCTCGGAGGCTCAGACTCTCTTTCCGCCACCAATAAATGGGGGTGCGTTCTGTGTGATCAAAATACTTGTCGCTCTGTTCCATACACCACCTTCTGTTCATAAAAGGATGCCGTGGTGCACTTCTTTTTTTGAATATGAGGCCGATTAAGCAAAAACCTTTGTAGACTCTAAAAACCGTAGGCGCCTTTTCGGTCTTTGAATAAGAGCCTGACTACTCAGGGTTTAAGCCTGTTGCTAAGATCTCTTCAACCACACTTCCCCCTTCTACACCGCCACCACTGCCCCTTTCAGACCATTCTCGCCAAATTCATTGGCGCAGAATGCCCCATTCATATACCCAACCTTCCGCGTTCCTTCACTCGAACTCGTGCATTTTCAGCACCTACGTGGATATCTCACAAAGGCGGCATTCTTTTTGCTTGCTCTAGAGGTTTTAAGGTATTGCCCTCAAGTCTTTCTATTGCTCTCAAATTGATCGAACCAGTGGGACGAGCTAAAAGCATTGTTGGTCTCACGCAACTAGAGGAGGTGCTAAATGTATGCGCATTCATTTCGAGCTTTGTGGGTCGGAGTAGTCTTGGCGGTGTGGTTAGCGATAGTCGGAGTGACGTGGGTTCAGGCTACTCCGCCGGAGAACAATCCTGGTCAGCCATTTGAGAAAATTCTGAATCGGTTGAGTCAGTTAGAGACGAAAATTGACAATCTGGCTCAGCAACCGGAACCCTTAAGTCAAGTGATCTCTCGAGGGTATGAAAATCGCGATGATGACGACACCACCCATGAAATATCGTCCACCGGTCCCATGATTGTGCATGTGTGTGGGGAACTGATAGGTGCTGAGGAGGGGAGCAGAGTGCGGGTTGCTATTACTAAAGGTGCTGTGACCGTAAAAAAGGAAGTGAGCAACGCCGGGGTGAGGGATACAGATTGCTTACACGTTGGGGCAGAAGCCAACGAAGTATTGACCGTTTTTTTGGGTGTCGGTGGAAGTACCGAACTGAATACTATCGTCACTGTTCAGTCTACTCCTTCTGCTGTTATCGTCATCAACGACCTATAAACCTTAATACACGTGAAGTGGTTCCGCCTTGGCCTCGACTAGGGCGGGACCTACATCCACTCATTTATGCTCAAGCTTCGACTTCCCGCGCAAAGGGGCCAGTCAACTGACTTATAACGTAATCATCCCTTGCAAGAGCTTGAACGTCGGGCCGTGTTCTTACATCTTTTATCGATTGGTGCATTCCTCAAATTGGCCTTTTCGCTTAACTGACCGAAATCTCTGGCAGCCCTGGAATGAAGATTGTTAGGGGTTGAACTGTGGCGTGACTGGGCTGTGCAAATGACATTTAACTTTCATGACCATTGTCGTTCCCATGGCTAGTTACCAGGAAATGTTACCCGTCATTATTCCCGGTCATTCTTATTCAATTTCAATGTTCCAGATCCGTTTAATTTTAAGAAAGATCCCTGCCACATACTTGCAGGGATGACAAGGAGAAATTACGACGGCGCATTGTCGGCACCACGCGAGTGAAACTATTTGAATTTACTGACCATGCCGTGCCTAGCAGACCGCATCTTCTCTTCTTCTCTTCATTGAGGGCAGGCTTTGGGTTTTCTTTTGGCTTCTACGTTGTTGTCTTGAAAGATCGACTGGGTCAGCAGGCGAGCGACTTCACGGCTCAGGACTTGTTGCATGGCACCATTGGCGCGTACATTGGCTTCCTGCTCGGTGATATGGCCTTCACGGCCTGTTTCGGAAATCACACCAACTAATCGATGGGAAGGATGTTCATAAATATCAATATCGCCGCACCATCGCACGTATGTGAATAAGGGATCGGGCAAGTCAATCGTCCACAAATTGGTGCGCCCAACAATCGACACATCTTCGGCCACACTCATTCCCTCATTCAAAGTGGAGGCGGTACGGCCAAGTAATCCTTCTTGCTTGAGACCCTCCAGGATAGCCCGCTCCATCTCCTCTCCATGTTCGCCTTCCATGGAAACCGCAATATTCACCTCATTGACCACAAAATCATGAAACTCTCGTTGAATATCGGGAATACGATACTGTGGTGGCTGAGTTTCCCCACTTGTTCGAATCACTCGCAAATCGGCGCTCAACGGTTCACGATCATTCAAAAGAGAAATGGCCTGTTTATAGCCTTGGATCCGTTGGATTTTTTGAGGATGCGTGCGCCCTTGCTGCACCATATTTTCAATGGTGAGATCCCAATCCCGTAAACGATCCATGATGGTCTGTTCAGCTTGCTGGCGGTCTAAGCCGGCCAATGCGAAAAAATGACGTGTAGAGGGTTGGTACCAGGTGTCCAGAATTTTCACATTCTCTAAGACTTTGTTGGTGGTAACCTGCGTCCGCTGATCGAGTTGCAAGTTGTGTTGAGTCCGGCTCCTGCTGCCAGACTCCTGAATGGCATAGGATTCTCGATCCATCGACTGGGCTCGAACG
>Ga0224496_10001661_pt1 | contig 13640 bp, 16 predicted proteins | sample SF_Jul11_sed_USG_2_FD_168127 | JGI IMG/M metagenome (GOLD analysis project Ga0224496, IMG submission 168127) | Sediment microbial communities from San Francisco Bay, California, United States - SF_Jul11_sed_USGS_8_1 | ecosystem: Environmental > Aquatic > Marine > Sediment | place: USA... | reverse complement strand
CAGATCGGCACTGACGTCGTAAGTCCGTTCTGCTCCCCGGTGCACGCCGCCCATACCGCCGGTGACGAAGACTGAGATACCAGCCAGCGCCGCCAACCGCATGGTCGAGGCAACGGTGGTGGCGCCGTGGGTGCCTTGAGAGATGGCGTAAGGCAGGTCGCGGGTGCTGACCTTAGGCACATCGGGGCTGGTCGCCAGGAGATGGAGATCGTCTCGGGACAGGCCGATCCTGGGGCGGCCATCGAGCACCGCGATCGTGGCGGGGACGGCTCCGCCGTCGCGGATAATCCGTTCGACTTCTGTTGCCATCTCGACGTTCTGGGGGAACGGCATTCCGTGGCTGATGATGGTGCTCTCAAGGGCAACGACCGCCGTGCGGTCGTTCAATGCCTGGGCTACCTCATCGGTCAGCACAAGATCGGGGTGGGGGGTGGTCATTTGGGGTCCTTATCGTCGAGTTCGGCGGCACCTGTGGCTGAGTTGGATCGTGTTGTCACAAGCAAACTAGGTCAAGGGTTCGACACGCGGCCGGGATAGGTGCTTGGACGAATGCGAGCCATCTCCTGTTCCTGATCTCTGCCGTAGCGGTCCTTGGCTCATCTCCAACCTAGGCGGTGGCGCCTCGCACCCGATCCCACGTGGAGTGGTTGTTTGTGGTTTGCCGCATGAGACGCCATCTGAATTCCGATGGGTCGCCGACCCACATTATGGGTTGCCGCCTATCACGCTCAGTGGTACTGTGAACGTCCGGCACTGGGAGGTGGCCAGATGGGCTGGACATCGCTTACGCGTGACACGCGTGGAGTGGCGATGACCGAATTCGCGATCATCATGCCGATGTTGCTCGCACTCGTGTTTGGCATCATCGAGTTCGGACACTTCATCGCTTACTCGAATGCGGTTGAAACGGCCGCCCGCGAAGGGGCGCGATACGGCTCCGCAGTCGGTATCGGGGTAAATGGCCAGCCCCAGCACATTGATTGCATCGGGATACGTGACGCTGCCCGGGCCAAGATTAATCTCGTCACGATCAACAATCCCGACGTCGACGTTCGGTATGACGAAGGGCCGGGAACCGCCCTCGAGCCATACAACTGTAATGCCGGCCCCTTTCCACTCGTGTCCGATGTCGCAAATGGGGGCCGGATCATCGTGACGATCACGGTGGCCTACGACCCGCTCCTCGATAGCCTGCCGCTCGTTGGTCCTCTTCTCAATGGCGTGTCAGTGACAGCCGTTGATCGCCGTTCGATCTACCCGGGTAACTTGTGAACGACCGCGGCGCATCGGCGGTCGAAATGGCGCTCTTGATGCCGATTCTCCTGCTCATGGTCCTGGGTCTGGTGGACTTTGGACGAGTCGTGTTGGCACACATGGCTATCGAAGAGGCCGCTCAGGAAGGAGCGATGTTTGCCGCCTACCACGGGGCCGATGCGGGTGATACGTCGACCGACATCGTCAACGCCGTAAGGGGTTCGACTACTTCGGTGACGATAGGGGCTGGCGAGGTGGCGGTCGTGTGCTCGGCAAAAGGTGGCGGGGATCAGCTAGCGGCATTCCCGACGGTTACCGTGACCATTTCAACGTCGATCACGCCCATTACCCCACTCGTCTCCGGGTGGCTCCCTGGCGGGATTCCACTTTCTGCCGAAGCGTCCGGCAATGTCTTCACCAAGACCTGTTTGGCGACTCCATGAGAAGGTTCATCGACTCCGAAGTTGGTGCGACCGCTGTATTCGTAGCCGCCTTGATGATGCTCTTTCTTTCGATTCTGGCGTGGGCGATCGACGGCGGACTCGCGTACGATGAGCGACGTGACACCCAGAGCGCCGCCGATATGGCAGCGTTGGCAGCGGCCTTCGCCGGGCCCGATTGCGAGAACCAGGACTGGCAGGCGGCAGGGGCTGAGGCTGCCGAGGAGAACGGCTTTGTGAATGACGGTGTTACGGCGAACGTAACGGTCACCAATCTTGCTCCATCTCCAGGTTTTGGCCCGTTTCACGCACGGGTCGAGAGTATTCAAAACACGTTCTTTGCGAGCGCACTGGGAACCGGAACTTCAACCGTGGCGTCCGAGGCAACCGCAAGTTGCGTGAAGAAGTCAGGACTTGGTGACTACGCCGTCTTCGCTGCGGCGACGAACTGTCCTCCCAACGAGCTCAAGATCAACGCATCAGGCATGACCATCGACGGCGGAGTGCACTCCAATGACGACTTGCTGCTGACCGCTCAGGCCGCCAACCCGGGATACGTCGACGGGGATATCACCTGGGTCGATAATGCCAACATCAGCAACGTTACCGCCATCAACGGCGGGAGCGCCTACCAGTGGGACGTTGCAGCCAATGGGTACCCGCCGACGCCGGGTGGTTGGGACATCGACGACTACCGACCGACTGCCGGCCCCGTGCCACCGCTCAGCGGGCCCAATAACCAAGGGAGCGCCGGCTACTACTACTACCCATCGGGTGCGACGCTCAGCGGCCCGCTCGCCGACGGCATCTATTTCGCCGAAGGCGATTTGGTCTTGCAGGCTTTCAGTGCCAACGCAGCCACATTCGTCGCCACGGGGCAGATAGAAATCAAAGGCGTTGCCAATGTCTTGACTTCTCCCTTTGACTCGACCGGTCTAGGTGTGTTCTCCGATTTTCCCGGCGTTCCGAAATGTACGGGGTTGGACCTGGCAATAAACTGGTCCGGTTCCAGTCACACGTGGTCCGGTGCCCAGTACGCCCCAAATGGCCTGATCGACATGAGCGGTGCATCGAATTCGTCGGTCAACGGTTCGATCATCGCCTACCGCATCGACTTGTCGGGCGCCAACATCGCTATCACCTACGACAACTCGTTTACCGGTGTACCGGTGACCTCTCTCCGGCTTGAGAAGTAACGAAGCGCTTTTACTGCACCGAGTTCGTCGACGAGGTTCCTGACGTCGGTAGACTTTCCGCATGAGCTACCAACCTCCGATTCGCGACATGCTGTTTGTCATCAACGAGTTGCTCGGCCTGGAGGAACTACTCAAGTTCGAACAGTTCTCCCACGTCGACAGCGAAGATGTGGCCGGCCTGCTCGCCGAAGCGGGCCGCTTCAACGCCGAAGTGATTGCTCCGTTGAATCAGGTCGGCGACCAGCAGCCCAGTTCACTGGACGCCGAAGGTAACGTCATCGCTACGCCAGGTTTCAAGAACGCCTATGAGCAGTATCAGAAGGCTGGTTGGACCGGTATTCAATTCGACCCCGAGTATGGCGGGGGAGGCTTGCCCTGGCTGGTCGGTATAGCGAATCAGGAGTTCACGTCTTCGGCCAACATGGCGTTTTCCTTGTGTCCGATGCTCAGCCAGGGTTCAATTGAGGCGCTCAGCGCTCATGGTTCTGAAGAACAGAAAGCGTTGTTCCTCGAGAAGATGGTGACGGGCCTCTGGAGCGGCACCATGAACCTGACGGAACCACAAGCCGGCTCAGACGTCGGTGCGCTTACAGCCAAGGCGGTACCGCGCGGTGACGGGACCTACTCCATTACCGGAACCAAGATCTTCATCACCTGGGGCGAACACGACATGACGGAAAACATCGTGCACCTGGTCCTGGCCAGGCTTCCGGACGCCCCGCCGGGAACCAAAGGAATCAGCCTGTTCATCGTCCCCAAGTACGTTGTCAATAGCGACGGCACGCTCGGTGAACGCAACGACGTGCGTTGCGTATCGATCGAACACAAGCTCGGTATCAAGGCCAGCCCGACCGCAGTCATGTCCTATGGGGAAAACGGTGGAGCAGTCGGTCATCTGGTGGGCGAACCACACCAGGGCATGCGCTACATGTTCACGATGATGAACAACGCTCGCCTCACCGTCGGCCTCGAAGGTCTCGGACTGGCCGAGAGGGCCTACCAGGATGCGGTTGTGTTCGCGAAGGAGCGAATCCAGGGCACTGCCATCGGGTCGCATGAACCGGTTGCGATCGTCGATCATCCAGATGTACGGCGCATGTTGCTGACCATGAAGTCGAGCATCGAGGCCATGCGGGCGTTGATATACCTGAATGCCAAATCCATCGATGAGGCCCACTTCCATCCCAACGATCAGATCCGCCGACAAGCTGACGAACTCGTGGCGATTCTCACGCCACTGTCGAAGGCGTGGTGCACCGACCTCGGAGTGGAACTCACCTCATTGGCCATTCAGGTGTTCGGTGGCATGGGATATATCGAAGAGACGGGCGTTGCGCAGCATTGGCGCGATGCTCGGATCGCCCCAATCTATGAGGGGACCAACGGGATTCAGGCCATCGATCTGGTGATGCGCAAGGTCCCGATGGACAACGGGGCGGTCCTCGACCGGTTGCTGGCCGATATCCGCAGCACCTCGGAGTCCCTGTCGGCCTCTGGGCTATCGGACCTGGCCGAAGCCCTCGCCGCCGCACTGCAGACGGTCAGCGACGTTACCAACATGGTCCGCGACTCTTCGCCGGCCGACAAGCTCGCCGGTGCGACACCGTATCTGCGCATGCTGTCCACACTGGTCGGTGCCTGGCTGATGGGGAAGTCTGCGCTCGTCGCCAGCCAGCGAGTTGTCGCAGCGCAGGGCTCACCGGAAGCGGCGTTCTACGAAGCGAAGGTGGCGACTGCACGCTATTTCATCACGCAAACGCTCCCGGCCGCCATGGGCCTTGAAGCATCCGTGCGGGGTAGGGTCGATGCGTTGATGGCTGTCGATCTCGACCAGTACTAAGGTTCGGCGCCATGAGCAACGTGCAAGAAATACCTCAGATGGTCTCCGAACTGGTCGACATCTCCAAGCAGTACGTGCGACAGGAGACGATCGAGCCGGCCAAGCGCCTCGGTAAAGCGGCCGGGATGGGCATTCTGGCCTCCATCCTGTTCGCCGTCGGCGGATTACTCCTGTCAATGGCGATGCTTCGTACGATTCTCGGCGTCATTGGAGACGGACCGATCGCCTCGGCGATGGGTTATTTGATCGCCATGGCTGTGCTGTTGGTCGTTATCGGGATTCTCGGATGGAGGATGAAGAAGTATGTCGAATAGCAGCGGCGTGACGGTAGACGACATCCGGGCGAAAGCCCGTGAGGTCGAGGATGCGGTCAAGCAGACTCAGGAAACGGCCAAGGACACAGCTACGTGGGCAGTCGGTGGCCTCCTTCTGCTACTGGTGCTCGTCTTCTTTCTCGGCAGGCGAAGGGGCCGCCAGGGCGGCGCAGTTGTCGAGGTCTATAAAGTCTGATCGTTTAGCTTGATGACATACTCTTCGCCACGTTCAAGGCGCTTGCTCACCAATAGCTGACGCTGCGGAGGTCGTCGCAAAGCGGCAAGTGCCAACGCACCAACCCCGAGGGCGATGATCTTCTGATCGCCAGTGCGAAAACCTCGCATGAGTCGTTCGAGGCCAAATCCAATCAAATTCATGCCCGTACCCTAACTCGTAGGATGACACCTTATGCGAAATGAAAACATGCGAAAACTTATCATCTGGGTCACCGTCGTCGCGATGGTCCTCGTCACGTTCGCCGGCGCCGTTGCGATCTTCGGAAACTAGGTGCCATCACCGACGTTTGCATCGGGTGACATATGCCTGATCGTAGACTCCAAATCCCGCCGTTACCTGGTCAAGCTCGACGTTAGCGGTCAATTCACGACCCATCAGGGGACCATTCCGCATACGCAACTGATTGGTTCGCTGCACGGGGCGATGTTCGAAACACCGTCCGGCGGTCGGTTTATCGCTTTGCCTCCGAAGCTGGCCGACTACATCCTCAAGATGAAGCGGGGCGCCCAGATCGTGTATCCGAAGGACATCGGGCCGATCCTGGTCTATGCCGATATCGCCCCGGGTAGTTCGGTGCTCGAAGCCGGCACCGGTTCGGGTGCTCTCACGATGGCACTCGTTAGGGCGGTCGGGCCCACCGGAACGGTCGTGAGCATAGATCGACGGGCCGACCATGCAGCTCAGGCACACAAGGCCATTGAGCGGTTCTTCGGCGAGGTTCCGGCCAATCTTCGTCTGGCGGTCGGCGATGTCGAGGATGTCGTCGCCGAAGTCAAGCCGGACCGCCTGATCCTCGACCTCCCAGAACCGTGGCACGCCGCGGCGGCTGCGGCCGAACATCTTCAACCAGGTGGCGTCTTTTGCTCATATGTGCCGACCGTTCCGCAGATGGAGCAGACCGTCACGGCTCTCAAAGCCACCCATACGTTCACCGATCTTCTCAACTTCGAATCGCTGATCAGAACCTGGAACGTCGAAGGCCGTTCGGTGCGCCCCGACCACCAAATGGTCGGCCATACCGGGTTCATCACGGTCGCGAGGCGGGTACAGAGATGGGAGTCCCGGACCGATAGGACTGAGGAAGAGTGAATTACGTGCATTCTCCCTGTAGTCGGTAAGATGGCGCGCTCGGATTTGATGAGGAGACAGAAACCATGAAGGTGTGGATTGATCAAGACCTCTGCACAGGCGACGGCCTGTGCGAAGAAATCGCCCCTGACGTTTTCGTCTTACTCGACGATGGTCTTGCTTACGTCCGCGAGGGCGCGACGATTTTTGCCAAGGCCGAGGGCAACCCCGAGGGAGCCGCCGGGCTGGCCGTTGTGCCAGCCGGCCAGGAAGACATCACCATTGAGTCAGCCGAGGAATGTCCCGGCGAGTGCATCTTTATCGAACCGTAATTCTGATTCACTGCTCGAAGGGAACGTCCGGTGATATCCGGACGTTTCTCGTTAAAGCACGCCAGCAGCGGTGCCGACAATATCGTATGAGTTTTGTTCGAATCACGCACGGAAAGGTGCGAACCGTCCTAGGGTGATATGGATGTCAACGAGCCCGTCTTGGAGGTGAGTCATGACTGAAGAGAGCCACGAAATGGAAACTGCGGCGTTGCGCGCCACTATCGGTCAGCTCGAAGACGAACTCACCACCCTGCGGTATCGGCTGCAAGAAACTCCCAGGCGACTGCGCCTCCTCGAAGACCAGGTCCTCGAAACCAAGGGCAAATTGCTGGCGGCCGGCCAGCAGAACGACAAGCTCACGGCTGTTCTCCAAGAAGCCCGCGAACAGCTCGTTGTTCTGCGTCAGGAGGTCGAGAAGCTTTCCGCGCCTCCCAACCCGTACGGCTCCGTGGTGGGGGTACATCCCGATGGAACGGTCGACGTGGTGACCTCCGGGCGCAAGCTCCGGGTGTCTGCCCAGCCGAGTATCGAGGTCAAGGAACTGCGGATCGGTCAGGACGTATTGTTGAACGACGCCTTCAACATCGTCGACGTCAGCGGCTTTGATCCTGTTGGTGACGTTGTTCTCATCAAAGACCGGCTTGACGACGGTCGATTGGTCGTTTTGGCACATGCCGACGAAGAACGAGTGGTGACGCTGGCCGACTCAATGAAAGATGTATTCGTCCGGGTCGGAGATCACGTCCGGATCGAACCGCGTACCGGGCTCGTGTTTGAGAAGCTCGCCCGCCCCGAGGTCGAGGAACTGGTCCTCGAAGAAGTTCCCGACATCGATTACGCCCAGATCGGTGGCCTCGTCGAGCAGATCGAGGCGATCCGTGACGCGGTCGAGTTGCCCTATCGCCATAAAGCGTTGTTCGCCGAGTATTTGCTTGAAGCCCCTAAGGGTGTTCTCTTGTACGGGCCTCCGGGATGCGGCAAGACCCTCATAGCCAAAGCCGTTGCGAACTCGCTTGCCAAGGCCGTTGCCGATGAGGGCGCCGATGCCCGGTCCTATTTCCTCAACATCAAGGGCCCCGAGCTGCTGAACAAATACGTTGGCGAGACGGAACGACAGATCCGATTGATCTTTCAGCGCGCCAAGGAGAAGTCTGATGAAGGTGTGCCGGTGATCGTCTTTTTCGACGAGATGGATTCTTTGTTCCGTACAAGAGGCACCGGCGTCAGTTCAGATGTCGAATCGACCATCGTTCCTCAGCTCCTGTCGGAGCTCGACGGTGTAGAAGCACTTAAGAACGTCATCGTGATCGGTGCCTCAAACCGCGAGGACCTCATTGATCCAGCCATACTGCGTCCAGGACGCCTGGATGTGAAGATCAAGATCAGCCGCCCCGACGAGGCCGCCGCACGCCAGATCTTCAAGATCTATCTCACCGACGACCTTCCATATGATGCCGACGAACTCGCTACCGCCGGCGGCGATATCGGCACCCACGTAGATGCCATGATCAACTCGGCAGTAGATCAAATGTATTCGATGGCCGACGAGAACCGGTTCCTGGAAGTCACCTACGCCAACGGTGACCGCGAAGTCCTGTTCTTCAAGGACTTCTCTAGTGGTGCCATGATCGAAAACATCGTCCGGCGAGCCAAAAAGGACGCCATCAAACGCCAGATAGGCGGCGGCGCTCACGGCATTCGGTTGGAAGACCTCACGTCGGCCCTCGTCCAAGAGTTCCATGAGCAGGAAGACCTGCCCAACACGACGAACCCGGATGACTGGGCCAAAATCTCCGGCAAGAAGGGCGAGCGCATTGTCTATGTGCGCACCCTGCTCAAAGGTGAGACCAAGTCGAGGTCGATCGACGGTATGACGACCGGTCAATACCTGTAGTCATGGCCACGGTGATCGGCACCGAGACGGAGTTCGGTATCTCCATCAGGAACTCGCCTGACTTTAATCCTGCATTGGCGTCTGGTCTCGTGATCAATTGCTACCGGGGCGAGGGCACCCGGGTCCAGTGGTCGTATGAGGAAGAGTCCCCCGGGCGAGATTTGCGAGGATTTGGTGTCGACACATCGGGTGATTACGACTCGGGCGTCGTGAATGTGGTTCTCGGAAACGGCGCCAGGCTCTACGTTGATCATGCCCATCCGGAGTATTCGGGTCCCGAATGCGCTGATGCGCTATCGGCAGCGCTATATGACAAAGCCGGTGAGTTTGTCATGGCCGAAGCCGCAGCAAATGCGGGCTTGCTGGTTCGTCCCGGCGAGATCGTGTCCATCTACAAGAACAACTCTGACAACAAGGGCAATAGCTATGGCGCTCATGAGAACTATCTGATCAGTCGGTTGATCCCATTTGGTCAGATCGTCGACTATCTGACCGGATTCCTGGTGTCGCGTCAGCCGCTCACTGGGGCAGGCAAGCTTGGGTCGGAGAATGAACGGCCTGAGGCGACCTATCAGATCACCCAGCGGGCGGATTTTTTCGAGGAGCGGGTCGGACTGGAAACCACGCTAAAGCGCCCCATCATCAACACCAGGGACGAACCGCACGGCGATGCCGAGAAGTACCGACGATTGCACGTGATCATCGGCGACGCAACGCTGTCGGAGGTGCAGACCTTCGTAAAGCTGGGCACCACCGCACTCTTTCTTGCTGCCCTCGAGGACGGGTTTTTCCCTGAGGCGCTCGAACTGGAGGATCCGGTAACGGCTTGCTGGCAGGTGAGCCACGACCTCGACATGACTCGTTCGTATGCATTGGTGGATGGCTCATCGATGACCGCGCTTCAAATGCAGAATCGGTACTACGAATGGTTGGCCAAATATGCCGAGCAAACCACCGACAACCCGGTAACCGAACAAGTTCTTGTCGAATGGCGAGGATTGCTCGACGATCTGGAAGTCGATCCATCCCGAACCGCGGATCGACTCGACTGGGTGGCCAAGAGGTCGCTGATGGAGGCCTACGTAGATCGTGGAGCGGCGTGGGACGATCCGCGCCTCGCGGTCATCAACCTCCAATATCACGACGTCGCTTCCGACAAGAGTCTGTTCAGGAAGCTGCAAGATCGCGGCAGGATCAGACGGCTATTCACTGACGACCAGGTGCGGGCTGCAGCTGCTCAGCCGCCTGAGGACACCCGGGCGTATTTCCGGGGAAGGTGCGTCACCAAGTATGGCGAAAAGGTCGTCGCAGCCAACTGGGATTCGCTCGTGTTCGACGCATCTGAAACCCATCTCAAACGGGTGCCTATGATGGAGCCGCTGCTTGGCACCAAGGAATTGGTATCGGAGCTAATCGATACTTCAGACACCGTCCAAGAGCTCTTGCAGGGTCTAGGAGGACATTGACATGTCAGAACAGGAACAACAACGAGCGCGACGCTCATCGGAAGAGGCGGCTGTCGAGGCTGATGCAGTCGAAGTTGATGCTGCGGCCCGTGAATCTGTCGAAATCACCGACGAACTGCTCGACGAAATCGACTCGGTACTTGAAGAAAACGCTGAGGAGATGGTGAAGAACTACGTTCAGAAGGGTGGCGAATGAGCGAACCGAAGGCACCGGCTGGCGGAATCACTGAATCGCCGGCCGGGTTTGCCCAGGTACTCAAAGCCGCCGGCTTGGCGCCAACCTGGGACGGAGTGCACGGTTCGGCCGCCGATTTGGGTCTAGCCGACGCCACGACCGTGCTCGCCGTTCGCTACGACGCCGGGGTGTACATGATCGGCGACCGCCAGGCCACCGAGGGCTACAGCGTCGCGCATCGCCGGATGAAGAAAGTCTTCCCTTCCGATGACTTTTCCGCAGTCGCTATCTCGGGTACTGCGGGACTGGCGATCGAGCTGGTCAAGCTGTTTCAGACAGAACTGGAACACTACGAAAAGCTGGAAGGTACCCGGCTGAGCCTGGAAGGTCGCGCCAACTTCCTGGCCAGACTCGTCCGCCAGCAGCTGCCGATGGCGTTCCAGGGCCTCGTGGTGGTGCCGCTGTTTTGCGGATTCGACCATCTGGTCGGATCCGGTCGCCTGTTTACGTTTGACGTCGTCGGCGGGAGATATGAAGAGGACGATTTTGGAGCTACCGGCTCGGGCTCGCGAGAAGCAAAGTCGTATCTTCGATCACACTTCGACCCGGCGATGGACGCCGTCGAGGGCCTGTCGGTGGCCATGCAATCGCTCGTTGCTGCGGCCGAGCAGGACGTCGCAACGAGCGGGCCCGACGTGAGGCGAGGGATCTACCCGAACGTGATTCGGATCAACGTCGACGGACTCGTCGAACTGGCCGATGAGGAAATCGCCCCAATCGCCGACGCAGCATTGGAGATGGTTCGATGACGATGCCCTTCTACGTTCCTCCAGAGCAATTGGTCAAGGATCGGGCCGACTTTGCCCGCAAGGGTATTGCCAGAGGCCGGTCCATTGCCGCCGTCGAGTACGCGACCGGCATCTTGCTCCTAGCCGAGAACCCATCGGGCACGCTCCACAAGATCTCTGAGATATATGATCGGATCGCCTTTGCCGGCGTGGGCAAGTTCAACGAATTCGAGCTGCTGCGCGTCGCCGGGATTCGGCACGCCGACGTCAAGGGTTATATGTATTCGCGCTCTGACGTGTCGGCGAAAAGTCTGGTCAATGCATTTGCTCAGACGCTCGGCAACATTTTCACGCACGAGGTAAAGCCGTTCGAAGTCGAATTGCTCGTTGCCGAACTTGGCGTCGGCGATCAGCCAAACCGTATGTACCGGGTCTTGTACGACGGCACCCTATATGACCAGTCTGGATTTGCTGCGATTGGCGGCAACTCGGAAGAACTCTCCGAACGACTCGAAGCCGCCTATCGGCCCGGGCTTTCGCTGGAGGAAGCGGTTCGGTTGGCAGCTGGAGCTTTCGAAAATGGAGTTGAGGGGTGGGAGGGGGCGATCCTCGACCGCAATGGGCATCGCCGAGCTTTCCGGAAGCTCACTGCCGAGGAGATCGCCGAATGCATCGCAGCTGCCTAGGTGGGGGGCTCGCACGACGTCGCCCGGTGGCAGCAGCCCATAGCCCAGGCGCGCCACTGTCCCGAGCCTTGGGACGCGACCCAACTAGGGTGATCAGGTGCAACGCCGGATCTTTGGCATCGAGAATGAGTACGGGGTTACCTGCGTTTTGCGGGGGCAACGACGACTGAGCCCAGACGAGGTCGCTCGCTATCTTTTCCGACGGGTGGTGAGTTGGGGCCGATCCTCAAACGTCTTCCTTGAGAACGGTGCTCGTCTCTACCTCGATGTTGGCAGCCATCCTGAATATGCCACTCCGGAGTGTGACTCGTTGCAGTCCGTCGTTGCCCATGACAAGGCAGGGGAGCGGATACTCGAAGGACTCGTCGAATCAGCCGAAGAACGCCTTGAAGAAGAGGGTATTCGCGGCCAGATCTACTTGTTCAAGAACAATACCGACTCTGCTGGCAACTCATACGGATGCCATGAGAACTACCTCGTTTCGCGACACGGCGAATTCCAAAAAACCGTCGACACGCTCATCCCCTTTTTCGTGACGAGGCAGATCTTCTCTGGGGCAGGCAAGTTGCTGCAAACGGCCAAGGGCCCGATGTATTCGATCGCCCAGCGAGCCGAGCACATCTGGGAGGGCGTTTCGTCGGCGACGACTCGAAGCCGACCGATCATCAACACCCGCGATGAGCCACACGCCGACGCCGAAAAGTACCGGCGCCTCCATGTGATCGCCGGCGATTCCAACATGTCCGAATACGTCAACTACGTCAAGATCGGCACCACGGTGGCGCTTCTACAGATGATCGAAGACAACGTGGTGTTTCGAGATGTCTCGCTGGAGAACCCGATTCGAGCAATCCGGGAGATCAGCCACGACATCACGTGCCGCCGGCGGGTTCGGCTGCGCAATGGTCGGGAGCTTTCGGCCTTGGACATCCAATGGGAGTACCTGGATAGGACGCTGCGGTACGCACGGACCACCGGGTTCCCGGCCGAGGTTCAGAAGGCCATCGAAATGTGGGAGTACCTGCTTACGAGCCTTGAGAAAGATCCCCTCACGTTGAACCGTGAGGTGGACTGGGTGACGAAATACCATCTCATTGAGAAGTATCAGACCAAATGGGATCTCAACCGGTCGGACCCCAAGCTGGCGTTACTCGATCTCAGTTATCACGACGTCAATCGTCAGCGCGGTCTGTTCTATATCCTGCAACGGCGTGGTCTGGTCGATCGGGTCGTCACCGACGCGGCGGTAGCCACCGCCATGATGGTCCCGCCGCAAACCACCCGGGCCAGGCTCCGTGGTGAGTTCATCAAGGCCGCCAAAGCCAAAAAGCGCGACTTCACCGTGGACTGGGTACATTTGAAGCTCAACGACCAGGCCCAGCGAACGGTCCTCTGCAAGGATCCGTTCAAATCGGTTGACGATCGGGTCGAAAAACTCATCGCGGGCCTGTAGGGCTACATTTGTGGCCGTATGAAGAACGTCATTGAACGACTCCTGAATCTTCTGGCCTTCCTGCTCACCAGCGGACGGCCCGTGACCGCCGACGAGATTCGCGAGACGGTCGCCGGATACGACCGGGAAAACGACGTCGCCTTCCATCGGATGTTCGAGCGTGACAAAGACTTATTGCGGTCGATGGGCATTCCTTTGGGCATGACGTTCACCGACGCCTGGGAAGTTGAACAAGGCTATGTCGTCCCGCCGCAGGACTACGAGTTGGCTGACCCGGGACTCACAGATGAGGAGCGGGCGGCCCTGTGGCTGGCCGCCCAGATCGTCCGTCTCGGTGGCCAACCAACCGGAGCCGATGCCATGTTCAAACTGGGCGGAGCTCCGATGACCGCCGCCGGAGAACCGCTGGCTGCCGACCTCGGGTTGTCCGCCGACGATCTCGGGACCATCTTCTCGGCAGTCGCTGAACACCGCATCCTCACGTTCGAATATCGAG
>Ga0224496_10001660_pt1 | contig 13640 bp, 6 predicted proteins | sample SF_Jul11_sed_USG_2_FD_168127 | JGI IMG/M metagenome (GOLD analysis project Ga0224496, IMG submission 168127) | Sediment microbial communities from San Francisco Bay, California, United States - SF_Jul11_sed_USGS_8_1 | ecosystem: Environmental > Aquatic > Marine > Sediment | place: USA... | reverse complement strand
AGGATCAGGTCGTGGAACCAGGTTTTGACCAGCTCCAGAAGTTCCACCAGATCCTCTTTCTGTTTGGCGCATTTTTCCGCCAGGTCATAGATGGCCTGCACGGTTGCCGGACGGTTTCGCTCAAGGCTGCTCAAGGCGTCGATGATTTCGCCTCGGAGCTGCAACTGATCTTTTTGGTGGAGAAGGCGGGCGCGGCCCAGGCTGCCCTCGGCCATCGCGGCAAGGGTAAAGGCGTTGTCGCCGGGGATCCCCTCTTGGCTCAGCGCCGCCGCAACCTGCTCGTAGGGCAGCGGAAAAAAAGGGATGACCTGGCAGCGGGAGATGATGGTGGCTAAAATATCGCCCGCCTCATCGCCGGTGAGGATGAGTATCGTATCGGCCGGCGGCTCCTCCAGGGTTTTTAAAAGGCTGTTGGCCGCCTCCCGCCGCATGGTGTGGATGTCGGCAAGGAGGACGATCCGGTATCTAGCCTCAAAGGGGGGGAAGGCCAGGGTTTTGATCAGCTCGCGAACCTGGCTGATCTTGATCGCCGCCCCTTCGGGTTCGATAAGGATGAAATCAGGGTGGTTGCCTGAACTGAATTTGAGACAGGAGGGACAGCGGCCGCAGGGCTCCCGGTTTTCAGGCCGGCGGCAGTTGAGGTAGGCGGCAAAAACCTGGGCCAGGGTTTTCTTGCCGACCCCGGCCGGGCCCTTGAACAGGAAGGCGTGCCCCATTTTGCCCAGGCTCACGGCGCGGAGCAGCAGTTCTTTGGCCTTCCCCTGATCGAGAATATCGTTAAATTTAAGAATCATGGATGGTGATTTTGTAAAAAAATGCTCCGGGGGCGATATGCAATGGCAAAACATGGTTGATGCGAAAGGGGCATCGTCCTCAAGTCGTCTCGGTCCGTTGGCCGCCAAACTCGGGATTAAAAAAAATGTTTGTCGCTTTTTAATCCGTGGCGGGGGCTGGCCCAATTGCCGATATTTTTTTTGAGGTTAACACTTTTTTGATAATTTTGGCAATATCGCTTCGCGTCACGGGTTTCATGATAAATTCACGGACTCCCAATTCTTTTGCCCTTTGTTCATTAATCATTTCGCTGAACCCGGTGCACATGATAACCGGCAGCTCGGGGCGGATAGCGAGAAGTTTCGTGGTAAGTTCGGCCCCGGTCATCTCCGGCATGGTCATGTCGGTGATGACCAGGTCGTAGCGGTCGGGGTTTGCGTTAAATTCGGCCAGCGCTTTGCCGCTGCTGGTAAAGGTGGTGACCTGATAGCCAAGATTTTTCAGCAGGAGTTCCTGGACGATGACGTTGGCCTTTTCATCGTCCACCGTCATGATTCGGCCGCTGCCCCTGGGGATCTCAACCCCGGCCTCGGTCTGTTCGGCCGGGGCCTCTTTGTCGAGCAGGGGCAGATATACGTTAAAGGTGGTGCCTTTGCCGGCCTCGCTGTGCACCTTGATGTTGCCGCCATATTCCTGGACGATGGCATGGACCACGGAAAGTCCCATGCCGGTCCCTTCCCCTATTTTTTTGGTGGTGAAATAGGGGTCAAAGATTTTAGCCATAATTCTTTGGTCAATGCCGTGGCCGGTATCGCAAACCTCGAGAACCAGGTAGTTCCCTGGTTCTAACTCCAGGCCGTGAGCCTCTTGGCCGGCGGTTATTTCCTTGGCCGTGAGACTTACCCTTAAAACTCCTTCCGTGCTTCGCATCGCATGGTAGGCATTGGTGCAAAGATTCATGACGATCTGATAAATCTGGGTGGGGTCCGCCAATATCTGCCCGCATTGCGGATTGATGTTTTGGTTGATTTTGATGGTGCTGGGGATGGAGGAGCGCAGTAATTTGAGGGCCTCCTTGACCAGGGGGGCGATATTGACGGCAATGCGTTCCTGGTCGTTCTGGCGGCTGAAGGTGAGGATCTGTTTTACCAGTTCCTTGGCGCGGTTGCCGGCCTTGATAACCTCGCTGACCTTGGCCGAGTGCGGGCTGTTCGGCTGGAGATCTTCGTAGAGCAATTCCGCATAGCCGAGAATCGGGGTCAGGATATTGTTGAGGTCATGGGCGATGCCGCCCGCCAAGGTGCCGATCGATTCCATCTTTTGCGCTTGGCGGAGCTTTTCTTCAAGTGTTTTTCGGCTGCTGATATCGCGGATTTCATGCAAATGGCCGAGGAAATTACCGACATGGTCCGTTATTGGGGTCTCTATTGTTTCCGCGGGAAAAAGGTCGCCGTTCTTTCGTTGATAGCTGGTGGTGTAAGATTTGCAAAGGCCGTTGGGCTCTTCGATCTGTTTGGCCGGGCTTTTTTCTTGTAAAAATATGGCGCTGTTCCTGCCCCTGATTTCATCTTGGTCGAAGCCGAAAATGTGACCCATGGCCGGGTTGCATTTGAGGATCAAGTTGTCGGCATCCGTAAGAATCATGCCGTCTGGTACGCTGTTGAAGGTGGATTCGAAGAGGTTGATCTGCTCTTTCAGCAGGGCGGCTGATTTTTTCCGGAGCATGATATTGCGGGCCAGCAACGCGATAATGGCCAACAGCAACACGATAAAACTCAAAACCTGCCGGATAATTGTCTTATGCCGGGCATAGAAGGTTTCCGGACTATTGATGATGATGCTGTCCGGCGGCAGGCTTGAAACTGAAATATTATGGCGTTGCAACTGGGGATAGTTGAACATCAGCACATTGGGGCTGTCGTCGATAAGGGGGATGGGGGTATTTGGGGGAGGGCTTTTCAGGAGCGTTGCCGCCATGCGCGCCGCCGCCTCACCCTGGGTGGTTCCGCTGGTAACATAACCGCCAACCGCCCCATTCAGAATATAAACGTCTTCCATCGAGTAAATTTTATGTCGGTTGTTTTCTGCCAGGGCGTGGATGATTTTTTTGAGGGGCAGGGTGTTGTTGGTCTGGTCTTGAAAAGCGCCGATACTGGTAAGCAGCACCACTCCATCCTCTTTGTCTTGCAAGCGGCCGATAACCGGGGAGATGTTTTTGTGGGAGATCACTTCATATTGCAGGCCGGGAAACCGAGAGGCCATCACTTTTTGCGCCTCTTTTTCGATGGAGATCGAGGTGGAAGAGTTGTCGCCGACAAAATAGATATTTTTGCCGTCTGGATGCAGGCGGCTGATCAGTTCAACATTTTGAGCGATATCTTTTTTTTCAAAAACCCCGCCATACATCTGCCGGTTTAATCTGCTTTTAATCTCTAAATTGTTTACTCCGCAGAAAACCACCGGCGCCCCGCGAAAAAGGCGCGTTTTGTATTCCAATAGAAATTGCAGGGCATTATCGTCGGTACAAAAGATCAGCGCCGGCTGATAGCCTTGGTATTTTTCTTTAAGATATTGATAGAAAAAATTTTGATACGAACCGGTAAATGCCCGGCGTTTACTGTCAAGGGACTCGCTGGAAAAGACAAGATGCTCCAGGGACGAATCAGCTAACAGGGAGTCGACAAAAGCATGGTGTTCGTTCTTGGTCCAGGGATACTCCTGTTGATAGGAGTGGAGAATAAATATTTTTATGTCATGGGCCAGGGCCATGTTCGGGAGAACAAGGAGCAGGATGGTTATGGTCAGTAGTATTTTTTTTATAAACATCTCAACCTTCCCGGTCGGCCTATTTGTTTGATGTTGCGTAATTTTTGTCCTGGTTGGCACCTATTTTCAGCAAAAAACAGCCTTGATTAAGCTTCATGTTTCAGCCATTTTCCTACCGACTGGAATACAGTGGTTATCCTCATAATTATTTTCAAGTAAAAGTGTTGATTCGTCAAGCGTCGATATTCGCCGTCATTTATTGGGGCTCGCAATTGTCTATTTTTTCGGTTGGCGATTTCAAGTGAGTTGAGAAAATCTTATGAAATAGTAGCGGGCAAGGCAGTCTTTCCCTTCGGTCTGGCGATGGTGAAAATCTTACCCAAGATAAGGAAATAAAAAGGTTACGAATTGTATATAATGGAATGATCTGGTAGTTTAATGAGTTGTTTAAATTTATATTATCTTTCTTTTAAAAATGATTTTTCGTTGTCTGACCTGGGACCGAGATGCTGGATCAAACCTTCAATAAGCTGCAGACCTTAAGGTTCCGGATTTTAGGGAGCATTTTTCTGGTCTTTTCGCTATCCCTAGCCCTCGCTCTTTACGGGATGTGGACTTATCAGCGGACCAAGGTTGTCGGCCTGGCCCGGAATGAGGCGCAGCAGGTCGGGCAGACGATCAAGGCCGGGCTGCGGGCGTCCATGTTGCAGAATGATCGATTGGCGGTGGAGAAGACCATCGGTGAGATGGCCGACGGGATCAATATCTCCACTATTTCAATTCTTGATCTTGGCGGCCGGGTCAGAATGGCCAGCGATCCTTTGCTGGTGGGGCGGCAGTATAATAAGGAAAAAGAGTGCTCAGTCTGTCATGTCGGGTCGGGCCTGGTTCCCGGGCGGGACAATGTGGTTGTTGAAGAGGGGGGCAAGCCGATCCTTAGGAAGATCATCAAGATAGAAAACCTTCCGGAGTGTCACCAGTGTCATGCGGCCGAGCAAAAGCTCTGCGGTATTCTGATGGTCGATTCCTCGCTGGCCGGCTCCTATGCGATTTTAAAAACCATGGCTTTGCGGGCCATCTTTACCGGCTTGCTTACTTTTTTGATTATCGCCTTACTTGTTTCTTATGTCATCAGCCGTTTTGTCACTAATCCATTACAGGCGCTGCTTAAGGGCTTTTACCGGGTCGGCCAGGGCGATTTCGATTATTGGGTCGATGCCAAGGGCAGTGATGAGATCACCGAGATTGCCGATACCTTCAATGTGATGAGCCGGGCCGTTGGTCGTTATATCGACGAGCTTGCGAGTAAATCCGAGGAAATCTCCACCCTGTACACCATTGTGCAGCGAATGAGCCAGACCATTGACGGCAAGAAGCTTAAGCACATTGTCATCGATCTGCTGCTGGAGATTTTCAAGGCCCGCACCGTGGTGCTGATTGTTCCCGCTGACGTTGCCGGGGGGGTGTATGAGGTTTTCAGCGGGGAGTCGGGCTCCAGGCAGCATCAGCAGGATAAATTCGACCTGGCGGGATCGGTCGATCCGCATCCCGCGGTGAGTAGGGCCGAGGTTGAGCAATGGCAGGCGGCCGGTTTTGCGCAACCTCTTTTTGCCGATGGCGGTTGCAAGACCTTGATCTCCATCCAGATGCAGGATATGCGTTTTGCCCTGGTCTGTGCGGTCAAGGATGAAGGCCGTTCTTTTTCCATGGCGGAAAAGAAGATTTTCCCGGCCCTTATCCATCATATTGCTATTTCTTTTGCAAATTCAAGGCTTTACACCATGGCCATCACCGATGGTTTGACCGGCCTTTACACCAAACGTTACCTGAACACCATTGCCTCGGAGTTGCACGAGAAGTCTTCATCCGGTGAGCCGGGCGATGGTTTCTGTCTGATGATGGTTGATATCGATCATTTCAAAGAAGTTAACGACCAGTATGGGCATCAGGTCGGTGATCGGGTGTTGCTGGAGATGGCTGATGTCATTCGGGCCGGTCTCCGGACCGCTGATATTCCGTGTCGGTACGGGGGCGAGGAGTTTGTTCTCATCCTGCCCGGCACCGATGTTGAGACTGGTTGCATGGTTGCCGAACGGTTGCGGGCCGCCATTGCGGAGCACGCTTTTATGGTCGACGCCGATCTGGTCCTGCATAAGACGATCAGTATCGGGCTTGCCTGCGGTTCTTTGGCGGTTGCCTCGGTTGACGAGATGATCCGGCAGGCCGACGAGGCTTTGTATGTCGCCAAGCGGCAGGGCCGCAACCGGATCGAGGTTTGCCGTCTGCCGCAACCAATTGTGCCGGAGTGAGCGGGTTGGAGAGTTTTTTTAGCTCTGCGGCAGGGTGAACCAGAAAGTGCTGCCTTGGCCGACCCGGCTCTCCACCCCGATTGTGCCGTGGTGGGCTTCTATCGCCATCTTGCAGAAGGTCAGGCCCAGGCCGGTGCCGTATTTCGAATTTTTGTCTTTGACCTGGGCGAATTTGTCAAAAATCATCTGATGGTATTCTGCCGGAATTCCCTGTCCCTGGTCGCTGATGGCCACTTTAATCCCGTGATCGGTCGCCGAGGTGGTGATGGTGATTTCGCCGCCAATCGGTGAAAATTTTATGGCATTGGCCAGCAGGTTGATGATGACCCGGCCGATCAGTACCGCGTCGCAAGGGACGGATAATGGTTGCGTTTGGTGGATGGTGAGGGTGATCTTGCTCTCCGCAATGAGCCCCGCCATGTTTTCTCCCCCCTGAGCCACCAGCTTGTTGATGTCCGCCTCTTCCGTCTCGAGTTGCATCTCCCCGGCTTCCAAACGGCTCAGGTCGAGGAGGGAGTTGATCATGATCAGCATGGCCTGGGTTGAGGCCCGGCTGAGCGTCATGATTTTTTGGATATTGGGCTTAACTTCGGGCAGCTGCATTTTGAGCAGATCCAGGCAGCCGCGGATATTGCCCAGGGGATTTTTCAGATCGTGAACCAACATGTGCATCAGGTTGTCGCGCAGGTTTTCCAACTCCTGCAGCCTCTTATGCTGGCGGCTGATATCATCATAGAGCCGTTTTGATTTGACGGCGTTGCCCACCCTGAGCAGAACTTCGTCCAAGTCAATTGGTTTGCTGAGAAAGTCGGTGGCCCCGGCCTTGATCCCTGCCAATTTGTCTTGTCTGCCGTGCAGGGCGGTGACCATCAACACCGGGATGGTCATGGTTTTTTCAGCCGACTGCAGGCGGCGGCAGACTTCGTAGCCGTCCATTTTGGGCATCATTACATCCAGGAGGATGACATCCGGGAGGTGGGCGGTCGCCTGGTTCAGCCCATCCTCGCCATCAACGGCTTCGATAATGGTATAATGGTGATGGCTCAACAGGTCGGCGAGCAGCCGGCGGTTGCGTTCCTCGTCATCCACCACCAGGACGAGGCCCGGAGTTTGTTCCTGTTTGGTTGATTCTGGCATGATGTCCTGTTTGCAGTGCATTATGGGATAATTTAACCTGATTGCCAACGCGCGGTTCAGCCGGATTCAGGAGGGTTTAAGGGGAGCGGTCTGGGGCGGGAGTAATAGCCGGTGGCAAACAGGCCATTACTCGTACATCAAGTACGTTAGTTCGTCAATAAATTCGCGCCCACCACAAAACAGTCCGAATCAAGCTTTATCTTTCAGCCCTTTATTTACCGGCTGAAATTCATGGCTAATCAAGTAAGTTACTGCCGGGATTATACTTTATTTGTTACCGAATTGTTCTTTGATTTCCAAGATTTTTTCCGTAATAGCAAAGAAGGCCTCAACCGCCTCCGGGTCGAAATGGCTGCCCTTGCCCTCCTTGATAATGGCGAAAGATTTTTCCACGGGAAAGGGTTCCTTGTAGGGGCGCTTGGAGGTTAAGGCGTCAAAAACATCGGCGATGGCCGTTATCCGGCCGGCTATGGGGATCTCTTCTTTGGCCAAGCCCCTGGGGTAGCCGGAGCCGTCCCATTTTTCATGGTGGGTCAGGGCGATGACCTCGGCCACTCGCAGCAGCTCGGAGTCGGAGCCCTCCAAAATTAGAGCCCCCTGTTTGCTGTGTTGGCGCATGATTTGCCACTCGTTCTCGTCAAGCTTGCCCGGTTTGCGCAGGATGGCGTCCGGGGTGGCGATCTTGCCCACATCATGCATGGGCGCCGCATAGAAAATATTTTCCACATCTTCGGATGACAGGCCCATCTGCTTGGCGATGGCCGCGGAAAAATGACCGATGCGGATGATGTGTTCGCCGGTGTCGTCATCCCTGAACTCCGCGGCCCGGGCCAGGCGGTAAATCGTTTCCAGGGAGGCGCGCTTAATAGTGGCGAAGGCCTCCCGTAGTTCCTCGGTCCGGCGTTCCACCTCGGCCTCAAGCTCAAGCTGGTGGTTTTTCAGGTGATCGTGGTAGGCCTTGACGTTGAGCAGCGAGTTGATTCGGGCCCGTAGCTCCAGGTCGTTGACCGGCTTGGAGAGAAAGTCGTCGGCCCCGTGTTCCAGCGCCTTTATCCGTTCGTGTATTTCGGTGAGGGCCGTGATCATCACCACCGGGATCGCTTTTGTTGCTGGGTTGCCTTTGAGTTTGGCCACGGTTTCAAAGCCATCCATTTGGGGCATCATCACATCAAGGAGGATGAGGTCGGGCTTATGTTTTTCGACTTCAGTCAAACATTCCAAGCCGTTACCGGCCAGGAAGACCTCGTGCCCCAAGGGGGTGAGCATGGCTTCCAACAGGCGGCGGTTTATGTCCATGTCATCGACAACCAGAATTTTGCCTTTGGGAGTCGCTAATTTTTCTTCGGTGGTTTGCATCTTTTTATCCTGTTCGGAAAGCAAAATTATTCAGGGCGGTTGCTGGTGAGCCTGAGGTTGATTTCCTTTAAAAATTTTTTGATGTCGATCGGTTTGGTAATGTAACCGTCGCAACCGGCGTTTTTGATTATTTTGTCGTCGCCTTGCATGGCCAGGGCCGTCAACGCGATTATTGGAATATGTTTAGTCTGTTCATCGGCTTTCAGCAGCCGGGTAGCCTCCAGGCCGTCCATGACCGGCATCTGAATATCCATGAGGATGAGGTCGGGCAGCTCTTTTTGGGCCAGCTCCACCCCTTGCCGACCGTTGTTGGCGGCAAGGGTGCAATGGCCCGCCACTTCAAGCAGATCGAGGACCAGTTTCATGTTGGCCGGTTCGTCTTCAATGACGAGGACTTTCTTTTTCATCCGGTTTGTCCCTGGCTGATGGTCTGGTCCATGGCCAGCTTGTTCACTGCTTTTAAAAAGTCATTCCTGCTCACCGGTTTGGTGAGAAAATCATGGGCTCCGGCCGCCATGGCTTTTTGCCGTGAGTCGCCAGCCGAGATTACTATTACCGGGATGTTTTTTGTGGCCGGATCTGCTTTGAGTTCGGTAAGGATTTCCCAACCGTTCTGTTTAGGCAGTAAGATGTCCAGGGTTATAAAAGGAGGTTTGCCTTTTTTGGTTTTTTCGACCGCCGCCGCGCCGTCCGTAATATTTTCGGCCTGAAAGCCCGCCTCGGTGAGAAAGGTGTGGAGCAGTTTCGCCATCTTTCGGTCATCTTCAATGATCAGAACCGGGTGGGAGGTATTTTTCAGTGGCAGTATCTTGGCGGAGGTGACCGGCGGTTGCTGAGGCTCGCGGCTGTTTGTCCGGCATGACAAGGGCAGGCTAAAGGCGAAGCAGGCGCCGGCGCCCTTGCCTTTACTGGTGGCGCGGATGGTCCCCTCGTGCATTTCAATCAGGGTTTTGGTCAGCGTCAGGCCGAGACCGGTGCCCGGTGTTTTGTCGCGGTATTCGCCGCTGACCTGGAAAAATGGGTTGAAAATATTACCGATATTTTCAGGGTCGATACCTATGCCCGTGTCGATCACACTGATCACAACGGCATCTTCTTGTTGTTTCATGCCCAAGGTGATAATGCCGCCATCCGGGGTAAATTTGGTCGCGTTTGATAAAAGGTTGAAAAGGACCTGCTTGATTTTTCTCTCGTCGATATTGAGCAGCAGATCCCGCATATTATCGGCAATGTCCAACCTCAGGTCAATACCCTTCTTCATTACCTTTTCTTTAATCATATTCATGCTGCGCTTGAGCAGATCCGGGATGTTCACCGGGGTTGGTTCGAAATCCATTTTTCCAGCTTCTATTTTGGATAGATCAAGGATGTCGTTGATCAAGGAGAGCAGGTGGTGTCCGCTTTCCTTGATGTCGTTGGAGTATTCAAGCTGTTTCTCGTTGAGCGGGCCAAAGTACTGTTCCTGGAGAACACTGGCAAACCCGATGATGGAGTTGAGCGGGGTGCGCAGCTCGTGGCTCATGTTGGCCAGAAAGCGGCTTTTGGCAAGATTGGCCTGTTCCGCCGAGGCCTTGGCCTGGGTAAGGGCCGTTACGGCTCGTTGGCGGAGGATTTCCGCCGCGGTCCGGTTTGAAAAAATTTTGAATATTTCCTGGAGATGGGGGATTTCTTCAAGCCGTTGGTCGTGCAGGGCGCAGAGAATGCCGAGCGGGGTTCCTTGCTCGTCGTAGAGGCACATCCCCGCGTAAAATTCTATGCCCCAGTCGGTCAGGGCCTTGTCTTGGGGGAAAAGTTGAGCCACCTTGTTCGGGTAATGGCAGAAGCCGTGTTGGTTGGCCATTTCGCAGGGTGCGCCTTTGATGTTGTAGTCGATCGGGGTGTCCAGGCCATTCTTGTTCCAAAAGGCGAGGCCCTTGATCTCGGTGTGGTCGTTCGGGCGAAACTCGCCGACCAGAACATGTTTGGTCCCCAGGCATTTGGCGAGTTGTTCCACCATGGTCGAAAAAAATCTCTCGCCGGTGACCGCGGCCGTGCCCATCAGCAGACGGTGGAGGGCTTCCTCGCCGCGTTTGCGCTGGATGGCGATGGCAAAGAGGTTGGCCATCTGTTTGACTGCCTCCAGGTCCTGGGCGGTGTAATCCTGCTCGCTGTTGGCCAGGGCCAGTTGGCCGACAATTTCCCGATTGATCATGGCCGGCACCGCCATGAACCTTTTAATCGGGATGTGTCCTGCCGGCACCCCGGTTGAGCGGATGTCCTGGGCGGGGTTATTGGTCAGCACCGGTTGTTTGTTTTCGATAGCCCAGCCCCACAGCCCGTAGAATTTTTTAAAGACATTGTTTTTGTCCGCTACCCGGCACTGGTCCCAGATCTCCCTGGTCATGGTGGGGCAGACCAGATGGCCGGTTTGGTTGTCGATGATTCCGGCAAAGGCATGGGGGCTGCCGGTTAGTTTTTGGGCTTTGGTAATAACTGAATCGGCAATTTCTTCCAGGGTATTTTCAGAAAGAAGTTCGCTGGAAAGCTCGGCCATGGCCGCATCCACCTGGGCTTTTTTTCGGAGTAATTGCTCGGTCTGGTTGCGGCCGGTGAGGTCGCGGACACAGATTACGATCCCGATTATTTTGTCGTCATCCCGCATTAAGGGGGTGGCGATGTGCTCGCAGAAGAGGAAGTCGCCGTTTTTCTGTTGCCTTTTCAATTCAAGCTGGGCGATTTTTTCGCCGTGCAGAATTTTGGTGCAGGGTGATTCGCCTGGGGATTGATATTGTTCGGCAAACAGGTCTTGATAGTTGTGGTTTACTATCTCGCTTTCCGTCAGTTCAAGCATGTCGAGCAGTTTGCGGTTGACCCGGCGGATAATGAGTTCGTGGTCGGTGACGATGATGCCGTCCTCAACGGTTTCAAAAATATGGTTCAACTCGCCCAAGGCGAGCCTGGTTGCCGTTTCGGCTCTTTGGCGGCGGGTGATCAACCAGGAAACGAACCCGGAACATGCCATGAGCGGCCAGAATAAGACCACGAACAGCAGGCCGATGCGTTTTTGGATCGGTGCAAGCAGGGCCGATAATTTTTGCTCGGAGACATGGGAGACGATCAGCCAGAAATATTCCGGCGCGGTATTTTTGAAAGGATAGGCGCGGGTAAAGGTGAAGAGCCCTTTGTCGGTTTGTATCTGCCCGCTTTTTTTATCTTTAATTATCTGCCAGGCGTCGGGAATTGCGTGGGCCATGGTCCGGTCCATGCCCGTCTCGAACATGAATCCCCATTCGTCTTCCGGGGTGGGGCTGTAGATCCAGTAGCCATCTTTATTGAGCAACATGGTGTTGCCGAAGGAATCATCCGCCACCTCGCCCAGGTGCTGCAGCAGGGTTGTCCCCAGATAGTTGAGGATGATAATTCCTTTTTTGTTGTCTCCCTCATCAAAGACCGGGGCGCCGAACCGGATCACCGGCTTAAAGGGCTTTTCAACCTCGCCCTGTTCAACATTCAGGTCAAAGGGGGAGACATAGTTCTGGCCCCGATTAAGCTTGATGGTTTCTTTGAAATAATAGCGATCTTTTTTGTCCTGGAGTTGGTCGGCTGCGACGATTTGCGGTTGGCCGCCATTGTAATTGACCCTTACTGTTTCCATGCCGGACTGGTTCAGTAGGCGAATTTGGTCATAGACTTTTTTGGTGCGGGCAAAGGTAAGGTATTCCTCGGCCAGTTGATCAAGGCGGCTGGCGCTGCCGTTTAAGGCGGCCCGCAACTCGTTGTGTTCCGATAAGAAAGCCAGGTCGGCCGATATGGCCAGCAGTTCGTGTTCGATTAATTTGTTTTCAGAGTCCACCTGTTGGATTTCATGGCTGATTACCTCGGCCAGCAGAGTTTTTTGTTCGGTCCAATAGAAAAAGGAGAGGACGCCGCTGAGCAGGATGAGAAGAGGAAAAAATATGACCAGGAAGTAGCGGATGCTTTTGCGGCGATCATTACTGGTTTTATGGATCGAGGTCTCTGGGGTAAAATTCATAGGTTTTTGCCGGGCTGACAGCTCAATGTTAAATTACGTTTGTAATTAAAGGTTATCAAAATGTTATTGTACCTTGAAAATTAATTTAAAATCAACAAAATGCCTTAGTCATGCACCATCTGGTCAGGGCCGGAGCGCGGTGGAGAAATGGAAAAAAAATAGGCGGTCGAGTTTTTTGTCACCAGCCGGCACCCTTTAAAGTATGGGCGGTATCGTTTTTTGGCCGATCGCTAAAATTATCTGCGGAAAAAAGTGCGTATTAATGATAAGTATAGGGCTGTTTTTTTGTGATCAAGGATATTTGTTATCTTAAACGGGACGACGGCTTTGTCGTAAGGCCGTCATACTATAGGAAAAGACCATGGGAACCAATGTAAGCCAGCTTTATCTGAAAATCGATGACACCAGAGAATATTGCTTCAACGTGGAATCTTCATCCCCGTTGACCGAGGCGGAAATGACCAACCTGCGCTTGGTGCTGGCCGACGGGTTTTTGCTGGATAGCGTCGCTGTAAGGCCAAACCTGGTGGGGGAGCGGGTGGTCGAGATGGGCCCGCGGCTTAATTTCGCCACGGCCTGGTCTTCCAATATGGTGTCTATTTGTCAGGCGATCGGGCTGGCCAAGGTTTGTCGGGTCGAACGTTCCCGCCGTTATCTGGTGCCCGCCGGTGAAGAGCTGCAGGCCTTTATCAGCGCCAATCACGACCGGATGACCGAGTGTCCCTACCCGGAACCCCTGACCACCTTTGAGACCGGGGTGACCCCGGAGCCGGTTTACGAGATTGATCTTAAGGCCAAAGGCCCTGACGGCCTGCTGGAGATCCCCGGGATTTCCATGGATGAGTGGGATCGGAATTTTTATTATGATTATTTTGTCAAAAAACATGACCGCAACCCGACCATTGTCGAGATCATGGATCTCAACAACGCCAACTCCGAGCATTCGCGCCATGGGTTTTTCCGGGGCCGCCAGATCATCGACGGCGAGGAGCAGCCAAATAATCTGTTTCAGCTGGTCACCTCCACCCTCACCGCTAACCCGGCAGGCAGCTTGATCGCCTTCAAGGATAATTCCAGTGCGGTGCAGGGCCATCGGATTAAAACCATCATGCCGGAGAATCCGGGCCGGCCATGCCGCTTTGTCGATAAGGAGGCGGTTTATCACGTGCTGCTCACCGCCGAGACCCACAATTTCCCCACCGGGGTCGCGCCTTTCCCTGGGGCGGAAACCGGCACCGGCGGCAGATTGCGCGATGTGCAGGGCACCGGCCAGGGTGGCTTTGTCG
>Ga0224496_10001657_pt1 | contig 13647 bp, 15 predicted proteins | sample SF_Jul11_sed_USG_2_FD_168127 | JGI IMG/M metagenome (GOLD analysis project Ga0224496, IMG submission 168127) | Sediment microbial communities from San Francisco Bay, California, United States - SF_Jul11_sed_USGS_8_1 | ecosystem: Environmental > Aquatic > Marine > Sediment | place: USA... | reverse complement strand
ACCGCCGGATTATCGACCAGCGTCCCGCCGGTCTCGGTGAGCGCGCCGATCGTCCGCGGCTCCGATGATGTCGTGAGATCCAGCGTCCCGCCCCGCAGCGCCACCGTGCCCACGATCGCCGCCGCCGCCGGTCGCGTGTGCGCGAGCTCGACCGTGCCCCCGTCGATCGTAAGTGTCGTCGCTGTCCACCCGTCGCCCTCGGTGACGAGCGTCCCGCCGGTGATCGCGATCAGCGTCACCGTCGAGCCGCTCACCGCGCGCAGCACGCCGAGCCCGCCGCTCTGAGTCCAGCTCCCGAGCGTCGTCCCCATGCCGAGCCGCACCTGCGACGCCGTCGAGCGATCCGCGATCGTGATCCCCCCGACCGTCGCGACCTCGCTCGCCGCATCGACGCCGATCCCCATGCCGCCGGCGCCGGTCGCGCGGACGTAGACGGACGCGTTAGCGTGATCGGCAAGAAACCTCAGCGCCGGGCGCCCGCTGTCGGCGCTCGACGCCGGCGAGCGCATCACGTCGAGCGTCGACGCGCTCGCCGTGAGTCGCTGGTGGATCATGTGACGTCCGGAGCTCCACGCCCGCTCGAGCGCCGGCCGGTAGCCGTAAGTGATCCGGGCGCACGAGACCTCGAGGTAAATCTGCCGGTACTCTGGCGCTCGAGTCGCCGCATAGCTGAGCGCGTCGGCCGAGATCGCGACGCGCTCGCTGTCGAGCCCGATCCGCGGCGCGCCCTCCTCGACCAGTAGCGACGCGATCGTCTGCGTCGCCGCCGGGATCCATGCGATCGGCGGCGCGCCGGCCGGGATCACCGCATCGTCGCTTGCTCCGGGAACCGATCCGCCGGACCAGTTGGTCGCCTCCGACCAGTGCCCCGGCCCGGTCGCCGCGGTCGGCGTCGCCACCGCGCCGATCGTACCCGTCCCGCCCGATACCGAGCTGGTCGCCGTGAACGGAACGCCGCTGGTCCCCGTGAGCGTCACCGTATCAGTCGCCGCGGTCGCCGTGATCCCCTCGGCGTATGGACTCGCCGACGCTTCCCACGCGGCCGCGAGCGCGGTCGCGGTATCGTTAATCGTACCGGCCGCGATCGCGCTCGCGATCACCAGTCCGGCGACCTCGAGTCGATACTCCGTTGCGGCGTCGTATGCCGTCACCTGCGCCGTCGATACTTGCGCCTCCGGTAGCGCCTGCCCGACCCAGATCGCGATCGCCATGAGTTGCTCTCCCGTCGTGTTTGCATCGCGTGCGCAGGCCCCGCCGGCGCTGCTCAGTATTCGCCAGTAACGTCCTCGTCGGCTGTCCAGGGATTCGGCGCATCGCGGTAGATCACCGTGTATTCATGCCCCGCCGACGTGAGCCCATTGTTCCTTTTGACGTAGAGCAGGCGCCCGAGCTCGTCGACCGCAGACACCAGCGTTTCCGACTCCGCGACGCCGCGGAAATCGACTCGGGCGCCGGACGTTACGCCGCGGATCTGCATCGCCGCCGGAACCCAGCGCGAGCCAAAAGTCGCCGTCGTCGTGTCGTCGGTGAGGATCGACGTGGATATGACAGCGCCGCCGCCGGTCGCTAGCGTCGAGTCCGGAAAGCTCCACGGCCCTGGAAAGTGCCATATCACGTCAGCCTCCGCTCGCGGCGGCCGGTCAGCCCCCAACCCAAAGCTAAGCGCCGCCGCCGTCCCGTAGCCGCTCATCCCGGCGATCGACTGAGCCGCGCCGTTGACGCTGAAACTGTTCCAGCTCGTGAGCACGTCGACTAGCGCCGCCTCATAGGTCGCGTCCGGGATCATCGAGCACGGATCGCCGACGTAGCGCCACGGCGTGCCGGTAATCAGGTGCGACAGTCCTGTGTATATCTGTGCCACCGCCTGCGACTCGGCGCTAAACGCCAGCGTGCGGAAGTCCGGATCGGTGCATGGCGACACGATCGTCGCCTCGCTCTCGCCGCATCCCCACACCCCGGCGAGCGGCCCGGAAACTCGATAAGTCCTGGGCCATGCAGGATCCTTCACCAGCGATCCGACGGGCGCATCGAGATCGGGACATACCTCACTGAGCGTATCGCCGCCGGTCGCGAAGTTGAGATCACCCTGCCATGAGGTATTTTGAGAGCTGGTTGCCGAGAACCACCAGCCGCCGGCGGCCGGCGTGCCGCGCGACTGCGGATCGATCGTCGATTGCACGAACGCACCGAGCGCGCTTTGATCGAAAGCCCCGAACGCGCTTGAGAGCAGCGCGCGCAGGCGCCCCCGGCCGCGCTGCTCGGTCCATCGTATCCAGCCCCGCAGGATCTCGGCCCGCCGCGCGCATCCGCACCGCCGCGACAGCGCCTCGAGCACCGCGCTCGGCGCCGCGCCGCTCATGCCGTCGCCGCCCATTGTCGGCCGTCGACGTTCAGATCCATCCACACCGTCGGCGTCGTCGGCGGCTCGCTCGCCGCCGGTAGCAGCCCGCCGAAAACGGGACCGCCGATGACGAGCAGATCGCCCGCGAGATAGCTCGGCGTGATTTCCTGCGGCTCGGTCGCCGCGCCATTGTCGGCGGTGCGCGCCTGAGCGCCGCCATACGTGTACGTGATCCCGCCGCGTGTCCATCCGCCGATGGGGTTTCGCAGTAGCGGCGGGCGCAGTGCGACGACGCCGCCGATCGCCGCCCCGACCAGTCGGCACACGAGATAGTCCCCATCGATGCTGTCGATCTCCGCGAGCGCGAGCTGCGGCGCGCGCCGCGCGCCCTGCTCCGCGGCGGCGCCCCGCGGCCCGAGCACCGCGGCGATCAGATCGTTCCACGCCGCGGCCGTTAGCCGCTCGCCGCGGCGTACCCTCGCGAGCCTCCCGGCGGGCGCGACCATCAATCGAGCCGCAGACCTAGTAACGAGAACTCGGCGGCCGCATAGAGTCGCGGGCGCACCGTCGCGAGCGGCTGATCAAGCACGTCGACCGGTGGCTCGCCGCTCCCCTCTAAGTGATCTCGGTAGGCCACCGTCGGATCGTGAGTGTCCGGCGCATAGGCGAGCTCATAGCGCACCGTATAGGACTCGCCGCCGTCGTCGCTCGATCCCGTGATCGCCGTGATTAACCACGTCCGCGGCGCGTAGCCTTGCCACGAGCTCGCGTTGACCCGCCCGACGTACTCAATCGCGCGATCGAGCGGACGCGTTGTCTCGCGCCGCGTGATCGACACTTGCGCTTGCGGCACCTGTAGCTCGACCTCGGCGCCCTGCTCGATTGTCTGCCCGTAGTACGCGCCGCCCGGCCGCCCGTAGGTGTAGCTCACTACGATCGGCGCCCCGGCGCTGTCGCGCTGCGTGCGCACCGTCGAGACCGTCGCGCCGACCTCGATAAGCCCCGGCGGATCCTCGCCGCCCGTGCCCGACGAGAGCGGATCCGGCGGTCCGTACGTCGCGACCACGCGCACATGTCCGCCCGGGAGCGGCCGCGCGGTCACTGATCGCACATACAGTGCCGGCACGCCGGCCGCCGCCTCGAGATACTGCGGGACGCCGGCGAGATCCTGCGCTTGCTGCAAGCGCGCGAGACCCTCGAGCGTCAGCGCGCCGCGCGTGATCGTCGTCGCGAGCGTCGCGCTGTAGCCATCGGCCGAGCGCGTAAGCTCGGCGTCGTCTCGCTGCTCGGTGTATAGCGTCATGCGAACACCGCACCGCTACCGCCGCTCTCGTCGCGGCGCTCGATGCGCTCGAGGATCGCGCGGATCTGGTCTAGCACGGGCGACTCGATCGGCGTCGGCCGTGCGCGCGCGCTCGCTATCCCTGCCGCGCGCCTTGCATCGAACACGCCGGCGAGTCCGACGCCGGCGCCGCGCTCACGTCCGCCGGCCGCCTCGCGCAGGATCTCGCGCGCCCTTTTCATCACCGCCGACGCCGCCGACGGATCGGCGAGCGGACTACCATGAAAGACCTTTTTAGCCTTGGCGTTGACCTCCGCGAGCGCGGCGCCCGTGCGCGCCGCGTCGTCGATCGACGTGTCCCACGCCGCCTCCCACGCCTTGCTCGCGGCGTCGGCCGTCTTGGTCGCCGCCGTTCCGGCGTCGTCCCATGCCGCCTTGATCGCGCTAGCCGCTGCGCTCCATTCGCCCTCGAGCGCGAGATTCGCAGCGGCCAGCACGCCACCGAGCAGCTTGCCGATCCCGGTGAGCGCCGACCGTATGGTCTCCACCGCCGGCCCGACCGTGCGCGCCAGAAAGCTTGCGAACTTTTCCAATATCGGCCCGACCGACGTCGCAAGACTCGACGCGAGCCCCTTAAAGGCGCCGCCGAGCCGCGCGAGCGCGTCCTGGCTCTCGGCGAACTGCTGGACCTGCTCCTCACTGAGCGACAGTCCGAGCGCCTTAGCCTCCGCGCGCATCCGCGCGATCCCGGCGCTGCCCTCGGTCATTGTTTGGAGCAGCGCGACGTTACCTTCCCCGAATAGGCGACTCGCGATCGCCGCCTGCTCTGACTCATTCGCAACGTCGAGCATAGCGTCGGCGATCACCGAGAACTGCTCCTCCGGACGGAGATCCTTGAGCGCCCGCGCGTCGATCCCGAGCATCCGCAACGCCACTTGCGCATCCCCCACCCCGCGCGCCGCGTCGGCCGTGCGCCGCGTCATGCTCTGGATCCCGAGCGTCATCTGCTGCCATGAGACGCCCGAGAGCTCGGCGACGTGGCGAAGCTCCGAGAGCGCCTCGGTCGATGCGCCGATGCGGTGCGCGAGTTTGCCGAGCTGGTCGCCCTCGGCGATCGCTTGCTGCACCGCGCGCCCGAACCCCGCGATCCCGAGCGCCGCCGCGGCGCCGGCGGCGAACCGGGAAAACGTCCCGCTGGTGCGCCCGATCGATCGCTGCAAACTTTGGAAAGCTGCTTGCGTGCGATCGCGGGCGCTGAGGATCAGGGTTTCATCGGCCATGACTGCGATCCCGCTCGCTGATCCATGCGATCCAGTGCGTGAACTCCTCCGCGCTCATGCTCCCGAGCTCCTCGACCGTGCGGCGCAGCTCGTATGCGATCCGGTAGCGCCACCACATCGCCGGATCGCCGTTCAGTTTCCCTGTGCATCCTCGAGCGTGATCGTCGCACCCATGATCTCGAGCGCGATCCGCTTCGCAACGTGACTCTCGAGCTCGGCGGCGATCCGCTCCGCGTCGCCCGCCCGGAAGATCGGCGCGCCCGCCGGCGTGAGCGCCTTATCGGCGATCACGGCGGCGAACGCGCGCGCGTCGTCGGCGGCCGCGGCGCGCTTGATCCGATCCTCGTCGGCGAGCGTCCAGCCGCGGAAGTGCACTACCGCCGGCGCGCCGGCCGCTTCGCCATCGTCCGGGACGGTCCACGCCACGATCGCACCGGCTAGCCGCTTGAGCGCGTGACCCTCGACCATGCGCGCGAGCGCGAGTCGGTCGTCGGCGCCGCCGAATAGCCGTTCACCGCTGGCATCGAGCGCGCACGACCACACGATCGCGGCGTATCCGCTCGGCGCATCGCTCGAGATCCATCGCTGCACGCGATGCTCATCGGCGAGCGTCCAGCCGCGCCAGTGCGCCGCCATCGGCTCGCCGCCGGGCGCGCTCCATTCCGGCATCGGCATGACGCCGAGCCGCTGCCCGTGCCAGCGTCGTGCGAGCGCCGCGAGCAGCGCCTCGCGATCCGATCGATCGCTGTCGACGCCGATGCGCAGCTCCGGGATCTCGAGCCGCGCGAGTCGCTGCGCCGACCAGCGCGCCGCGATCGCGCTGAGCGTCGGGCCGCTCACGCTAGACCGTCGTCGTTGTCAGCGCGCCATCGCCGACCAGATCAAGCGAGATCATTGTTGTGTTGTTTCTGCTGACCGTCATCCCGCGGCGCTCGACGATCGCGGCGCCAGTGTGATAAGTCGCACCGGCGCCGCCGCCCTCGGGATAAAGCCCGATCGTGACGCTCGCGCCCTCGATCAGAACCTCTTGTCCCGTCGTGTCGGTCTCGTCCCATGCGACCTCGATCGACGCTTTCCAATCCTTCGATCCCGTGATCCGCGTCTCCCACGCCGCCGCGAGATTAGTCGTTGTCACCGCTACCGCCGAAGTTTCGAGTGTCCACCCGTGAACCTCCGCGACTGTATTAGCTCCGACCTTGACGATCCCGGTATTGCCAATATGCACGCCCATTGATGCCTCCTATCCGAGCGCCGTCGGCGCTGCTCCGTCGGTGAAGTAGATCACTCGCCAGTCGAGCGCCGCGACGCCGGTCGGCTCCTCGGCGTCGCTGAGCAGCTCGACCGACGTCGAGACGAGATCGCACGAGCGCGCGCCGATCCCCCCGCCGGCGTATGCCGCGACGATCGCCGCCTCGACCTCGGCGGCGATATCGTCGAGCTGGTCGTCGAGCGTGTCGCTCAGTCGCGCGACTGCCTCGACCCGCAGTGTGAGCTCGCGCAGCGCCCGCGCCGAGCCGAGATCGCGCGAGTCGTCGATTACCCGCTCCTCGCGTGTCCATAGGCGCAGCGCCGGGAGTCCCGCCTGCTCGAGCGGATAGATGCGCGACGCATGCGCTCGCGCGCCGGTCGTCGTGAGTCCGGTCACCGCGGCGAGGATCTGGTCGCGGAGGATCTGGCGCGCGTGCACTAGCGCCTCCGCCGCCGCGGACCGAACTCGCGATCGAACTGCGCTCGCAGCGCCCGCGCGAGCCGCTCGCGCACCCACGAGCCCCGCAGCTCACGGATCGCTGCTCTCACATACTCGGTCCGGTCCACTCGACCCTTGACGCGCTGTCCGTCGGTGACGTTGTAGATCGGTAGATTCGGCGAACTCGAGCGCGGCCGGCCGACGGTCCAGCCGCGCCCGCGGTACGTCGGCGGCGTCACCAGCGCCCGCGCGACCCACTTGACGTTTCCGCCGAGCAGCGTCGCGCGGAACCGTTTACCGAGCGCGATCGGTACCCACCCCGGCGTGGATCGGATGAACGCGCGCGGATCCCGGCCGGCGCGCGCGTCCGCGCGCTTGCTTACCCGGATTTTCGATTTGAGCTCTTTCGCCGGCCGCGCCTCCGCGCGTGCCAGTGCGGCGATCGCGCGCTTGCGCGCCTCGGTCGCCGCGCCGTTGACGGTCGCGGCGAGCGCGCGCGCGATCCCGGCGCTGCTCACCTGTCGGTACTGGCGCAGCACTCGGCCGAGATCGTGCTCGATCGATACTTGGAAGTCGCTCACGCGTCGCGCTCCCGCTCGAGCTCGTGTCGGCGCCTGCCGCGCCCCTGGTGCCGGCGGCGCCCTGCCCCCGCTGCGAGTGCCAGGCCCGCCGCGCCCGGGCGCCTGGGCGAGCCCGCAGGCGCCCTGCAGCTCGAGCGCCTGGTCGACGCCGCCGAGCTGGTGGAGCTCGCCGGCGCCGCCGCGCCGGCGCCTGCCGCGCCCCTGGTGCCGGCGGCGCCCTGCCCCCGCTGCGAGTGCCAGGCCCGCCGCGCTCGAGCGCCTGGGCGAGCCCGCAGGCGCCCTGCAGCTCGAGCCATCATCGATCGAGCTCGAGCACGAGCCGCGTGAGCCCCTGCCCGTCGGCCTGTACGCCGCGCACCACGAAAACATCGGCACCGATCACGACTTCCCAACCGTGAGCCACATCGAGCACGTCGCTCGAGCGCACCGTGAGGATCGGCCGGTATCCTTCGACGCCGGCGATCTCGACGTAGCCGCGCGCATAGATCCCCTCGACCGCCGCGCCACCGACGAGCGCGCTTGTCCCGAAGTCGTCCGCGTCGAGCAGCTCGGCGCGGTCGTCGTCATCCTCGATCGGCATGCGACACCCGGCGCCGCGGCGCCGCTTCCTCTGCCGAGCTCGGCGTCGCCGGCGCCGCGGCCGGGACCGGGCGCGCTTTGCGCGCGCTCCCGCAAAGCACCCACCCCTCGCTTCGCGATACCTCGATGACGTCGCCGACCGCGCGATTGACGCCGCCGGCGACGCACGCGCGGAGGATCTCGATGCGCATTTGATCACCCCTTGGCCACGGCGCCGGGCGCGATTAACTGCGCCCGGCGCCGGAGCTCAGTTGTAGTTATGCGTTCTTCGAAAAGCTCGCGCCGTGTCGGATCCCGATATCGATATCCTGGAACGCGCGGATGACCACACCACCCTTCGCCGCGTCGGTCGACGTGTCGACCGTGAGATCGAGCCCGCCCCACATTCCGATCAAGATCTCGCTGAAATTGCCAAAGATGATCCCGTTCGCCGCGAGCAGCGTGCTCCCGATCGCCGGGTAACCGTTGCACTCGTTAGCCTCGACCAAGTAGCGGCCGTTACCGGTCGCTTTCTCGGTCGATTTGCAAAATCCGACGACCTCCGGGCGCATGACGTAGTGGAGCGATCCTCGCAGGCCGTTCGACACTGCAACGTCGCTTTCGAACTCGACCAAATTTGCCCACGTCGGCTGTCCCGGCGTGACGATCGTTACGGTCCCGACGCCGGCGGCGGACGTTACGCCGGTCGGCTGATTGCTCGCGCCCGTCCCGACGAGCGCGCCCGTGTCGACCGTGAGCGCAGCGCCGAGCGTCAGATCGTCGCGCACGAGCTGTTCCGCGGCGACGCTGCTCTGCTTCATGAGTCGCCGCGTGATCGGCACCGAGCCGCTCAGCGTTTTCGGCGACAGCGCAACCGTGCCGGTGACCAGCTCGGTATTCGCGCTCGAGCCATCCTCGGCGAGCCATGTGAAAGCCGCCGCCGTATCGGTCCGCGGGACGTCAACGTTCCCGGTGAGACCATCGAGGATCACCGCCCCCATGGTCGACACGATCGACGCCGCCCGCAGCGCCTCGATATAGCTCTCGGCGAGCACCTGCGTCGCAACAAGCGCCGCATTCTCGGTCGTGTCCATCGGCGCCGCGCCCATCACTCGGCGCGCGTGCTCGTATCGCGCCCTGATTCGGTGCGGACTACGCCACGCGCCTTGCGATTGAACGTCATACGGAACCCAAAACCCCTTGCTCGGCCGGTCGAGCTGCTCGCTCACGGCGACGCTCATCTCGTGCTCGAGCGGGGCACCCTTGGACCAGTGCGGTCCGCCCTCTTTCATCGCCGCGATCGCCGCGATCGCCCGCAGGATCGAGTAGCGCCGGATCTCGCGCGGCTCGGCGCCGATCTCGGCGCCCCTGCTACCCGTGCCCCCGGTCCCGATCGGCTTCGCGTTCGCCAGCCGCGGGATCACCGCGGCCCGGAAGTCGCCGAGCGCCGTCCCGTCGGCGATTGCCTGGTCGGCGCTCTCGCGGATCTGCGGATGCATGCGCGCGATCTCGGCGATCGCGCGCACCCGCTCGAGTTCCTCGGCGCGCGCCTGCGCGCGTGCCGCGTCGATCGATACCCGAACGGGCGCCTGTGCGGCAGTGTCAGCGGCCGCGGAACTGTCGTGTACGTCGGTCATGCTCTCGGTCTCCATGTGTGCGGCCGCGGCCGCGTGTACGTGCCCCTTGATCGCTCGCGCCGGCGCCGGCGTCGCGCTGCGCGCGATCGCGCTCGCGAGATCCGCCGGCGCCGCCGGTAGCAGCTCGTCGACGAGCCCAAGCTCGAGCGCCTCGCTCGCTGTCAGATAGTGATCCTCACCGTCGGCGAGCCACCCATCGACCAGCTCGCCATCGACTCGTCTCTTGTAGCTGGTCGCCATCGCTGCGGCGTACCGATCGAGTGTCTCGGCTTGCGCTCGGTGATCGCGTGCGTTGCCGATGGTCGCGCCCCAGGGAGCGTGGATCATCATTAGCGCGTTCTCGGCCGCCGAGACCCTATGTCCCGCCATCGCGATCAATGACGCGATCGAGAATGCCACGCCGTCGATCTGCATCGTCGGCGCGCGCGCCGCGAGCGCGTTGTGGATCGCGAGACCATCGGCGACCGATCCGCCGTAGCTATTGATCCGCACGAGCACGCACGAGCTCTCCGGAATTGCCGCGAGCAGCTCGACCACGTCGCGCGCGCCGATCGACTGCTCGGCCCAAGGATCCTCGCCGATGTCGCCGTAGAGCATGAGCTCGACCGTCGGCGCGCCTGACGTCGTGAGATCCAAAGCCTCGCGCGCGTCGCGACCGCGGATCGTCACCGTGCAAGATCCGCCCGCCTGGCCGAGCCACGCGCGCCAGCACCCGCCCGCGTCGAATGCCGCGCGAGCGGCCGCGGCGCCCTCGGCGAGCGCGTCGCGCAAGCTGCGCGCCGGCGCGAGAGCGCCCGGACCTCTACCCATCGCCAGCCGCGCGACCCGGCGCGCCTCGAGCGCGACCGGCGCCCGGTCCGCGCGTCGCGTCCCCTCGTCCGTTGTCGATCGTTCGCTGCTCATGCTGCCTCGCTCTCGTCGTCTATCGTCGATGCATCGGGCGCCGGCGGCTCGAGCGATACCGGCGCCGCGCTCTCGGGAGCGATCCCGAGCTCGCTTAAAAGCTGATTCTCCGCGGCGATCTCTCGCCATACCTCATCGGGATCCCGCCCGCGCCGGCGAATGATCTCCGATCGCGACTGGAACCTTTCGCGCACCGCGAGCGCGCTTGCCTGGCCATCCTTGAGCGGATCGACCCAGTCCCACGAGCGCCCGAGCCACTGCGGACGCACCGCCCGCTCGAATGCTCGGGCGCCGAGCGCGAGCGCGCCGGTCGTCACTTGCCAGCGTGCCCAATCGCCGAGCAGATCGTCGAGTAGCGTGCTCGCGATCGCTTGCTGCACCACGGCCCAACCGTCGCGCTCGTCGAGCATCGCCGACCGCGCGCTTGAGTAGTTGCTCTGACTCGAGTCGTTCGCGAAACTGTGATACGCGACGCCGAGCCCGGCAGAGATCCCCTTGAGCGTGCTCTGCATGAACGCGCCGAACTGCTCGTGCGGATAGCTTGGATCCCACGCCGTGAAGCTCGCGCCCTCCGGGAGCTGCTGAATCGATCCAGCCTCGACGTCGATCAGTTGATCGCCGCGAGCGTCCGCGGCGCCGAGCGCAAGATCGCCGGTCTCCGACGTCAGGAACCCTAACTTTGACGCTCCGACCTGCGCCGCGATCACCGCCGCCTCGCGGTACTGTCCGAGCGCGTGCAGCGCTACTAGCGCCGCGTGCATCCATGGCAGTCCCCGCACCTGGTGCGGGCGCATCGGAAGAAAACAATGGATCAAGTCGCCGGCCGGAACGCGCTCGTACTGCCGCCCGCCGTGCCAATAAACGGCGTCGCCCGGATGTCGCGTGAGTAGATGGTAGGCGACCGGGCGCTCCCAAGTATCTAGCTCGACACCCATACGAATGCGAGTCCCGTCCGATCGCTCGACGTTGTAGCTCTCGTCCAAGTGATCCGCCTCAAGGATCTGCACCGCATAGCCGCGCGGCGTGCGATAGCCTCGCACCTTGCGCACCAGCACCTCGCCGTCGCGCGCGATCGTGTCGACGATCAGTCGCTCGCCCTCCGGTCGCGAGAGTCGCCCCGTGACGTCATAGCTGCCACGCCGTGACCATTCCGCCCAAAGATCCTCGAGCGTGTCGTTGAACGTTTGGTCCGGCCGGCCGTCGGCGAGCCGCGCCCGATTCTGGAGCTGGAACCCATGCGGCCCGGACACTTGCGTGCGCACGAGTTGCGAGAATCGCCGCGCGTATTCGTTACTGCCCCATTGCTCGCGACTGCGCGCGCGCAGTGTCGCCAGATCCCGGCGCAATAGCGTATTGATCGACTCGTGCGCGCCGCGCCACGAGCTGAGCAGTCGATCGCCGCGCGCCGCGCGGAATGACGCGCGCGGCGCCGGCGCCGCGGCGGCGCTCGCGCGCGAGTGCGTCGCGTGCCACATCCAATCAACTATCGGCTGCAATCGATGCGCCATACTCACGCCGCCTTGACGTGAAACACCATTTGATCATCGGACCACACGAGACCGTCCGCGTGTCCCGCGTCGTACACGACGAGCCGCGCGCCGTAACGCCCCGGCGGTATCGACTCGGCGCCGAGCGTCAATCGCAGCACCTCGACCGGCGCCCCGCGATAGGTGCCCGAGATCGTCGGATCGAATGGTTGCCCGCTCCCCCACCCGACGACGCCCGAGTCGATCGTCGCCGTGCGCCCGAGCTGCAGCACCGCGCGCGACAGCGCGGCGAGCGACACGGGCGCATCGTCGGCGATCAGCACTAGATCGATCGCGTTGTCGCGCCCGAGATAGACGGTCTCGATCATGTCACGCGATCGTGAAGTCGAAGTCCCCGGCGGTGAAGCTCGGCGCCGGATCGCCATCATTGATCGTCTTGCTGACTGTCAGCGCGCCATGGATCAGTAGATTGCCACCCGACGACGCGTCGAAGATCCCGAAGTGCGTAACGAGCCCCCAGCCTGCGCCGGACGGCGCCGGGAACGTTATCGGGACAGCGTTATCGGTGAGCCCGCCCGTGCCGCTGCTCGCGCCGGCCGTCCCGCCTTGCGTGGCGTTGTAGTTGGTATTGAGCGGCGCGAGATTCACTCTCGCGTAGGCGCCGCCGCTGCATTCGGTGCCCCCGCCCGAGTCGCTCGGCGCCGCTGTGAATAGTGCATACCATAGCGCCGTCGGCTTGGTGTAGGTCGCCGTGCGGAAAATGTGATCGATCAACTGATTCTCTAGATAGTCGCTAAATGCCGCCATGTTTCGATCTCCGCTAGATATGCACGATAGAACGGCGCGCCGTCGCCGACGCTGTAGTACGCCGCGGCGTGACGCTCGCCACGATCAGATCCTCGACTGCGCCGAGCACCGACACTGTGAGCGCCGCCGCCGTCGTCGCGCTCGCGCTCGCCGCGGCGCGCAGCGTGATCCCGGTCGTGAGAGCGGCGGCGACCGTGCCAAGCACCGCCGCAGAGCCTCGCAGCGCCGAGCCAGTTGCTAGCGCCGCCGCCGTCGTCGCGCTCGCGCTCGCCGCGGCGCGCAGCGTGATCCCGGTCGTGAGAGCGGCGGCGACCGTGCCGAGCACTGCCGCCGAGCCTCGCAGCGCCGCCGGCGTCGTCAGTGCGCCGGCCGCGGTCCCGCTCGAGCTGGTCGCCGCCGCGAGCGCGATCGCCGTCGTCAGTGCGCCGGCCGCCGTCCCGCTCGCCGCCGCGCTCGCCTCGAGCGCCGCGCCGGCGCCGGGCGCGGTCAGCGCCGCCGCCGCCGTCCCGCTCGCGCTGATCACCGCCGCGAGCCTGATCGCCGTCGTCAGTGCACCGGCCGCCGTCCCGCTCGAGCTGGTCGCCGCCGCGAGCCTGATCGCCGTCGTCAGTGCGCCGGCCGCCGTCCCGCTCGCGCTCCTCGCCGCCGCGAGCGCGATCTCGGTCGCCGTCGTCAGTGCGCCGGCCGCCGTCCCCGCGCTGCTGCTCGCCGCGGTGAGCCTGATCGCCGTCGTCAGCGCCGCCGCCGACGTACCCGCGGCGGCGCTCGCCGCCGCGAGCCTGATCGCCGTCGTCAGTGCGCCGGCCGCCGTCCCGCTCGCGCTCCTCGCCGCCGCGAGCCTGATCGCCGTCGTCAGTGCGCCGGCCGCGGTCCCCGCGGCGCTCGGCGCCGCCTGTAGCGCCGCCGCCGCGGCGCCGAACATTCCGCCAATGTAGTATCGCCGGCGCCCGAGCTCATAGAGCATGCGCCGCGACGTCGTCGGATCCGATAGGACACCCTGTAAATATTTGGTATCTCGCCGATATACCTTGACGTCCTGGATCCACGTCGCCGAGCTAATAGGACTGCTCGGCGAAGTTCGATA
>Ga0224496_10001656_pt1 | contig 13648 bp, 6 predicted proteins | sample SF_Jul11_sed_USG_2_FD_168127 | JGI IMG/M metagenome (GOLD analysis project Ga0224496, IMG submission 168127) | Sediment microbial communities from San Francisco Bay, California, United States - SF_Jul11_sed_USGS_8_1 | ecosystem: Environmental > Aquatic > Marine > Sediment | place: USA... | reverse complement strand
CACGAGGCGCGTCAATGGCAGGCCACGCTCGACGTCCTGGACGCGCTCGAGCAGCACCGCGTCGCGCTGACTCCGGCCGAGCGGCTCATGCGCGCGCGCTCTCTCTATGAGCTCGGCAAGCGCGACGAGGGCCGTCGCGCCCTCGATGCGCTTCTCGGGGAATCCGTCGCGACTCCGGGCGCGGCCCTCGAGTTCTCGCGACGTGAAGGTGCGCGGCGTCCGGAGGAGGCGAAACGCGAGCTCGCGAAGGCGCTGCGCGACGCGCCGGGAAGCCACGAACTGCTGGTCGCCATCACCCGTCTCGACCTGCAGGCCGGCCAGGCGGAGCGCGCGCTGCAACGCCTCGATCGGGTCGTCGAATCGCAGCCCGCGGATGCGGAGATCCTGCTCCTGCGCGCCGAACTCCTCGCGCGAGCCGGACAGCTCGGCCGTGCCGAAATCGACGCGTTGCGCGCGTTCGAGGCGAACCCCAACCTGCCCGGAGCGAGCGACCTGCTCTTCTCCCTCTACGAGCGACAGGGCAAGCTCGGCGAGGCGCTGCGCTCTTTCGAAGAGGCAGACTCGGTCGGCGTCCTGCACGGGAGCGCCCGCGCGCTGTTCGCCCGCTTGTATCAGGCGCAGGGGCGCACGCGAGAAGCGCGCGAGATCTACGAGCGAGTGATCCGGGACGATCCGGCGATGCTTTCCGCCAAGCAGGAGTTGGCGACCCTGCTCGCCAGCGAGGGGCGCGAGATCGAGCGCGCGGTCGCGCTCGCGGAAGAGGCCCAGCGGGCGCTGCCCGATGATCCCGACGCCTGGCACACCCTCGGCTTTGCAGAGCTCCGCGCGGGGCGCCCGGAGCCGGGACTCGAACATCTGCGAGGCGCGATCGCGCGGGCCGAAGCCAGGCGAGGTGAAGCCCCCGCGACCTTCCATTATCATGCCGGCCTTGCCCTGTCCGCTCTCGAGCGCAGCAAGGAGGCCGCGGACGCGTTCGAGCGCGCGCTCGCGATCGACCCGGATTTTCCGGAAGCCGACGTCGCGCGGCGTGAACTGGAAGCCCTGCGCCGCGGCAGTGCTTCGAGTTCGTCCTGAGCAGAGTACGCGTTGCGATCGGGGATCTCCTTGAGCTTGCGCTACCCGCTGCTGTTGATCTGCTTCTTTCTCTCCGGCTTCGCGGCGCTGCTGTACGAAACAGCGTGGACGCGAGAATTCGGCTTCGTATTCGGCACCTCCGAGCTGGCGATTGCCGCGGTGCTCGCCGCCTACATGGCCGGCCTGGCGCTCGGCGCCGCGGCGGCCGGCCGCTTCGTCGAGCGCGTGCGCCGGCCGGTCCTGGTATACGGCGCGCTCGAGCTGGGCATCGCGCTCTTCGCGCTCGCCGTGCCGCTCGGAATCCGCGCAGCGACGACGCTCTACGTGACCCTGTTCGGAGGCCGCCCCACGCTGCCCGATGAGGCAGGGCTCGGCGCCGCGCTGTTCCACCTGATCGGCTCCTTCGCGATCCTGATGCCGTGCACCGCGTTGATGGGCGCGACGCTTCCCCTGCTCACGCGCCACGTCGTGCAGCGCGACGAGCAGGTGGGGCCGCGCGTGGGTGCGCTGTACGCGACCAATACGGCCGGTGCCATCGCCGGCACGCTGTGCGCCGCCTTCCTGCTCCTCCCGGAGCTCGGCCTGCGCCGCACGGTCTACGTCGGAGTGTTGGTCAACGCCGTGGTCTTCCTGGCAGCCGCGTGGCTCGCGCGCGGAGCCGAGCTGCCGATCAAGCCGCGCGCCTGGATCGCGCGGAGCCCGACGCGTGGCGGCTGGATCCTTCCCGCGAGGGCGATCTCCGGCGCCGTCTCGTTCGTCTACGAAGTGCTGTGGACGCGCCTCCTCGGCTTGCTGCTCGGGGGCAGCGTCTACGCCTTCGCCACCATGTTGGCGAGCTTCCTGATGGGCATCACGCTCGGCAGCGCGGCCGCGGCCCGCATGGCGCGCACGCCAGAGGAGGGTGCGCGGGGCTTCGCCTTCGCCCAGATCGGTATCGCGGCGCTGTCGCTTGCGGCCTTCGCGTTGGCGGATCGCCTGCCCATGCTGGCCGCATCGGTGGACGCGGGGGGCAGTGGCAGCCTGCTGGGCAACGCGGCGGTGGCGATCGCCGTGCTGCTGCCCGTGACGCTCTGCATCGGCGCCACCTTCCCGTTCGCGGTGCGCCTGATGGCGGACACCCCGGAGCACGCGAGCGCGGTGAGCGCGCGCGTCTACGCCTGGAATACGATCGGAGCGATCGCGGGCTCGATCGCCGCGGGATTCCTCCTGCTGCCTTGGCTCGGCTGCGCGGGGACGACGACGGTGGGCGTGGCGGCGAATCTGGTGCTCGCCGCCGCGGCGGGAGCGCTCGCGAAGCCCGCGCGCAGCGCGCCGATCGCCCTCGCCCTGCTCGGCGTTGTCGCGCTCGTCGCGCTGCCGCCGACCTCCCCGTGGACGCTGCTGCGCTCGTCCCCGATGAACGCCAAACCGGCCCTGGGAGAGGTGTCCTACTTCGCTGTCGGTCGCTCGGCGACCGTGTTGCTGCTCGACGACGGTCGGGAATGGCAGCTGCGCACCAACGGCCTGCCCGAGGCCAGCATCGATCGGCCGGATGAGATCCCCGGGCGCTACCGCGAAGCGCGCTGGCTCGGCTTGCTTCCCACGCTGACGCGGCCGGACTCGAGCCAGCTGCTGGTGATCGGCCTGGGCGGCGGCGTCGCCCTCGAGGCGGTTCTCCCGACGCTGCGCCGCGTCGATGTCATCGAGCTCGAGCCCGAAGTGGTCGAGGCGAACCGCTGGCTCTCCGACAAACGCGCGACCGACCCCCTGTCGGACCCTCGCCTCACCATCCACGTCAACGACGCGCGCGGAGCGCTGCAGCTCTCCGGGGAGCACTACGATGCGATCGTCTCCCAGCCGTCGCACCCCTGGACAGCCGGCTCCTCGCACCTCTACACGCGGGAATTCTTCCGGCTGGTGCGCACCCGCTTGCGCACGGGTGGCGTCTTCGTCCAGTGGATCGGCATCCGCTTCGTCGATGAGCCGCTGTTGCGCACGCTGGTGGCGAGCCTGATCGATGTGTTTCCCGAGGTCGAGGTCTACATACCCGCTCCCGGCGCGCTGCTCTTCGCGGCATCGGACGCGCCCTTCGACGTGATCCAGACCGCGCGCGAGGCGCTCGATGCCGCACCCGAGGCATTCGCACGGCACGGGCTGTATCAGCTGGAGGATGTCGTGGCGGCGCTCGTACTCGATGCGCCGGGCGCGCGCGCATTCGCGCGGGGCGCGCCCGTGAGCACGGACGACGCCAACCTGCTCGCAACGCGATCCCCGCGGCTCGGCGACGCGGTGCTGAACATGCGCAGCCTCCAGAGTCTGCTCGCCCCCCACGAACCGCTGCCTCGACTCGCCTCCCAGCTCGACGCCCTCGCGCTGGTGCGGATCCTGCTGAACCGCGGGGAGCGGGAGCGCGCGGAAGCGCTGGTTCCGACGCTCGAAGCAGGAGTACTGCGCGAAACGGCGGCGGGCTGGACGGAGCTGGCGCGGGGCAGACGACGCGGCGCGATCCAGCACTTCGAGCGGGCGCTGGCGCTCGAACCCGACGCGCTCGAGGCGCAACAGGCGAGAGCAGTGCTCGCCGACAATCCACCGCCCGCAGGGGATGACGCTGCGCCGTGGCATGCCGTGCTGTGGGGGGGCGCGCTGCGTCAGCGCGGCGACTGGCAGGCACTTGCAGCGCTCGACGCCGCGCTGGCGCGCGTGGAAGCGAGCGATGCCCTGTTTCGCAATGCCCTCGAGCTGCGCGCGATCTGGCGCATCGAGCTCGGCGGCGAGCAGAACGGCGGCGAAGCGCTCGCGCTCGTCGATGTGGCGCTGGCGCGCGGCGCACCGCTGCCCACCTATCTGTTGCGCGCGCAGGCCGCTGGCGTCGCGCGCCGCCCGAACGCCGCCTGGGCCGCGCTCGACGAGGTCGCGGAGCGACTGGGGCGCACTCCGGGGATGCACCGACTCGCGCGCCGCGCCCTCGAGCTCTCGATGCAGCTCCCCGAGCACCCGCGCGCCGAGCTCGTGCGCAGCAAGCTCCGAGTCGTTTCCCGCTGAGCTCAGTCCCGCCCCGGGGCAACCGGCGGATCGGGACGCGCCGCCGACCGCTCGCGCGCTGCCAGACGCGCGCGCGCAAGCGCGAGATCGTCCCGCACCACGCCGCTGAGCGGGCCACCCGCAGCGAGTGAAGCCTCGAGGGCGCGCACGGCCTCGACGAGTTCACCCCGTTCGAGATGGGCGAGCGCGAGCATGTGCAGCTCCGGCTGCGTTCGATAGCCGCGGCGCCGCGCCGTCGCGATCCAGCGCCCGGCCATCTCGCGCACCACTTCCCGAAACGCCGGATGCTCTCGAATCGGTGCGAGCCCCGGATCGTCTCGCACGCTGAGGAAACGGTCCAGGCCGCGCGCGGCGGCGCTTCGCAGGGAGCCGACGGCGCCAGGCACGTCGCCTGCCTGCGCGGCGCTGCGCGCGCGCAGGAAGTGCGCGACCGTTCCGTCCGGAGTGTGCGTGGCGGCGTCGAGCAACAGCAGCGTCTCGTTGTTCCACAACGGTGCGCGCTGCGCGGACTGGAACGCAAACCACGCGCTCAGTCCGACGGCCGCGAGCAGCGCTCCGGACCGCGCCGCGCCGCGCCGCGCCGCCTGGCGGCCGGCGACGCGCAGCTCGTGCCATGCGAGGCCATCCTGCGCCCACAGCAGCGCGCCGCCCATCAGCCCGGGCAGCAGGAAGTAGAGATACCGATCCGCCACCGGGCTGAGGAATGGAAAGACCTGGGAGACGGGTGCGAAGCCGGCCGCGGCCGCGATCCAGAAGCCCGCCTCGGGCGCTCCCCGTCGCAACGTCGCAACCGTGCGCAGCGAGAGCGCCGCGCCCAGGGGCAGCGCGGCCAGCCACCACGGATCGAGCCACGACGCGGCGGGGGCGGGCTCTTGAAACGCCGAGACGCCGCAGCCGCTCGCGGCCATCACCAGATAGCGGGCGCCGACCGCTGCGATGGTGCGCAGATGCAACCACGAATCCGCGTACGCCTCGACCCGCACTGGGCCGAGGCGCTCGAACGACGCGAGCTGCGGCACGGCGATCCAGAGTGCGAAGAACAGCCAGACCGCGAGCCAGCGACGCTCCACGCCCCACCCCGTGCCGCGCCGGCGCCTCAGCCACGCGAAGGCCGCGGCGGTCGGCAGCGCGAACCCCGCGGACGCCTTCGTCAGCAGGGACAGGACGAAGAGCAGCGTGGCCCAGGCGGGCGCGGCCGGCAGGGCGAGGAGCGCACCCAGTGCGAAGGCCAATCCAGCACACGTCTTGAGCTGCGACGCCCACGCGACGGCCTCCACGTTCGCCGGGTGGACGATGAACAGCAGGCCTCCCAGCAGCGCCGCGCGCGGCCACGCGCCCGCGCGGCGAAACCACGCCACGAGCAGGGTCCCGACCAGCGCGTGAACCCCCACGTTCACGAGGTGATAGCCGAGCGGCGCGTCGCCAAACGCCTGCCGCTCGAGCGCGCTCAGCAGAAGATGCAACGGCGCGTAGTTGGCCGTGTAGAACTTGGCCGGACCCCACGGATCCAGCATTGCGAGCACATTGGCGAGGCTGAGCTCCGAAGTGTACGGGTTGGCAACCAGGTAGGCGACGTCGTCGGAGACGAACGGGCCCCACAGCGCAGCGCGATACAGCGCGATCCCGAGCAGCAGAAAGCCCGCGAAGAGCAGCAGCCAGGAACGCAGACCCCAGGAGGCAGCGCTCGCGGAGTTCATGCCGGATCGGATGACGCGCGCGCGGCTCCCCCCGGCGCGGCACGGGGCCCGCGCGTCGCCATCACGTGCACCGTCGCACCGCTGCGCGCGAGCGTCTCGAGCAGCGACGCGGCCAAGGCGAACGGAATGCTCGCGACGAACAGGACCCACAGCAGCGCGCGCGTGCGCCGATCGTACGGGGGGGGCTCCGCCGCGGCACGCTGATGCAGCAGCGCGTAGAGCCCGTTGCGCGGCAGACCCGGCATCGCGTTTGCGAGGCTCTGGATCCACCCGAAAGGATTCTGGCGCAGGGAGAAGTGATGCTCGGAGCGAAGTGCGAAGCCCTGCGACTCGAGCAGACGCCGCAGCGCCGGCAGCGGAAAGTGGTAGAGGTGCCGGGGCAGGTCGAGATGGAACCAGGCGGCGCCGGTCCAACGCGCCTGGGCGCTGGCAAAATTCGGAACGGCGACCACCAGGCGACCGTCCGGCCGCAGGATGCGGTGAATCTCTGCGAGCGTGCCGCGCGGGTCGCGCAGATGCTCGAGCACGTGCCAGACGATGACCTCGTCGAAGTGCGCGTCCGGATAGCCGGCTTCGGCCAGCCGGGGCGCGATGCAGATGCGGGCGCGCGGATCAGCACCGCGGGCGGCTTCGGCACTCATCTCGACGCCGTGCACTTCGAATCCGTGGTCCGCGAGCGCACCCAGCAGCACCCCGCGACCGCATCCCACGTCCAGCACGCGCGCCCCGGCGCGCAGACCGCGCGACAGGAACTGGATGTGATGCGCCCCCACCGCACGCACGACCCACTCGACGGGTGCCGCGAACTTGATGCCCGGCTCGCCGTAGTACTCCTCGGGGTAGAAATGCACGACCCGTTCGGCCGCGACCATGGGCGAAAAGCGGCCGAGCCCGCAGACGTCGCAGCGCACGACCAGCGCCGACTCGCCCTCCACCGCGAACACCGGCCGTGCGCTCCGGGCGGCGCAGACGGGGCACGCGGCGTCGGTCGCAGCGCTCGGGCGGCCGGACAGCGCGGACACGCGGCGGCCGTAGAGTGACGCAGACGTGGCTGCGGGGGCGGTTTCAGACATGCGAGCGGCCGAGCGTGCAGCCGAGCGGCCGGCAGGTCAAGCGAAGCGCGGCGCCACCCCTGCGGGGCATCCAGAATCCTGGGAACCGCTTCCCCGCGTCGGGCGTCCAAGCAGACGATCCTTCATGATCCTTCCCTGTTCTCCTCAGTTGCTACCGGATGGGTAGCCGGAGTTGCCGGGGGCGCGAGCCGCGCTCCCGGCAATTTCGTTGAGGAGCGCCGCGCCGCCGCTCAGCCGATCTCGAGATTCGCGTACTTGAGCACGATGGTCTTCACGCCGGCGCGCTCGAAGCGGATCTTGAGCTTCTGCGCAGGACCGCGGCCGGTCGTGGAAAGCACGACGCCGACGCCGAAGTGGGGATGGCGAACGCGCAGGCCGGCCGCCACCTCGAGGCTCGCCTCCGGATCGGTCTGTGCATAGGAGTAGTCGTAGGCGGATTCCGCGCGCGGGGCGGCGAGCGGCCTGCGCCGCCGAGCGCCGACCGCCTCGACCACCGACGCGGGGATCTCCTGCAAGAAGCGAGAGGGCACGCCGTAGGTGCGCGATCCGAAGCGCAGCCGCTGCGACGCACACGTGAGCGTGAGCCGTTCCATGGCGCGTGTCATGCCCACGTAGCAGAGGCGCCGCTCTTCTTCGATGCCGTCCGCGTCGCGGCTCGCGCCCGCGTGGGGGAACATGCCCTCCTCCAGCCCGACGAGGAAGACGATCGGGAACTCGAGCCCCTTGGCCGAGTGCACGGTCATCAGCGAGACGGCGTCGCCGCGTCGATCGTACTGATCGACGTCCGAGACCAATGCGACCTGATCGAGGAAGAGCTCCACGTCGGAGCGATTCTCGTCCGCGATCTCGGCGTTCGCCCGCGCGAAGTCGTCGGCGGCGGCCATCAGCTCGCGGAGATTCTCGAGGCGCGTCTCGGCCTCCGGGCTGCCGTCCTTCTCCAGCGACGCCAGGTATCCGCTGCGCTCGAGAACCGCCGCGATGGCCCGCGCGGGCGAGGCGCCGCGCACGTCGCCCGCGAGCCCCTCGAGCAGCGCGAGGAAGCGGCCCACCTTCGGCGCCGTGCGAGCACCGCCTTCGTGCGCCGCGCAGCGCCGCAGGCCTTCGAGCAGCGATGTCCCCTCGTGCTCGGCGATCCTCTCGGCGCGCGCGAGCGTCGTCTTGCCGATGCCCCGCGCGGGCCGATTCACGATGCGGCGCAGCGCAGCCCCATCCGCCGGATTCAGCACGAGGCGCAGATACGCGAGCGCATCCTTGACCTCGGCCCGGTCGTAGAAGCGCACGCCTCCGACGACGACGTACGGAATGTCGTACTGAAGCAGCTCTTCCTCGAAGACGCGCGACTGGGCGTTGGTGCGGTAGAAGACCGCGAAGTCACCAAACGCGCGGCTCGCGCCGCGCGCGCCCTCGACGATCTCGCCCACCACGAAGCGCGCCTCTTCGCGATCGTCCTCCGCCTCGAACACGCGGATGGGGTCGCCGCCCTCGCGATCGGTGAAGAGGCTCTTGCGCTTGCGCGCGAGGTTGTTCGCCACCACGCCGCTCGCGCCCTCGAGAATGGGCTGCGTGGAGCGATAGTTGCGCTCCAGCTTGACGACGACCGCGTCGGGATAGTCGCGTTCGAAGTCGAGGATGTTGCGCACGTCGGCGCCGCGCCACGCGTAGATCGACTGATCCGGGTCGCCGACGACGCAGAGATTGCGGTGCTCGCCCGCGAGCTGCTGGATCAGCCGGTACTGGATCCGGTTGGTGTCCTGGTACTCGTCGACCATCACGTACTGCCAGCGGCGCCGGTAATGCGCGAGCACTTCGGGAAAGCGCTCGAAGAGCTCGACCGTCTTGAGCAGCAGATCCCCGAAATCGAGCGCGTCCGCGTCGGCCAGCAGGCGCTGATAGGTGGCGTAGAGCTCCGCGGCGCGCTCCGCCTCGAAATCGGTGGCTGCGGCCGACGCCGCGGCCGGATCGACGCCGGCGTTCTTCCACTGGTCGATGCGCCAGCGCAGGCGCCGCGGATCGAGCAGCTTGGGATCGAAGCCCTGGCGGCGGATGGACGCCTTGACGACGCCGAGGCTGTCGGACTCGTCATAGATGACGAAGCCCCGGGAGACGCCGAGGTGCCCGACGTCGCGCCGCAGAATGCGCACGCAGACGGAGTGAAAGGTCGAGAGCCACAGCGGTCTGGCCTCGGGGCCGAGCAGCTTCTCGACGCGCTCGCGCATCTCTCCCGCGGCCTTGTTGGTGAAGGTGACCGCCAGGATCGCCTCGGGCGCGATCCCGCACGCCCCGATCAGGTAGGCGATCCGCTGGGTGAGGACGCGCGTCTTGCCGCTGCCGGCGCCGGCGAGCACGAGCAGCGGCCCCTTGGTGCTCTGCACCGCCACGCGCTGCTCGGCATTCAGGCCCTCGAGAATCGAATCGTCGAGCACGCGGCGCGGTCTCCTGGGGCGGCGATCGGAATTGTGGGGGCGACGGCGCCGGCAGAGTAGTCGCTCGCGCGGGCCGACTCAACGACGGCTGCGCAAGGCGCAACTCGGACGAGCAGACGCCCGATCGTGACCGGCGTCACAAACTTTCTCGACCCCCGGCCCCGCGCGCTGCGACGCAGGGTTGCGGGCGCAGTTTCATGCCGCTCACCGGAGAGATGCCGCCGCGCTGCACTGACGCTCGAAATCTGCGCTCAAGTGGGAGCAGCGCGTTCCGAAACAGGAGCCCACGATTCGAATGCGACGAAGGGGGGCGTCGGCAGCACGAACCGAGAGGTGTCGTATGCGACGTGTACTGTTCTCTCTGGTGATTCTCTCCATCGCGTTCCCCATCGGAGCCTGGGCCGGCACGATCAGCTTCGACGAATTCCCGGCTTCCAACAACAACCGTGCCGTTCTCAGCACCCAGTACGCCGACATGGGCGCCCACTTCGTGGCGACCGATGACGGCGCCGTCTGGAGCGGCCTCTCGGCCGGCGACCCGGGCGGCTGGGGGCTCGAGGGCACCAATGGCGGCAACTTCCTCGGATTCAACGGGCGAAGCTACGCCGTCAGCATGCTGCTCGACGAGAGCGTTGCGGGCTTCAAGCTCGACGTGGCCCGATCCATGGGATCGAACGGAAGCGCGAGCTTCACGCTCGCGGGCTTCCGCGCGGGAATCCAGGTGGAAGAAGTGTTCGTCGATCTCGGGGCGAACGCCGTGAACGAGTGGGCGACAGCAAGCCTCTCGCAGGACGTCGATGAAGTGCAGATGCTCGGCGGCGGCAGCCAGCCCTTCGGCGTGGACAACGTGCGCTGGGGCGGCGAGCCCGTGGGCGCGATGGCCATCCGGATCGACGTGAAGCCCGGCAACAGCGATGTTCTCAATCCCTTCAGCCGCGGCGTCGTACCGGTCGTGATCTTCGGGTCCGAGGACTTCGACGTCGAGGATGTGGATGCCGGTTCCATCGCGTTCGGGCCGAACGGCGCGCCGGTCTTCGCCGACATGACTCCGAAAGTCAGCGACGTCGACGGCGATGGCTACCTCGATCTCTTCTGCCATCACGCCGTGCCGGATTCCGGCATCGCGATGGGCGACACCGAGGTCTGCCTGACGGGCAACCGGATGAGCGACGGCCGCGCCTTCGAAGGCTGCACCGCGGTGACGACGACACCGAGCAGCTCGCTGTCGAGCTCCAAGGTCAAGGTGAACGGCAAGGCACACGGCCACCACGGCGAGGGCCACGGCCACCCGTAGACCCGAACCGCGTCGCAACGACAGCGCCCGATCGCGAGCCCGCAACGCGGGGCTCCGATCGGGCGCGACCTATTCCACCGTCACGCTCTTGGCGAGATTGCGCGGCTGATCCACGTCCGTGCCCTTGAGCGCGGCCACGTGATAGGCCAGCAGCTGCAGCGGCACGGTCGCCAGGACCGCGGTGAGGTGCTCGCCCAGATCCGGAATGTAGATCACCTCGTCGGCCTTGGCGGCGATCTGCGCGTCTCCCTCGGAGGCCACGGCGATCACCACACCGTCCCGGGAGCGCACCTGCTCGAGATTCGAAACGACCTTCTCGTACACGGGGCTCCGGTTCGCGATCACCACGACCGGCAGGTTCGCGTCGATCAGCGCGATGGGGCCGTGCTTCATTTCGCCAGCGGCGTAGCCCTCGGCGTGGATGTACGAGATCTCCTTGAGCTTGAGCGCGCCTTCGAGCGCGATGGGATACATGATGCCACGCCCCAGGAACAGGAAATCCTCGGCGTGGAAGAACTTCTGGGCCACGCCGCGAATCTCCCCGTCGAGCTCGAGCACCCGCTCCACGAGGCGCGGAAGGCGCGTGAGCTCGTCGATGCGACGCCGCACCTCCTCGCTGCCGACGCGTCCGCGAGAGATGCCGAGCGCGAGCGCGAGCAGGTAGTGGGCGACGAGCTGCGTGGTGAAGGCCTTGGTCGACGCCACGCCGATCTCGGGCCCGGCATGGGTGTAGAGCACATCGTGGCTCTCGCGCGCGATGGTCGAGTCGAGCGCGTTGCAGATCGAGAGCACCCGAGCCCCCGCGCGCCGCCCCTCGCGCAGAGCGGCGAGCGTATCCGCCGTCTCACCGGATTGGGAGACCGGGATCACCATCACGCTCGAATCGATGATCGGCTGCCGGTAGCGAAATTCACTGGCGAGATCGACCTCGACCGGAATGCGGGCGATCTGCTCGTAGAGATACTTGCCCACCATGCACGAGTAGTAGGCGGTGCCACAGGCCACGAGACACAGGCGCTGGATTCCCGCGATCGCCTGCGGTGACAGGTCGATGCCGTCTAGATCCAGCGCGCCGGACAGCGCGGAGATGCGCGTTCCGATCGTGTCTACGATGGCGCGCGGCTGCTCGAAGATCTCCTTCTGCATGAAGCGGTCGTAGCCGCCCTTCTCGGCGGAGACCGGATCCCAGTGGATCGCCTTGAAGTCGCGCTCGACGGGCCGCCCATCCGCCGCGCTCACCTGGACACCGGCCTCGGAGAGCACGGCGAATTCCCCGTCTTCGAGGAAGATCATGTCGCGCGTGTAGGGCAGGATGGCGGGGATGTCGCTGGCGAGATAGGCCGCCTTGTCCCCGACGCCGAGGATGATCGGGCTCCCGCCGCTCTTGGCGGCCAGGATGCGCCCGGGATCCCGCTCGCAGAGGACCGCGAAGGCATAGGAGCCCACCAGGCGCGCGCAGGCGGCTCGCGTCGCATCGAGCGGATCTGCGCCGCCCTCGATCCCGAGGTCGATCAGGTGCGCGATCAGCTCCGTATCGGTCTCCGAATCCAGCACACGGCCCGATTGCCCCAGGGCCGCGCGCAGCTCGCCGTAGTTCTCGATGATGCCGTTGTGGACGACCACCACCGAGCCGGCGCGGTGCGGATGCGCGTTGCGCTCCGAGGGCTTGCCGTGGGTGGCCCAGCGGGTGTGTCCGATGCCCACGCAGCCGGGCAGGGGGCGATCGCGCAGGGCGCTCTCCAGGTTGTGCAGCTTGCCGAGGGCGCGGCGCACCTGGATGTGCCCGTCGTCGAAGATGGCGACGCCGGCGGAGTCGTAGCCCCGGTACTCGAGGCGGCGCAGACCGTCGATCAGCACGTCCATCGCGGGCTGCTGGTGCCCGATGAAGCCGACGATTCCACACATGGAAGGACCCCTCTCGCCCCGCTTGCGCCGGTCAATCCCGCTTGCGTCCGCGCCGCGTCACCCAGCCCTCGATGTTGCGCTGTCGCGCCCGGGCCACGGCCAGCGCTTCGCGCGGCACCGCGATCGTGATGGTCGAGCCCGCCGCCACATAGGAGTCGGGCTCGACCTCGAGCGGCGCGATCAGATTGACGTTGCAGCCGATGAATGCACGCGCGCCCACCACGGTCCGATGCTTCGCGACACCGTCGTAGTTGACCACGACGGCGCCGCAGCCAAAGCTGGCGCGCTCGCCCACGTCCGCGTCTCCGATGTAGCTCAGGTGATCCGCCTTCACGCCGGCGCCGAGCACGCTGTTCTTGACCTCGACGAAGTTGCCGATGCGGCATCCGCGACCGATCTCGCAGCCGGGACGCAGGTGCGCACACGGCCCCATCTCGACGTCGTCGCCCACCGTGCTCGACTCGATGGTGCAGTGGGCCTTGAGGTGGACCCCGCGACCGATCCGCGTGGCTCCCTGGATCACGCAGCCCGGCTCGATGCGCGTGTCCGCACCCACCTCGACGCGGGCGTCGACGTAGGTGGCGGCCGGGTCCACCACGGTGACTCCGGCGTCCATCAGCCGCGCGAGGATGCGGGCGCGCATGACGCGCTCCGCCTCTGCCAGCTCCGCGCGGGTGTTGACGCCGAGCGCCTCGCTCGCGTCCTCCATGCGCAGGGCGTCGACCTGGCAGCGCTCGCGCACGGCGAGCTCCACGATATCGGTGAGGTAGATCTCGCCCTGGGCGTTGTGCGCGCCGACCTGGGCGAGCAGTTTCCAGAGCAGGCCGGCGCGGATCACGTAGACCCCGGTGTTGCGCTCGCGGATCGCGAGCTCCTCCGCCGTGGCGTCCGTCGCCTCGACGATGCGGGCCACGCGGCCCGCGCGGTCGCGCATCACGATGCCGGGCACTTCGACGTCCGCCGAGAGCAGAACCAGATCGGCACCCGTCTCGCGCTTGTGTCGCACCAGGCGCGCGAGGGTCTCGCCGCGCAGCAGGGGCGTATCGCCGTAGAGAATGAGGACGTCTCCCTGGAATCCCTCAAGCGGCTGCTGACACTGCTGCACGGCATGCCCGGTGCCTCGCTGCTCCGCCTGCGTGATGAATTCGGCGCGACCGGCGA